>Ga0193723_1000029_pt1 | contig 37904 bp, 33 predicted proteins | sample H2m2metaG_FD_143042 | JGI IMG/M metagenome (GOLD analysis project Ga0193723, IMG submission 143042) | Soil microbial communities from a riparian zone of the East river system, Colorado, United States - H2m2 | ecosystem: Environmental > Terrestrial > Soil > Riparian zone | place: USA: East River...
CTCGTTCTTATTCCATTTTACGAGGCGGCCTTCCTCCATCGTTGGCGAGAGCGCCTCCATCGTGACTTTCGTTGCCATAGTTGCTCAGTCGAGGTACATGACTTTCTTGATCGCCGCGACGGCTTTACCGGCGTCGGGCTTGGCCGCTCTCTCCAGGTTCTTGGCGTAGGGCATCGGCACGTCTTCCTGGTGAACCCGCAACACCGGGGCGTCGAGGTCGTCGAAGCATTCGCGCTGGATGAAATCCACCACCTGGGATCCCATCCCGCAGACCTCCCAGCCTTCCTCGAGCACGACGGCGCGGTTCGTCTTCTGAACGGAGCGCGCGATCGCCTCCACATCCATCGGCCTTACAGTGCGAAGGTCGACGACATCGAGGTTGATTCCTTCCTTGGCGAGATCGTCAGCGACCTTCATCGCGACCAGCACCATCTTCCCGTGAGTGATCACCGAACAGTGATCGCCTTCGCGCTTGAGATCCGCCACGCCCATCGGAACGATGTGCTCACCGTCGGGAACCTCGCCCTTGGTGTTGTAGAGCATCTCGCCCTCGAGAAACACGACCGGATTGTCATCGCGAATCGCAGACTTGAGGAGGCCCTTCGCGTCAGCGGGTGTGCCGGGAGTGCAAACCTTGAGTCCGGGGATGTGCGCGAACCAGCTCTCCCACGCCTGCGAATGCTGGGCGGCAAGTTGGAGCGCGGCGCCGTTGGGGCCGCGAAAGACCATCGGCATTTTGTACTGTCCGCCCGACATGTAAAGCATCTTCGCGGCGGCGTTCACGACCTCGTCGATGGCGAGCAGCGCGAAGTTCCACGTCATGAACTCGACGATCGGGCGCAGCCCGACCATTGCAGCTCCGACTCCGACGCCGGCGAATCCGAGCTCAGTGATCGGCGTATCGACGATGCGCATGGGCCCGAACTCGTCGAGCAGTCCTTTCGAGACCTTGTACGCGCCGTTGTACTGGGCGACTTCCTCTCCCATGAGAAAGACGCGGTCGTCGCGCTGCAGCTCTTCGCGGAGCGCCTGCGTCAGGGCGTCTCTGTAAGTGACTACCGCCATCAGGAGCTCGTGTCCGTGTAGACGTCGGTGTACAGCTTCTCGAGCGCCGGCTCGGGACTGGCGTCGGCGAAATCCCACGCGTCCTGCGCGATCGCCTTTGCTTCGTCGTCGATCTTGCGCATCTCTCCTTCGGTGAGCTCGCCCGACTCGTACATCTTGTTGTGCAGGACCAGAATCGGATCGCGCTTCATGTTCTCTTCCAGCTCGTCCTTGGTGCGATAGGTGCCGCTCACCGCGTCCGACATCGAGTGACCCATGAAGCGGTAGGTCCTCATCTCGATCAAGGTCGGCCGCTTCTCCTTTCGCGCTCTCTCGATTGCGCGACCCACGCACTCACGAACGGCGAAGACATCCTGGCCATCGACGGACTCCCCCTCCATTCGATAGCCCTTGGCGCGAATGAGCACGTCCTCGTTCGCGGTCGAGCGCGAGATCGCGGTGCCCATGCCGTACCGGTTGTTCTCGATGATGAAGACGACAGGGAGCTCCCACAACGACGCCAGGTTGAGAGCTTCATGAAACGCCCCGATGTTGACCGCGGCCTCGCCGAAGAAGCAGACGCAGAGCTGATTTCCACGCCGATACTTGATGGCGAACCCGACGCCGGCGGCGACCGGGACGTGACCGCCAACGATGCCGTGTCCGCCGAGGAAGTTGGTTTTGGCGTCGAAGATGTGCATCGAGCCGCCCTTGCCCCCGGAGGTTCCGGTGTCGCGGCCAAACAGCTCCGACATGACCGCTCGCGGGCTGATTCCGCGGGCAAGTGCCTGGCCGTGGTCGCGATACGCGGTAATCACGTAGTCGTCGGGGCGAATCATCGACATCACCCCAGTCGAGATCGCTTCCTGTCCGATGTAGAGGTGGCAGAAGCCACCGATCTTGCCGAGCGCGTAGGCTTCGGCGCAACGCTCCTCGAAACGGCGCTGAAGCAGCATCGAGCGAAGGAGCTCCCGGCGAACCTCCGGCGTTGTTCCTGTGGCGTCGCTGCCCTGTCCGGCGTCGGCACCGTTGTCTCCGGGCGCGCCTTTGTCTTTCCGCTTCTGGCCGGTCGCGGGAGGACGCTTGGCTTCAGTGCTCATACCCCTGCCGCCTGCACCTGCTCCCACGCGTGGTAGCTGGAGCGAACGAGTGGACCCGATTCAACGTGCCGAAATCCCATTTCCATTCCAATCTCGTACAGCTGCCTGAATTCCTGCGGCGTGTAGTAGCGATCGAGCGCGATATGCGCGTCGGAAGGGCGGAGGTATTGTCCGACAGTAAGGATGTCGACGTCGACTTCGCGCAAATCGCGCATCACCGCCACCACCTCCTCGATCGTCTCACCCATTCCGAGAATCATGCCGGTCTTGGTCGGGATGTCCGGCGCGATGCGCTTGGCATAGCGAAAGATCTCCATCACCCGGGGATATCGCCCGCCCGGTCGCGCTTTCTTGTAGAGGCGAGGGACTGTTTCGGTGTTGTGGTTATAGATCTCGGGGCCGGCCTCGAGCACGGCTCGAATGCTGTCCTCGTTACCCTGGAAATCGGGGACCAACACTTCGACCGAACAACCCGGAATGCGTTCGTGAATCTGGCGGATGGTCTCGGCGAAAACCCAGGCGCCGAAGTCCGGGAGGTCGTCCCGATCAACCGACGTTATCACTGCGTGCTGGAGTCCCATCTCGGCGATGGCGCGGGCAACCCGATGGGGCTCCGCAATGTCGTACTTCGGCGGGCGCCCGTGTGCGACGGCGCAGTACGCGCAGTTTCTGGTGCAGACGTCACCCAGAATCATGAAGGTCGCGGTGCCGTGTTCCCAGCATTCGCCGACGTTGGGGCAGTGCGCTTCCTCGCACACGGAATGGAGGTCCAGCTCACGCATCAAGTGCTTGAGCCGCATATAGTTGGGACCACCGGGCGCCTTGACCTTGAGCCACGGTGGTTTGCGCTCGGGAAGCGGCTCGGAGCGGTGACGCCCCATGATCTGATAGAGAGTGTCTGTCATAAGAACTGGTTTCTGGCGCGCCTAGAGGGGATGCAAGTTTTGAGTGGTCAGTCTTGAGTGGTAAGTGTGTCAGTGGTGACCACTGCGTCCTCGGGTAGACTGATAACCACGGTCAAACTGGTCAACTAACAACTTACAACTCAGCACTTGCATCCCCCCGGCCCAACCCCGAACCCGTGCTGTCCTCAATCTACATCAAAAACGTCCGGGCCGAAATTGCGCCAGGTCGCGGCTAAGTGGTGTTCCAGTCACGAGATCGGCGATTATATCCCCCGTCAGGGGGGCCATCAGGACGCCGTTGCGCGAATGTCCGCACGCGTAAAGGAGCGCCGGACGCTCGGGATCGGCGCCAAGGAGCGGGAGCATGTCCGGGGTAACGGGCCGAAGTCCGGCCCACGCCGTGGGAATCCCGGACGCCGAGAGGCGCGGGCAAATCTCTTCCGATGCGGCGCGCACTCTCCGTATGCCTTCGCTCGTGGTCGACGTGTCGAACCCCACGCTTTCCATCGTGCTTCCACCGATGATGTGATCCCCGCGCGGGACGACGTATCCGCGCGGTCCGTAGGCGACGTGGCGAAGAGGAGCGGGAGAGATCAAGTACGAGACCAGCTGTCCGCGCGCCGGTTGTACCGCGCGAGCGAATCGCGCTCCGGCGATCCGTCCGACCCACGCCCCAGCGGCGAGGACGACGTAACGCGCGTTGTAGATGGCGCGTGATTTCGTAGTCACGGTGCCGGAATTGGTGCCCTCGTCGATCGCCGTCACGAGGTCCTGCACCGTCTCGATGCGACTGTTCGCTGAGGCAAGCCGCTGCAAGGCGGCGAGAAGTGCGACGTTGTCCACTGCGCCATCATCTGGATTCAGCATGGCGCCGAGGGCATGCGACAGGGTTGGCTCGATCGCCTGAAGTTCCCTTGAATCGAGCCAGCGAGTGGTAGCGAGCGCCGTCTTGTGCAGCCCCCGAATCCCTTTTTCGCTCAGCGCGACTTGAAGGATTCCGAGCCGGTTGAGCGGAACTCTGATTCCGGTGCGGTCGGCCAAGAACTCGATGTATGAAGGGTAGCGATCGCGCGCGGCAATTCCGAAATCGTGGGCCGGGCCGGTCGCTCTCTCAACAGAGGGAGCGAGCATTCCCGCGGCGGCAGGGGACGCTTCGCCTGGCATGTGCTCACCAATCAAAGTGACCGAAATCCCACGCTCGGCCAGGGCTACAGCTGTAGTCAGGCCAATCAAGCCTGCGCCGACTACGATTACGTCGCCGGTCAGGGTGTCGACGCCTCGCGTTTCCTCTCGTGAAACAACCCGGCGCGTTGTATCGTAGGGATACCAGTCACCGTTTTGGAGAACCTCATGTTACGCGCCATCTTCATGATCGGCCTATTCGCCATGCTGGGCCTGTTTGCCGTGGGCATGGTGTTCAAGCTATTCGGCGGAATCGTCGGTCTCACCTTTTTCATTGTCGGACTCGCGATCAAAGTTCTGATCGTCGGCGGGCTGCTTTACTTCGGAATTCGGGTTCTCAGCCCTGGCACCGCTCAGAGGCTTAGGGAGAGGTTCGCTGGGACGAGGCTTACTCGGTACTAGTTCGGAACTGCAACTGAACAGGCGGGAGGCATCAGTAGCTAAGTTGCCAGCCTGTCAGGTCACTACGCCGGGACTTGCCTCTGTGGCATTCAAGGCAACGGCAGCTTGCTTGTGCCTTGATATAGCGGTAGTAGAGTCAGGGCGTAGTGAACTAAGAGCCTGGCATCTCTGCCACTGACGCCTCCCGCCTGTTCAGTTGCCGTCTCACCCTCCCTCTAATGCCTGCACAACCCCCCAGACCAAAAGAGGGACCATGATCTCATGGTGCCCGGTGATCTCGTAGCCCTTTCCGCTCCCCTGGGTCGGCCGCTGCACGACGTTCACGCGCGGACGGTAGTGGCGCTGCATGTCGAGATCGCAGGTCGTGAAGGCCGTCGGCTTTCCATCGTTCAGGTTGCGCGCGATGGTGAGCGCCTTCAGGAACACCTCGGGCATGATGACCGCACTGCCCAGATTGAGGACTACGCCTCCATCGTGTAGAGCGGGGAGCGACGCCGCGAGCCGCCGGAAATCGCGGTGGCTCGTGTCGCCGATTGCGGCGCCGTTCGTGGCGGGGTGTTGGTGAATGATTTCGGCGCCGAGGGCCGCGTGAACCGTGCAAGGGATTCCGAGCCGGTGCGCTGATAGCAGCACCGACAGCTCCGGATTGGAAAGCGAAGTCTCTTCGAGCGCGCGCGCCAGCGCCTCCCCCATCCCCCAGCCGCTCTGCATTCCCATGATGAAGGCTTCGTTCATTCCGCGGCCGGTTTCCTCGGCCATCCCGAACGTGCCGTCGACGAGTCCTCGCGCGACATCCTCCGATGTCGCGCCGAAGCGCGCGATCTCGTAGTCGTGGATCGCAGCTGATCCGTTCATCGCCAGGTGGGTGATCACGCCGCGATTCATCAGATCGATCAAGAGGGGAGCGAGCCCGGTCTTCACGATGTGTCCACCGAGCATCACTACCACCGCGCGCTCGTTCTTTGTGGCCGAGGCGACGGCGTCGACGACGCGGAGAAAATCCCGCGCTACCAGAACGTCCGGCAGGGACTTGAGGAAAGCCGAAAAACTGCGGTCCTTGCCGGGGGGCGAAGCGAACTCAGCGGCCGCCACCTTGTTCGGGCGGCGCTCGATGGGAACGGTACGGACTTTCGACAGGTCGACTTCCGCGATCCGCGGGGTACGGGCGCTCTTCGACTTCGCTCCGCTTCCCTTCTTCGGGGCGGAGGAACGGGACCGCGGGCCGCGATTACCGCCTACGGGTTCGGCGATGGGAGGTAGGACTTGAGAAAGAGATTCAAAGAGCCGAAGGAAAGCTTCGACTTGAGCTGGAGCATAATGCGCCGCTCGTCGTCGGAGAGCCAGATCTCGGCGTGTCCGTTCTCGGAGAAAATCCCCTTCGTCTTGATGACGGGCTGCACGACGATCGCGTTGAATGTCCCCGCCGGAACCTTCACCCGCTCCTTTCGCAACACGCGGATGCGCACCGGATTGCGGTCCGGCCGGAAATAGCGGTCGAAGTCGTAGGTCTGGCCGACCTCGAGAGGAATGGTGCGAATGAAATAGAGGAACGAGCCATCATCGAGGGGCTGGCTGACCGACTTCTCTTCCTTCGCGGGCTTCTTGGAAGTCTGAACAAAGGCGGCGCGCTCGGGATAGATCTCGAACCTGCGCTCGACTTCCTTTCCGCCCTCCTCGAGCTCCTGCACGAATCGGAGTGAGGAAAGAGTCTCGGCGTCCATCCAGCTCTCGTACACGTCGTTAACGCGGTACAGGAAATTGCCGCCCTGCACCCAAAAGGCGGTGTGCCACGCGGCGCGGCCACGGAGGTTATCGAGCCCGACGACTTCCATGTGGGCGTTGCCCACCCTGATCGCGCCGAACTTGACATCGTACTCCAGGCGCTCGCCCGGCCCGAAGGGCACCTTTGCCCGCTTTACGCCCGAGGTCACAACCGTCTGGACGGCGGCTGTCGGAGTTGTAGTTGGTGACTGCGCCCAGGAATCGGCGCTCGTCGCCGCAACGAGCACGGCCACGTGTGAAAGCAGCGCCCGCCTCACGCGGCACCTCCGGCCGGAGACGCAAGCAACCGTGCCTTGCGGGTGAACCGGAAAAGGCTCAGCGCGTCCGCGACTGGGCGCACCCTCGTTTCGCGGGTGCGTACGTCGTAGCGCGGAGCCAAATCCACGGTCTCGACCCTCCTCGCAAATCGGCGCGCCTTGAGCAGCAGCTCAACGTTGGCCGCCCAGCCGTTGCTGGTCACGACGGGCTTGTCACCGATTGCTTTGAGAAGCTCACGAAGCACCGAGATTCGATATAGCCGGTACGATGTGAATAAATCGGCGCCCTCGGTCTTCGGGAAACCCGTGCGCTGGATCCAGTCAGCAAAACGGCGAAGTCTGCGAACGGGGGCCGGTGCCTCGGTCATTTCCTGTTTGGCGGCCACGATGTCCGCACCTCCCTCAAAGCGCTTCACCAGCTCCGGGATGTGCTCCGGCTGGTCCGTGAAATCCGCCTGCATGACGATCATGGCATCACGACGAGCGTATCGCGTGCGCCGGGAGACTTCGCGGGTCAGCTTATCGATTGCGAATCCAAAACCCTGCTGATGGTCCCCACGCAAAATCGTGAGTGGAATCACGTCCGCGTACGGCTCCAGCGTCTCACGGGTGCCGTCAGTGCTTCCGTCGTCGTACACGACGATCTCGTACTCGCGGGAGTAGTCCTGGAAGACGCGGCGGATGCGCCACAGGAGCACACCTACGGTAGGGCCCTCGTTGTAGGTCGGAATACAGATATAGATCAAGGCAGATCCGGCGTTGTTGGTGGCGGCCGCGGCCGCTGCTCAGGCAAGATAGAAGAACGGGACGATTACTCGCTACCCCGCGATCACTCTATGGTACACCTCAGCCGTGCGTTCGATCATTCGCTCGACGCTGAATTCCCTGGCTCGCACCTTGGCTCCTTCGCCGAGCCTGGCACGAAGAGCGTCGTTGGTGATCAACTCCGCGGCGCCGCGCATGAAGGCCTGAACGTCGCCCGCCGGGATCAGCAGCCCGCTCTTTCCGTCCTCTATCACCTCGGGAAGGCCGCCCACCGAGAAGGCGATCGGTGGGACTCCGAGCGCCATTGCATCGATCACCGACGTGCCGAGCCCCTCTGACTTGGCGGGATGCCAGAGGACATCGAGCCCCGCCATCGCGTCGTGGATCTCCTCGACGAATCCAGCGTCGAACCCTTCAACCCCGGACACGCTGGTACCCCCCTTACCTTTGCCGCCAAGCAGCACGAGTCGCGTCCGCCTGAAGACCTCACCCGGTAGCCGGCGCGCGATCCCGCCAACCAGATCGAGGCCCTTCTCCTGGGTCATCGCGCCGACGATGCCGCAAACAATGGTGGTGGGCGGCCACCCGCGCTCGCGCCGCCAGTTCCGCGGCCGTTTCACTACCGGAGCCGGCAATCCGGAGTAAACGACGTCGATTCGATCGGCCGGAACTCCCGCTTTCACCATCACGGCTTTGACCGCGTTCGAGATTGCGATAAATGCGTCGATGCCATGCCTGTACTTGAGGCGAACCTGTTTCGGTGTGAAGGCGACGCGGCGAGTCACTATCAGGCGGGTTTTCCGCTTTCCGAGCAGAGCCAGCCGGGCGATGGAATGTGCTCGGGCGTCGTGCGCGTGGACGATGTCGGCTCTCCATTCGCCGGCGACAGCGCGGAGCTCTCGCGCCGATCGGATGTCCCACTCGCCGCGGAGGGTCAGCCGATAAGTGGGGAGGCCCGCGTGCTCTGCGCGGTGGATGAGCGGTGAGCCGGTCGGAGCGACGATGAGCGTGCGATAGCCGAGGTCGCGGAGGCCGGTGGCCAGGAGAAATACCTGGCGCTGGCCGCCACGCCAGCTGCGCCCGGCATCGACGTGAAGAATCCGGGGTAGTTCCACTACGCTCCGAGCTGTCGCGCGAACGCCTTGAACAGACCTCGGTCCCAGGGATCCGGAGAGTCGGTCATTTCCTCAGGGTGCCATTGCACAGCCATCACCCACCAGTTCTCGTCGGTTGACTCGAGACCTTCGATGACCCCGTCCGGAGAGCGCGCGGTCACACGCATGCCCTCGGCCACGCGCTTCACCGACTGGTGGTGGAACGAGTTCACGGTGATGTGCTCGGCACCGATGGCTCTGGCGATCAGAGATCCAGGCTCGGCGTCGATTTCGTGGGAGCGTGAATCGCGCGGACCTTCCTCGTCGTGCGCGATATCTGTCTTGCACTGGGAGGAGATGTCCTGAACCAGTGTTCCACCGAGTGCCACGTTCAGGATCTGGATGCCGCGGCAGATCGCGAGGACGGGGATTCCTCTGGCCTTTGCCTCTTCGACGAGGGCGGCCTCGGTCGCATCGCGCGCGGCGTTTACAGTGCGTACTTTTTCGTGGCGCTGTTCTCCGTAGCGCGCGGGATCGACGTCCTCACCGCCGGTGAGTACGAGACCCGAGACAGAATCGAGCACCGCGGCTGCGGCTCGGTCGCTCGAGAGCGGTGGTACGATCAGTGGTATGAGCCCTGCATTTTCGAGGGCGGTCACGTAAGCGGCGGTTAGGCGGACACGGCTGGTATCGCCATCCTGGCGGATGCTAGCGGTAACAGCAACTGTGCAGGCTGGAACCGGCTTGCGCGCGGACGACACTATTGATTTCTCTTCGACAGGGTACGTTGACATTGATGTTCGCCGCCGCGTCGGCGACAATGGCGCAGTCCCAAAGTCTGAGCGGCGTGCCCGTCACCTGCAAGGGGGAGCGCATCACTCGCATCGACATAGATGCGAACCCGCCCTTCCGTATAACCGGCAACAATATGTGGCAGCGGGCCGGCAGATTTGCCGCGAGGGAGCACGTGACGACGAAAGAGGCCGTGATTCGCCGCTACCTTGCACTCCAGCTCGGTGACCGCTGCACGGAAGTACGGCGCGCGGAATCCGAGCGCATTCTCCGCGCGCAGCCGTTCATCGCCGATGCGACGGTTCTCGCCTACGCCGATGGTGCCGGCGGGATCATTCTCAACGTGACCACGGTGGACGAAGTCTCGCTCATCTTCGGCGTGGGAATCAAAGCAAAGTCTCCCCATTTCCACGCGCTGACGCTCGGCGAAGACAACGTCGTCGGCAGCGGCGTACACGGCGAAGGACAGTGGAAGGCGGGCAACCCATTCCGCGATGTCTGGGCGGGGAAGGTCATCGACTACCAGTTCCTCGGAAGACCCTACCAGTTTCGTGCTGAGGGAGGACGGCGGGAACTCGGTAGCGACTGGCAGACGGAGTTGAGTCATCCATTCCTCACCGACCTCCAGCGTCTATCGTGGCGGACCACGGCCGGCAACACCAATGCTTATTTCTATTTCCGGAGACCAAACGCGGATAAGGCAGCGCTCTACATCAAACGCTCATACAGCGACATCGGCGGTGTGGTGCGGATCGGGCCTCCGCTCGGACGTCTCGCGCTGGTGGGTGGCTCGATCTCATTCGAAGACGAGCGGCCGGCCACCGAACCAGTCGTCGTCACCGACAGCACTCTCCTTCCTGACACCAGCACGGCGCTGATAAACAGGTATACGAATCACCAAACGGCCAGGCTCAATTTTCTGTGGGGACTGCGAAACGTCCGGTTCGTGAGGGTCAGCGGATTCGACGCACTCGAGGGAATCCAGGATCTCAGGACCGGCGTGCAGGTGGCGACGCTGATAGGAAAAGGAGCGACGATTCTCCGCGGCAAAGAGCGCGACTTGTTCGGCTCGACGGATCTTTATGCCGGAATGGCGACGCCCATCTCCTATGCCGCGATCAACCTCGCCGGCGAAGGCCGTCGCGACGAGGACGGCAATTGGGATGGCATCCTGGCACATGGGCGGGGAGCCCTGTACGCGAAACCGTTCAACAGGCAGACGATGATGGCGGATCTCACCTGGAGTGGAGGCTGGAAGCAGAGGATTCCGTTCCAGCTCACATTCGCGGACCGCGATGGCGGCTTACGTGGATTCAGAACGGCTGATGTCGGAGGTGCGCGACGACTGGTTGCCCGCGCCGAGGACCGCTATCTCGTTGGGCGGTACAAACAGCTTGCGACGGTGGCTGTAGCTGGTTTCGTCGAGGCAGGGAAAATCTGGGCGGGCGATTCTCCGTTCGGAATCAACACTCCGATTTACGCGTCCACCGGTTTCAGCGTCCTCGCGGCGTCCCCGCCACAATCGCGGCGCTCGGTGCGGGTGGACTTTGCATTTCCAATGAAGGGGAGCGCGAAGCATCCCCTGGAAGTGCGCCTGACAGCCGGTGACTTCACCAGAGCATTCCGCGTCGAGCCGCGGGACATCTACAACAGCCGGGAGCGGTCAGTTCCGGCGAGCGTGTTCAGCTGGCCCTAGTGGTCCGCTAGCGGGATGCGCCGGGCACGAATTCCCAGCGGCCAAAAACAGAAACGAAGACGGACATATCGCGCGGGTTAATCATGGTTGAATACGCGGAGCCGCCAAGTTCGGCTGCATAGGAAGAGTAGGTGTCACCGCTGTATGGCATCATGGGTCCACCCGGACCGCTAGAGGACATGCTGAGGAGCTTGCCCAGTGTTCCGCCGGCCGCTCTCGCCAACGCCTCCGCATCCCGCTGCGCCTGAGCAACCGCAATCCCCAGCGCATTGCGTCTCGCCTCGTCCGTGTTCGCCGAAGAGAACTGAACCGATGCGATCGAAGTCGCGCCCGCCGCGAGCGCAGCGTCGATCACCTTGCCAGTGTCATCGAGTCGCCTGACAATCGCCCGAACGGTATTGCGGGCGAGAAATTCGACGGGGACAGCAAGGCTCGGCGGCACGCCCGACGGCATTGCCATGCGCATTGTTCGTGGGTCCTGCCCTACGTTGTAACCAGAAGTCGTTATATCCGCTTGGGCGAGACCCGCTGCGCGAAGCGCCTGAAAAACCGCGGCCATCTTCGAGGCATTCGCTGAGGCGGCCGTCGCAGCGGCGGGCGCTCGACTTTCAACGCTGACGAGTATAGCCGCACGATCCGGTGTTACCGTGATCTCTCCCCGACCCGCAGCTGTGATTTCCGGCGGTCGAGGCGAATTCGGAATCGCCTGACCGAAGGCGGAGGGCGCTGCAAATACGATTGCCAAGCCTGCTGCGAAAAAGTGTCGCGTCACGATACCTCCTTGAGCTGATCACCGGTTTCCGGCCGGCACTCCCTTCATCATCCTGCCAACCGGTTTAACCAGCAGTCCGCAAACCACCGCCGCGATGAAGAGGAAGATCGACGTCTGCCGGAAGAGAATCGGCATCTGCTCGAGCTTCTCCGGGTCGACATTGCCGCCGACCAGGCCGGCGATCAGATTGCCCAGCGCCGCGGCCATGAACCACACTCCCATCATCTGCCCCTTGAACTTGTAGGGCGCGAGCTTGGTCATCGAGCTGAGTCCAACCGGGCTCAGAGACAGCTCGCCGATCGTCTGCAGGAAATAGCTGAACACGAGCCACCACGGTGAGACGCGCACATTGCCGCCTCCGTTGATCACGATATTCGCGGCGAAGAGCATCACCACGAACCCGAGTCCGGCGAAGAACAAACCCCAGGCAAACTTTGCCACACTCGACGGATCCTTTGCGCGCTTGCCCAGCGCGATCCAGACGACGGCGAAGACGGGCGCCAGAGCGATAACGAATACCGAGTTCGCGGCTTGCAGCCACAGCGTCGGCATCTCCCACCCGAACACCACTCGATTGGTGTAATCGCGGGCAAAGAGATTGAGCGAGGTGGGTGCCTGCTCGAACGCCGACCAGAAGATCGCGGCGAAAATGAACAGAAGAATGATGATGACGACGCGCTTCTTCTCCTCGAAGGTCAGTCCTCCGCCGACGAACAGATAGATGAAATACACCAGCGCCGATCCGACAATGACGAGGGTCATTTTCTGCGCCAGCGAGACGGGATTGAGATGGAGGATGCCAGCCATCGTCAGGACGACCAGCAGAGCAATCACAGCGATTCCGATCATCACAGTCAACTTGACTCTGCGGTGCTCGGCGGGATCAGTCGATCCCGGTACCATACCAATGTTGCCAAGGGTCTTATCAGCGCGAAGCCGATAGGTGATTAGGCCAATCACCATTCCTACTCCCGCCGCACCAAAGCCAAGGTGCCAACCCACGCGTTCGCCCAAATAACCGGTGATGAGCGGAGCCACGAGCGCGCCGATGTTGATTCCCATGTAGAAAATCGAGAAGCCTGCATCGCGCCGTGATCCACCCTCGGGATAAAGCTCGCCGACGATCGCCGAGATGTTTGGCTTGAGCAATCCCGTTCCCATAACGATGAGCACGAGGCCGATGAAAAAGGCGGAGTGCGCGAAGACGATCGACAGCGCGATCGACAGGTGCCCGAGCGCAATGAGTATCCCGCCATACCAGATCGCCCGTCGCAATCCGAGGAGCCTGTCGGCGATCCATCCACCGGGCAGCGACGCGAGGTACACGCACGCGGCGTAGATGCCGACGATCGAAGACGCCGTCTGCCGCTCGAATCCGAATCCGCCCTGGGCCAGCGCCGCCGTCATGAACAGCACGAGGAGCGGACGAATTCCGTAGTACGAGAAGCGCTCCCACATCTCGGTGAAGAAGAGAGTGGAGAGTCCCACGGGGTGCCCGAAGAAGGTACGCCCGCTCAGGCCGCGATCGAATCCCGGCGGGGGCGCATCGGTGGTGACGGTTCCTATCTCACTTCGCTTGGGGAGGTCTCTCGAGTCTCTGGCCATTGTCGGAAGAGTGAGGGTCGCTACGCGTGGACCGCCGCGAGCGGCAGATACCGCTCAGGCGGATGTACGCCACCTGCCTGCTTCTGTTCCTCCCACGAGACCTTCGTGGGCGGCTGCTTGATGCACGCCGCGAAATGTCCCGGCGCTTTTTCCTCCAGCGGAGGAACGATCTTCGCGCAGGCCGCATCCTTCGCCGGATGGTGGCAGCGCGGGTGAAAGACGCATCCCGAGGGCGGGTTCGCTGGCGACGGGACATCGCCCTGCAGAAGGATTCGCTCTTTGCGCGCGTGTGGATCCGCGACCGGCACCGCCGAGAGGAGCGCCTGGGTGTAGGGCATCAGCGGCTCCCGATACAAATCGTCCGACGTCGCGAGCTCCACGACTTTGCCGAGATACATGACGGCCACGCGATCGGCGATGTGCTCGACGACAGAGAGGTCGTGAGCGATGAACATGTAGGTGAGATCGTGTTCGCGCTGGAGGTCGCCAAGGAGGTTTATCACTTGCGCTTGCACCGAGACATCGAGCGCCGACACCGGCTCGTCGCAGACAATGAACTTGGGCTCGACCGAGAGGGCGCGCGCGATGCCAATTCGCTGGCGCTGACCGCCAGAGAATTCGTGCGGATATCGGTTCGAGTACTCCGCTCGAAGCCCTACTTCCTCCAGCAGCTGCCTCACCCGTGCGACGGCGGCGGCACCTTCAGCGAGCTCGTGAATCGTGAGTCCTTCGCGAATGATCGCGCCAACGGTCATGCGCGGATTGAGCGATGAGACGGGATCCTGGAAGATGATCTGCATCTCGCGTCGAAGCGCGCGGAGCTCGGAAGTGCCCATCGACCTCACGTCCCGCCCCTCGAATCTCACCTCGCCCGATGTCGGCTCGATCAATCGGAGGATCGTCCGCCCGGTAGTGGTCTTTCCGCACCCGGACTCGCCGACGACGCCCAGCGTCTCGCCGCGCGCGACATCGAACGACACATCGTTGACCGCTTTCACCGCTCCCACCTGCCGTGCGAACACTCCCTTCCTGATCGGGAATTCCTTGCGGAGGTTGCGCACCGAAAGGAGCGGTTGGGCGTCGTTCACGCGGCCGCGACTCCTTTCTGGACGACGAGCGGCGGGTGCGGATGATTCCGGCGCTCGGGCTCGATCGCCAGATGACAACGCGACACGTGAGCCCCACCCACCTCATAGAGAGGGGGATGCTCGCGCTCGCACAGCTCCCAGGAATACGGACACCGATCGCGGAACCGGCAGCCGTGCGGCCAATCCGTTGGGGACGGCACCGTTCCGGGAATCACGTTGAGGCGCTCCTGGTCGTGGCCGATGTGCGGCATCGAGTGCATCAGCCCCTCGGTATAGGGGTGGTTCGGTTTGGCGAAGAGCTCATCGACGTCAGCATGCTCCACCACCTCTCCAGCGTACATCACGATCACCCTCGAAGTCGTCTCGGCGATTACGCCGAGGTCGTGGGTGATCATCAGGATGGAAGTTCCGATCTTCCTCTGGAGATCCACGAGCAGGTCGAGGATCTGCGCCTGGATGGTGACGTCTAGAGCGGTGGTGGGCTCGTCGGCTATGACTAGGGCGGGCTTCATCATGAGCGCCATAGCGATCAGCACGCGCTGTCGCATGCCACCGGAAAGCTGATGCGGGTACTGCCTGGCGCGCGTCTCGGCGTCGGGAATGCCGGTGAGGGCGAGCATCTCCACGGCACGACCCCATGCCTCCCTCTTGCTCATACCAGCGTGCACGCGCGCGACTTCAGCGACCTGGTCGCCAACCATGAACACCGGGTTGAGCGCCGACATCGGCTCCTGAAAGATCATCGAGATCCGATTGCCTCGGATGTCGCGGATCTCCTCGTCGCCCAGCGTGACGATATCCCTTCCCTCGAACTCGATGCGACTCCCGGTCTCGATGCGCCCGGGTGGCTGAATGAGTCTGAGGATAGAGAGCGCGGTGACGGATTTGCCGCAGCCCGATTCTCCGACGATCCCGACAGTCTCGCCGGCGCCGATGTCGAAGGAGACGCCATCGACCGCGCGCGCGACGCCACTCTCCGTGTAAAACCAGGTGCGCAGATCGTGGATCGAGAGCAGTGGTGCCGTCATGGGATCACGACCGCCGCTCGTACGCGTCACGGAGCGCTTCGCCGAGGATGTTGAGCGTCATCACCGTCAGGACCATGAACAGACCGGGAAAGAGTGACATCCACCACAGCGTTGCTACCTGATCGGCACCGTCCTGAATGATGTTTCCCCAACTAGCCTGCGGTTGCGGAACGCCGATGCCCAGGTACGAAAGTCCGGCTTCGAGGACGATAACGTGGGCGACGCCAAGTGTTGCCGCAACGACGATCGGAGAGACCAGATTCGGAAGCAGGTGTCTCAGTAGAATCCGCCGCCGGCTGGCGCCCAGCGCTCTCGCCGCCATGACGAATTCCGCGTGCTTCAACGCAAGAACCTGACCCCTGACGATGCGGCTAAGCCCGAACCAACCGGTAAAGCCGAGGAACAGGACAAGCGCGCCGATCGAGAGTCGGGGCCACGCCACCAGCACCCCGATCAGAAGCAGAAGACGCGGGATCGATAGAAACGCATCGAGCAGCCGCATCATGACTGCGTCGACCCATCCACCGGCATAGCCTGCGATCGCGCCGTACGCGACTCCCAGCGTCAGGCTCACTATCGTGGCGAGGACACCGATGAGGAGCGACAGGCGCGCGCCGTAAATCACACGGCTCAGGACATCGCGGCTGTACGGATCGGTGCCGAATGGATGCGCGAGCGACGGTGCCAGATCCTTGAGCGCAACGATGTCGGGCTGCGCCGACGGATCGTAGGGCGCGATGAAAGGCGCCAGCAGGCCTACGAGCACGATGATCCCGAGCACGATGAGAGCAACGCGCGAGGATCTCCCCCGCAGAAGTCGACGCACCGAGAGCGCGAGCGGAGACTCGCGCGGGCGCGCCGGATTAGCGAGCGCGAAGTCTTGGGTCTGCCCAGGCATAGAGCAAATCGGCGAGAAGACTTCCAACCGTCACCATGATGCTGCCGAGGATCACTCCGCCAACGACGAGAGGATAGTCCCGGGTGCCGATGGCGTTGACGACCGCGAGGCCCATCCCCGGCCACGCGAAAATCTTCTCGATGAAAAAGGCGCCGGTGAGGAGAGCGGGGAAGGAGAGTCCAAGCAGGCTGATGATCGGAAGGAGTGCGTTGCGCAGCGCATGGCGTCGGAGTATCTCGCGCTCGGTGAGTCCTTTCAGTCGCGCGGTCCGGATGTAGTCAGCCGGAAGAACGTCGAGCAGCGCGGCGCGCTGGTAACGAGCAACGCCTGGAGCGGCGAGCACTGTTAGCGTCAGCGCGGGAAGCAACAAATGTCGAAGTCGGTCGGCGATTCGCGCTCCGAATCCCATGTAATCGTGCATCACAGGATCCACGGCGCCGCCAACGGGGAAGAGCGGCAACCAGTATGTGAACGCCAGCAGCGCCAGAATCGCCAGCCAGAAGTCGGGCATGGAGAAGAAGACGAGAGAGATCGCACTCAACGCGTGGTCGGTCGCGGATCCGCGTCGTGCGACCTGGACGAGGGCGATCAGAATGCCGAGGGCGAAGCTTCCGGCGAGTGCAATCGCCATGAGAAGCAGGGTGTTCGGGAGCGCGCTGGCGAGAACCTCCCTCACGGGCCGATCGTGCGAAAACGACCAACCCAGCTCCCCGCGCGCGAGCTGGCCGACATATCTGACGAACTGCTCGGGCAGCGGACGATCCAGGCCGTATTGGGCGCGCAACGTCGTGCGCACGCGCTCGTTGACGTTCGGGTTGTCCATTACCGCGCTGAACGGATCGCCCGGCGCGAGGTGGATCAGAGCGAAGGTGATCGTTGCGACGATGGCGACGATCACTACTGCCTGGACGAGTCTTCCCCCCAAGTAGCGGAGCACCCGCTACGGCGTCTTCTTGCCGGCCGATTCCGCTGGCGCGGTCACAGTCCCGGCCGGAGCGTTGTCGCGCGGAATGCGCTTGTCAGATGGAATCCACCAGTCCGCGATGTGCGCCCACCACGCATCTGATCTCAACGGCGCCAGCTGAAGTCTGGAATGATATCCGACGGTTGGCAGCGGCTCAGCCAGCCAGATCGCCGGTGCATCCTGGATTATCGTCTCGTAGGCTTTCGTGAAATACGCTTTCCGGGCGGCAGGGTTGAACGAGGCCAGCGCACTGTCGACGTTGGCGTCGAAAACCGGATTCTCGTAGGAGCTGTAGTTAGAGCCGCTGGAAGCACGCGAACCAGCGGTGCCCCAGGTTCCCCGAATGCTTCCGGGACTGGGCTGTGTACTCCACTGCCCGATCGCGGCGTCAAAGGCGCGCTTGCGTTCGCGCTCTATGAGCGTTGGAAAGTCCAGCTGTTCCACGTCGACCTTCACCCCAGCCTGCCGCAGCTGTTCCTGGAGCAGCACCGCCAGCTGAACGCGCGGCTTGCTCGTGTTCGGCACAGCGAGCGAGAATTGCAACGGGCGTCCGTTGCGCTCGCGGATCCCGTCGCCATTGGCGTCGCGCCATCCGAGAGAGTCGAGAATCTGACGCGCGCGAGCGAGATCGAACGGGATCTGCGCCAGGTTGGGATCGGTCGTCGGGTACGCTCGCACTGTTGGTCCGAGAGCAGGATTCGCGAGGGAATCGTAGACGCTCCGAACGAGGTTGGCCCTGTCCGTCGCCATTGTCAGCGCGCGGCGCAGCTCGCGGTTCCCGAAGATCGGATGGGGACGCGCGTGATTGGCCGGATCGCGGAGATTGAACTGCGCGAAGATGTAAGCGAGTCCCCGATACGGTTTGAGCCTGAGCTCCGGATGCTTCGCGACCTCGGGCAGGTTCTCGGGGCGCAGCGCCTCGAAGAAATCCGTCCCCCCGGATAGGAATCTCGTGACGGCTGTGTTGAAGTCGGGAGCGATGCTCCACATCACGCGACTGAGCTTGGGGGAGCCGCGATAATTTGCGGTATCCGCCGCGAGCTCGACGACGGCGCCGGGAATCCAGCGGACAAAACGGAACTGTCCAGATCCGATGGGATGTTTCGCCTGCTCGGACCCGCGCCAGGCGGACGGAGGCACTCCCTTCCAGATGTGCTCAGGTATGATCGGCATCTGGAAGGTGGCGTCGTAAAACTGCTGCGGCGTGCGCGTGTGAAACCAGAAAACCGCGGTCGCGGAGTCGGGCGTTGCAACCGAATCGATGTTGGCGATGAGCGCTTTGATCCCCGAGCCCAGCGTCGAATCGGTCGTGCTCTGGAAGGTGAACCGGACGTCGTTGGAGCGAACCGGGGTGCCGTCGTGCCACTTCGCAAGAGGATCGATGTGGAACGCGATGCTGAGCGAGTCCTGACTCCAGGTCCAGTGATCCGCGAGCCGCGGCGTGAATCCGGCGTCATTCAGGATGTTGAGCGAGTCGCCGATATTGGCGAGTCGGTCATACACTTGGTCGGCAATCTCCGCGGCCTGCACGCTCGAAAGCAGAGCCGGAACAAGAATGTCAGGATCACCACCGGCGGAGATAACCAGCGTGCCTCCGGTGCTCTTGCCCGACTGCGATTCTGTCCCCACGCATGCGCACAGCAGCAGCGCACAAAGCAGCCGAGCTCGGTTCAACGGCGCCATGTCCAGCCCTCGTCGAGAAAATGTGGAATTCGGCTCATTGTCTCCTCGCGAATCTCCTCTTCGGGCAACTCACTCGCCACTTCATCTTCTCGTGATCGCACTGCGTCGAACATTGCGGTCGCGACTTCCTCGATTCCGGGAGACCGGCCGAGCAGCGTGTGAAGTGTTGCTGGTCGCGGAATCGAATCGCTCGACCCGCCGTTAGCCGCAGCTGCGAACAAAGGCAGTGAAGATTGATCATCATCGACGAGGATCGAGCCGTGTTGCAACAGTGCTCCGTCGTCACGCCATTGTGCGCTGCCGACCAGCTTGCTGCCGCTCGCGACCAGCTCGCCTTCGCCCGGAGCCTCAAAGCATGGACGCGTGCTCGGTGCCGGCGCTCGCGCGGTTGTCGAAGCCAGCTCGGCATTCACCCCGAGCCGGGCGAGACCGTCGAGAAGGATGCGATTGATGCGCGCGTAGGTTTCGCGGAGCGGCGCGGCATCCTGCAATGGAGCCGTGACGCTGTAGGTGACCTCACGATCGTGCAGAATAGCGCGGCCGCCGGTCGGGCGGCGCACGACATCCACGTTTGCCGATCGGATCTTCCCGATGTCGTAAAGTCCTGCCGCCGGCTGGTGCCTGCCGAAGGAAAGTGTCGGACGCGTCCATGAATAGATGCTGAACACCGTTTCTCCGGTCCGTGCTGCGCGCGCCTGAAGTGCCGAGTCCCGCGCCATGTTCTCGGCGCCGGAGCGCGGCGCCGCGAGGAGAAGGCGCCAGCGAGTGAAACTTCGCCGGGGGTGCATAGGGTGTTAAATTGTCACTCCTATGAGCACCACAATCAAGCACGTGGACGCGGCGATTTCTCCCGCTGAATCTTTCGTTCCCCGACACGTTGGACCCGCTGAGCGCGACGTCGCCGAAATGCTCAAGACACTCGGCTTCCAGTCGCTCGAAGCCCTGATAGACGCGACGATTCCGGCCAAAATCCGGTATCGCCGCGGGCTCGACCTGCCCAAAGGGATGACCGAGCTGGAAGTGCTCGCCTACTTCCGCACGCTGGCGGCGCAGAACCAGGTATTCCGTTCGTTCATCGGAATGGGCTACTCCGACTGCGTCACGCCCCCTGTGATCCAGCGGAACATCATCGAGAATCCGGGCTGGTACACCGCCTACACCCCCTATCAGGCGGAGATTGCGCAGGGCCGCCTCGAAGCGCTGCTCAACTTCCAGACGATGGTGATCGACCTGACGGGACTCGAGATCGCGAATGCGTCGCTGCTCGACGAGGCGACGGCGGCGGCCGAAGCGATGACGATGAGCTACGCCCTGAAGGGCACGTCGGGCAAGGAAGTCTTTCTGGTCGCGTCGGAATGCCATCCGCAGACCATCGATGTGGTGAAGACGCGCGCGAGTGTGCGCGGCATCGAGGTTCGCGTGTCCAGCCACAAGGATTTCAAGATCGGCCCGGAGGTGTTCGGCGCCCTGCTGCAGTATCCGGCGACCGACGGCGAGGTCATCGACTACACGAAGACGGTAGAGCAACTGCACGCATCGGATGCGCTGGCAACCGTGGCGGCCGATCTTCTCGGTCTGGTGCTGCTGACTCCGCCCGGGGAATGGGGTGCGGACATTGTCGTCGGCAACAGCCAGCGCTTTGGTGTTCCGCTCGGCTACGGTGGGCCGCACGCGGCGTATTTCGCGACCAGGGACGAGTTCAAGCGACACCTTCCGGGCAGAATCATAGGCGTCTCGCGCGACGCCGACGGGAAGGCGGCCCTCAGAATGGCCCTCCAGACGAGGGAGCAGCACATCCGCCGTGAGAAAGCGACCAGCAACGTATGCACGGCGCAGGTGCTGCTGGCGGTGGTGGCGAGCATGTACGCGGTCTATCACGGGCCGCAGGGGCTCACCCGCATCGCGCGCAGGGTACACGGCTACGCGACGGCGCTTGCCGAAGGATTGCGGCGACTTGGCTACACGATCGTGCACGAGAACTACTTCGACACGGTCCGGGTCGAGCTCGGGAAGCGGAATGCCCAGACCATAGTCGAAGAGGCGCGCCGGCGCCGCATCAATCTGCGCGCGATGGAGGACAGGAGCGTCGTCATCGCGCTCGACGAGACGGTCTCGAACGACGATGTGGTCAATCTTCTGGCGTCGTTCAACGGGGGAAAGGACCCCGAGTTCGGTATGGAGGAGGTGCTGAGTGGAGCGGACGCCCGGTATGACGAGCGATTCAACCGGACCAGTCCTTTTCTCACCCATCCGGTATTCAACAAGCACCACGCGGAGACGGAGATGCTCCGCTACATGAACAGGCTTCAGTCGCGTGACCTGTCGCTCGTTCATTCCATGATTCCCCTCGGCTCCTGTACGATGAAGCTCAACGCAACCGCCGAGATGATGCCCATCACCTGGCCGGGATTCGCCAAGATCCATCCCTTCGCTCCGCTGGAGCAGACGGTGGGCTACCAACTGCTGTTCGACGAGCTCGAGGGCGCGCTGGCGGAGATCACCGGATTCACTGCGGTGTCACTACAGCCGAACGCCGGGTCGCAGGGGGAATACGCGGGATTGCTGGCGATCGACGCGTATCATCGGTCCCGCGGCGACGGTCATCGGAAGGTCTGCCTGATTCCGCAATCCGCGCACGGCACCAACCCGGCGAGCGCGGTGATGGCGGGAATGAGGGTCGTGGTAGTGAAGACCGACGAGCGCGGCAACATCGACGTCGCCGACCTCAGGTCGAAGGCGCAGGAGCACGCGCTGAACCTCGCCGCGCTGATGATCACCTATCCATCGACCCACGGAGTGTTCGAGGAATCGATCGTCGAGATCTGCGAGGTCGTCCACAAGTACGGCGGGCAGGTCTACATGGATGGCGCGAACATGAACGCGATGGTCGGGCTGTGCCGGCCGGCGGACATCGGCGCCGACGTGTGCCACCTCAATCTTCACAAGACATTCTGCATCCCGCACGGGGGCGGCGGGCCGGGCATGGGGCCGATCGGAGTCGCGAAGCACCTCGTATCGTTTCTTCCGGGACATCCGGTGGTGAAGCTGCACGGGCGTCATGAGGTCGGCGCGGTCTCGTCAGCTCCATGGGGAAGCGCGAGTATCCTGCCGATCTCCCACGCCTACATCCGGCTGATGGGTGGAGAGGGCCTCGAGTACGCGACCCGAATTGCCATCCTCAATGCCAATTACATCGCGAAGAGACTCGAGCCGCACTTCCCGGTGCTGTACAAGGGCGCGCAGGGAACGGTCGCGCACGAATGCATCGTCGATACACGGGTGGTGAAGCAATCGAGTGGCGTCGACGTCGAAGACATCGCGAAGCGGCTCATGGACTACGGCTTCCACGCGCCGACGGTCTCGTTCCCCGTCCCGGGGACGCTCATGATCGAGCCGACGGAGAGCGAGCCGAAGGAGGAGCTCGACCGCTTCTGTGATGCGATGATCTCGATCCGCGAGGAGATCAGGGAAATCGAGTCGGGTGCAGCGGACAGGCAGGACAACGTCCTCAAGAACTCGCCCCACACGATGAGCCGAGTGACGGCGTCCGCGTGGACACACCCTTATACGAGGGAAAAGGCGGCGTTCCCCGCGCCTTGGACCGTAGAGTTCAAATTCTGGCCGGCCGTGGCGCGCGTCGAGAGCGCGTACGGCGACAGGAACCTGATTTGCTCGTGCCCGCCGACTGATTCCTACGTCGAGGCTGAAGCCGGAACGAGCTGAAGGTGCCGGCTCCTCCTCTGTTCGCTCCAAGACAGACCGCGCTCGTCAATAACCTGCTGGCCGCCATCGCGTTGGCGGTATCACCGAGCGCGTGCGGATCGCCTGAGAAATCGTCGGAACGTGCGTACGATACGGCTGCAACACCATCCACACACAATGAGACTCCGATCGCGCTGGGAATTCGCTTTGATCCTGAGCGGCTCCGGCCGGGTATGCGCGTCGGTGAAATGGTCGTGGATTCGGTGGCGGCTCGGCAGGTGTCGATCGATTCCGCCGGCGCCACCAGGATGATCCCCACCTTGGTGTGGGTGGGGACGGCACGCTTTCATGGGCCGCTTACACTGCGCGGGCGGCTAATGAAACACTTCGACCCGGATGTGAGCATGCCTTGCTTCGAGGCCGATTCGGCGAGCGCTGCACTGATGCCGAGGTGGGCAGGAGACATACGGCGCCCGTGGTTTTGTTTCCCCGACACGGAAGCACAGCGACTGCTCGGCAAGCGAAGCGAAGGCGGTTCGCTGGAAGTCGTGATCGATGCACTTGCCATTCGCCGCAGCTTCTCTGACGATGTGAATACCGCGCACCTCGTGCGGTTACGCGACCTGGCTCGCTGTTACCGGTCGCCGCATTCGGTACTGTTTGGGCCCACGACTCGAACAGGACAGCAGGGGCAGCCTCCCGGCTGGGTACGCCTTGAAGGATTTCCCGAGAGCGATCATGGAGGAGCCGAGCTACGTGACAGCGACGGGAAAGCAATGACCGCGATCTGGCGTCGCCAGCCCGGTGACTCCGCTGTCCTTCTCGCGTCCAACGATTTTGTGCGAATAGAAATCCGATTCCTTGTCTCGAATGACAAGCTGTCGGGTCAAGGTATAGCGCACTCTGATGCCGCCCTCGAGCCCGATTCCACTGGGCGACTGTCGGATCTTCGGCGCTCCTGGAAGTTCAGCGCCGCCGAGGTGCCGTGCGAAACGATCTATCTATTGAGGTGGCTGCCCACCGCCGGAGAGGATAAAATTCTGAATCTTTGGCGGCTGCAGGTTTAGACCTACCCGAACGGAGGCGACATGTCGCGCGCGGTGCTGCTCCTTGCTACGCTCTCACTCGCGGCCTGCACGACCGCACCGCCTCCGACGACCGCAGCGCGGCCCGTCGTCACCGGACCGCAGGTAATTCCGGCACCGGCTTCGCTCACGATGGGCGCAGGCGCGCCGTTCGACCTGGCGCGAACGACTAGCATCGTAGTGGATGGCTCGAGTCCCGAAGTGACGGCAATCGCCGAGGGACTCGGAGCATTGATGCGGAGGTCGACCGGATTCCCGCTTGTGGTATCAACCGCTGATACGGCGACGACCAAGATTCAATTGCGCCTCGCCGCCGATCGCACGTCGCTGGGCGAAGAGGGTTACGAGCTGACCGCGGCGCCCAATTCGGTGACTTTGATCGCCAACCGTCCGGCCGGATTATTCCGGGGCGTTCAAACGTTGAGACAGCTTTTGCCATTCGATATCGACATGCAGATGGGGTCTGCGCGGGCGGGGTGGACGATTCCCGCGCTCTCGATCGTGGACCAGCCGCGCTTTGCGTGGCGCGGAGCAATGCTCGATGTCGCCCGCCACTTCTTCACCGTGAGAGAAGTACAGCAGTACATCGATCTGCTCGCACTTTACAAGATGAACGTGCTGCACATGCATCTGTCCGATGATCAGGGATGGCGCATAGTCATCAACTCGCGGCCGAAGCTCGCCACAATGGGCGGAGCCACCCAGGTCGGTGGCGGTCCGGGTGGCTTCTACACCCAGGCGGAATATCAGGCGATCGTGCAGTACGCACAGCAACGCTACATCACGGTCGTACCGGAGATCGACATGCCGGCGCACACCAACGCCGCGCTAGTCGCTTATCCCGAAGTGAGCTGCAGCGTCCGCCCAACCCAGCTCTACACGGAAACCGATGTGGGCTGGAGCGCGCTCTGCGTCGACAAGGAAGAGACCTACGCGCTGGCGGAAGACATCATTCGCGAGATCAGCGCAATCACGCCGGGCCCGTATTTCCACATCGGAGGAGATGAGGTACAGGCGCTCACGCACGAGCAATACGTTCGCTTCATCGAGCGGGTGCAGAAGATCGTCAACAGTCACGGCAAGAAGATGATCGGCTGGGAGGAGATCACGAAGGCGAAACTCGATCCGGGCACGCTGGCGCAGCAATGGAAGAGCGATTCGGCGACGGCAGCGCTGCAGTACGGCGCCAAGCTGATCATGTCGCCCGCCAAGAGAATCTATCTCGACATGAAATACACGCGTGCGACGGAGTTGGGACTCAGCTGGGCTGCATTCGTCGAGGTTCGGGACGCTTACGACTGGGACCCTGCCACTTACATGGCCGGAGTGAACGAGAACAGCATCATCGGTCTCGAGGCTCCGCTTTGGAGCGAGACCGTGAAGAACATCACCGCGGTGCAATACATGGCGATGCCGCGCCTTCCGGCGGTCGCGGAGGTCGGGTGGACGCCACAGCGCCTGCGGGATTGGGAAAACTTTCGCGTCCGACTCGCGACCCACGCACCCCGATGGAATTTGCTCGGCGTCAACTACTACCGGTCGCCGCAGATTCCCTGGTGACAACTAACTGCAACTAATGACTACCGGGTGACGGCTATCGGCGGGCCCGCGGGTGGCTACGAGCGGGCTGCTTCTAGATGCGTTCGTACTCGCCCGAAGCCATCAGCGGGTATGCCGACAGCCCTCACCCGGTAGTCTTCAGTTGCAGTTAGTAATTATTGCCCGATGTGCTTGGTGTAAGCAGCCGACCCAAGGAGCGCATCGAGCTCTGACGGATTGCCCGGCTTCACCTTGATCATCCAGCCGGCACCGTAAGGGTCGGTGTTCACGAGCGCCGGCTCCTTGTCGAGGCGCTCGTTGATGGCGACGATCTCGCCGGCGATCGGAGCAAACAGCTCGGACACCGCCTTTACCGCCTCGATCGTCCCGAACACATCGTGCTTGCCGAACTTCGTCCCGATCTTCGGAAGCTCTATGTAAACGATGTCGCCGAGCTCACCTTGAGCGTAGTCGGTGATTCCGATCTCGGCGGTGCCGTCCGTTCCCTTTCGGACGTACTCGTGCTCTTCCGTGTACTGGAGATCGTTCGGAATGTTAGACACTTGTGCTCCGCTCTAGTGATGCGTGCGAGGACTCGAGGGCGCGAAGTCTATCTGCGCCCGAAAAGAGAGTCAAGAAACGCTGACGTGACTCTCCATGGGTCTGACATCTGTCCCCATTGAGCGGATGCTGCTCACTTCGTCGACCGCAATTCGCTGAAGGGAGCTCCACAGCGCATCGACATCGCGCTCGAGGTCATCGAGTGACCCGCTGTTGTCGATGCAATGGTCCGCGCGCGCGCGTTTGAGCTCGGCGGGCATCTGGGCGGCGATCATGTTCATCGCCTCGGTCTCCTCCAGACCGCGGGTAGTCACCAACCGCTCGAGCCTGACGGGCCGAGGAGCGTCCACGAGCACGATCGCGTCGAACTCATCGACCAGGTTGCGCTCGAAGAGCAACGGAATCACGCAGACGACGATCGGATCACCGCGCTCTTTGGCGCGCGCGACCTCGCGATCGCGCATTCGCGTGACGCCGGGGTGGACGATTCGGTTCAGCGCATCCAGCTCGTTCTGATCCGCGAAAACGATCCGGCGAAGGGCCTCCCGGTCGAGACTCCCGTCGTCTTTGACGACGTCCTTGCCCCAGCGCTTCACGATATCTCTCAGCGCCTGGGTCTCGGGGCGCACGGCTTCGCGCGCCAGCTCGTCGGCATCGATGATGGTGGCGCCGCGGTCGGCGAGCATCTTCGCGACCTCCGATTTCCCGCTGGCGATATTTCCTGTCAGTCCGATGAGGATCATCTGGTGATGGATTGAGGTGGAATTCCCAGCCGGGCGGGCGTCGCCAAGATAGGAAGTTCTTCCAGACCTGTCACGAATAAACTGCTGCTTGGAGCGGACCGGCTCCCCTGTAGGCTAGAGAAGTGGGACCTGAGCTGCGTCGCCCGCTGGCACCGTGTGGCACATTCTGCAGCGCGCCTCGTACGATTCCGTGCCCCCAACCATGATCTGTGGAGAGTCGTACGGGGCAGGGCGACCGCCAATCAGTCTCTGGTTTCGACTGGCCGGCCCCCCGCACAGCACGCAAATCGCGTGCAGCTTGTCAACAACCTCGGCAATAGCCATTAGTTCCGGCATCGCCCCAAAGGGCTCACCGCGGAAGTCAGTGTCGGTGCCGGCGACGATAACCCGGCGTCCCCGGCTGGCGAGGGAGGTCACGAGCGGGATGATCCCATCATCCAGAAATTGGGCCTCGTCGATCGCTATTACATGGGCCATCGGGTCGATCTGCTGCCCTATCTGGGCGGCCGAATCGGCGGGAATTGCCTCGACGGTCCGGCCGTCGTGGCTGGAGATCGAGTAGATCCCGGCGTAGCGGGCATCTAGATGTGACTTGAAAACCTGCACCCGCTTCCGAGCGATTATCGATCGGCGCACCCGCCGGATCAGCTCCTCACTCTTCCCGCTAAACATCACCCCGGCAATGACTTCCACCCATCCCCCGGCCTGGTGGAAGGGTCCGCTCGGTCCGCTCACGAGCGGTCGCGATCTCTGCGGGGCCCTCCGCGGGATGACCTGTCGGGCGGTCCACTGCGGCGCGGAGCGCCGGGACGTCCGCGAGGCGGACCGCTTCTCTCTCCGCGTCCGCCGCGGTCCGGCCGATCTCCTCTCGGTCCGGCAGATTTCTCACGCTCCTCTTTGTCACGCTCCTCCCGAACGACTACACGTCGACCCCGGACCATTGCGCCATTCACCCGCGCGATGACGCTCGCGGCGTCGGCCTCGGCCACCTCCACGAGAGCGTGACTCTCGCGCAGGTCGATCTTGCCGACGTGATCACCAGGAATGCCGCCTTCGCCGGCGATCATCCCCATCAAGTCTCCAGTCTTCACGCCGTCGCGGATGCCGACCGTCATGAAGAGCCGCGTCATTCCACCGGCAGCACCGGGCGATGTGCGGGGACGGTCGCCCTCCGCGGGCCTTGCACGCGCCACCGCAACCTGGTTCGCTTCAGCCTTCCGTCGCTGCGCTCTCTCGCGCTCCAACAAATGGAGCGCCGAGGCAGCCAGCTCGGCGGCGTCAAATTCCTCGAGCAGCGGCTCGAGGGAAATGATCTCGCGCGCGGGGACTCCTTGTGTGAGCACGGTCCGCAACTCCTGCCGCACGGCCTCCTCACGGTCGTGGGCACGCCGTTCGGGGCCATGAAGAGTCAGCGGTGACAATCGCCCGCTCGCCAGCTCTCTCAGCCACGCGAGCTCGCCCGGCTGGGCGAGAACCACGATTTCCACCGGCTTCGCCTGCGCGATTCGCTGGAGCTCGGCCGGCGTGACGGGCGGCTGGAAGAAGATCACCGTGTGCGCGGCGTCCTTGAAGTCGCCTTGCGTGACGCGGATTGTTTTGTCATCCGCGCGGTAGCCGAGCGTTCTGATCGTTCGCGCCGCGTCAGCGGCTGCCCCCGGGTCGCGAGCGACGATGATTACCGAAGGAGGATCGAGATCGTCGAGCAGTCTCCGTAGCGCGCTCATCCGCGCGCTGGCGGCAACCGTGACGTGTCTGATGATCGGGAGCTCGTAATTCTCCGGCAGCTGAGGGACTTCTGTCTCGGCCACTCCTACCTGCCGCGCGCGCCGCGCGTACCGCTCGACCAGGTCCTGGACCGTCGGCGTCAGCTTTCGCGCAACTATGACGCGGACCGCATCGCCGAGCTCTCCGAGGAGGGCCTCCAGTGCGGCGACCGACTCCGGCCCATCGTCGAGGATGTCATCGACCCAGGCAAGCGCGACTGTGCGAACGGTGTCCAGCTTGAGCTGGGAAGCGCGGACGAGGGCGCCAAGCTCCGAGGCGGTGCCGGCGACGGCGAGAACGGGCCGGCTCTTGAAGATTCTTCCCGCGCGTGCGGCGCCTGTGACGGGGACGACTTCGATTCCAGCCGGTCCGGACAGCTTGAGAACGGTCTCCGAGATCGTGAGCGCGGTCTCCGCATCGCGGGTGACCACCACCACCTGAGTGCCGCCGGCGGACGGATCGATACGAGCCAGGGCCGGAGTCAGGAATTCCGCAATCGATTCGGTCGCGTGCGGAAGCGTATAGACCAGGTTCTGACCGCGAGACACCTGTCCGGTCGCGCGCTCGCTGACTTCCTCCAATTCCGGCATCCCAATCCTCTATTTTGCAACGTGGCGTAGCATCCGCCCCGCCGGTATCGTTATATGTCCTGCCGCCTCGCGGCCGCGCGGCAACGCCGCTCACCAAAGATAGCAGCATTGAGGCACCCATGATTACCGCCATCGTACTGATCAAGGCCGAGCCGCAGCGAATCGCCGAATGCGCGACCAGGCTGGCGGGCATCGAGGGTGTGTCGCAGGTCTATTCGGTATCCGGTGAGTGGGATCTCGTGGCGATGGTGGAAGTCGCCGAGCATGAGGCAATCGCGCGCATAGTGACCGAAGGAGTGAGCGTCGTCCCTGGAATCAAGTCCACCCACACCCTGACCGCATTCCGCGCCTACTCGAAAAAGGATCTCGAGCAGGCCTGGGACATCGGGCTGGAGTAGGACTCGATGCTGGTGAGCAACTCCAGTCCGGATGCGGCGAGCCGGGCCGCTCTTCGCTCGCTCATGGAGCAGCTGCCGGGAATGAGCGCGGTGGAGGGTGGCGGCTACCTCGAGCCGGTGGCGTCCAACGACCCGCCGGTTCTCAGATCAGCACAGATCGCTGAGGGAAGTACGCTGCGCGCGATCAGGATTCCGACGTTGTCGCGCCCGGCAAGCTCCGAGTTCGAGGCGTTTCTCGACGGTTCTCAGAAGGTGCAAGTTGTGGGACACCGCTACGGCATGCCGATTGTCTTCGGAACCGCTTCCGCCGTTGTACGTGTCCGCGTCAATCGGCGGATGATCACCTGGGGACATCAGCCGCCACGGGTCGAGCGCAGGATATTCGTTCCGCTCAGGTATCTGCCGGAGCTGGCGGACTGGCGCGCATCGAGCTTGGGTGTGGAAGGGGCGCAGTGGCAGATCATCGATACGTCAACGGCTGACAGGAACGGCGATTATCCAAGCCAGCATCCGGCAGTTCTCATCGAGCGCGCAATTCGCGCCGTCGATGTGGAGCGCGAGACGCTCGAAGACCTGTTGGCTGAAGCGTGGTGCGCGCGCGGCGACGGGTCATTGTACATCGACGGCGGCATCAGCCGGAACGCCCGGGTCGCTTCGTCAACATGTGCGGTCGGCGTGATCAAGAGCCATCGCACGCTCTACGTCGAGGGAGACGCTCTGCGAATCGTGCTAGGCCTCGAGAAAGGAGAGCGGTCCTCGGTGTTCCGCGTGTCCCCGCGCTCCCGCAGCTCGGTGATGAGCTGGTATTTGCGACTCCGCGACGCCAAAGGGCGGGATGCGATGTGGGGGCTCGTGAGGGTCGAGATCGCAGAGTGCAAATACCAGCTCGAGAGAGCGGACGAGATCTCGAGATGGGTATTGGCGGAGACGACCCCTTTGTCCCTGCCGGACGGAAGGTGGGACAAGATGGCCTACGGTGTACGCGACTGTGAGGAATTTCTGAGAGCGATTTCATGAGCGAAGCTCTGGGCCGCGTCGTTGCGACGGAAAGGCGCCCAAACACTCCACACGAGTTCCACTTCTGGACAGCGATTGATTCGCCCGTAGGCATCGGGACGATCGTACGCGTGGATGGCGCCCACCCCATCGATGGACGCATCCCTCACATCTACGGAATCGTGGTCGAGGGCTTCAGCTACACCGATCTCCAGTCCCCGATGCACGACGTGATGGGGCACGATGGATCACCGACCGCGGCTGGCTTCGCGGCAACCGAACGTGCTGAAATCCGCCTCTACACAGCGGCGGTGCTGAGACAGATTCCCGAGGAGCCGCTACAGCCGGTCCCGATGGGACAGGTATTCCTCGCCGATGAAGCCGATGTGCAGGTCGCGCTCCGCATGGACGGCTACCTCCGCGAAGGGGCAAACACCGGAATTCCAGTTGGCGTCTATCGCGCGGGTGGTACCGACGCGGTGATCTACCTCGACGCGGACTTTCTGCTCGGCCCCGAGGCGGCTCACCTCAACATCACCGGCGTATCCGGGCTCGCCACCAAAACGAGCGCGGTGGAGTGGCTGCTCGCGTCGCTGTTCAAGCATTTCCCCGACGACAAGGGATCGATCGCCGCTGTCTGCTTCAACGTCAAGGGACCCGACCTCTGCTATCTCGATCAGCCTGGAAAGATCGAAGAATCCGATGAGGTTCTGTACGAGAAGCTTGGCGTGGAGCCCAAGCCGTTCGAGAGCGTCCGGTATTTCGCCCCGTACAATGCGAAGGGGCTCGCTCTCAACACTTTTCGCAACAACGAAGCGCTGCTCGACAACGTCACCCCGCTGACGTGGGGGCTGCGCGAGGTGCTTCAGTTCGCTGAGGTTCTGCTCAACAAGGACGACGTCGATGCCAAGGCCGATGCGCTGATCGACTTCATCACGCAAAACGTGGTCGACAAGGAATTCCCATCCGACGGTACTCTGTCAAAAAACCATCGGGTCCAATCTTTCGCTGACCTCGATGCATGGTTCAAAGACGTTCTTCAAGGGATGGAAAGGAAAGACGGCGAGAGCTGGCGGACGCATCACGTCGCGACCATCCGCAAGGTTCGGAACCGGCTGTCCAACATCTCCACGCGCTGCGCGGGTCTGGTCACGGATTCGGGGCACGTGAGTGACCTTCCCTTCGGGAGCTTTGAGGACCGCACGGTGTACGTAGTCGATGTCGCCAACCTCGAGGAAGATGCCCAGGATCTCATCTTCGCTCGCATTGTCTCGAAGCTCCGCGAGCACCTGGAGAGACGGGATCTGGGCGTCAAGCACCTCGTCGTCTTTGTCGACGAGCTGAACAAATACGCGCCCGGTGATGGACCCGACACCTATGTCCGGAAGATGCTGCTCGACATCGCGGAGCGTGGCCGCTACCTGGGCCTCGTTCTCTTCGGCGCCCAGCAGTTCCGCTCCCAGGTGCACCGCCGCGTGGTGGGGAATTCGGGAACCGGACTATTCGGCAGGATGGACCCCGATGAGCTCTCGACTCCGGGGTACGCCGTGCTGAGTCCGGCGACGAGAACCAAGCTCGCGACGCTGGAGAAGGGGCAGTTGATGATTCGACATCCACATTTCACGCAGCCGATCTTCGTGCGCTTCCCGCGTCCCTCGGTGATGCAGGGACGCGAAGGGTCGGAGCGTTACCCGCAAGCGAGCGAGGTCTCGCTCGAGGCCGCGATTCTGCGCGCCCTCCGGCCGCTCGATTCCACGATCACGTTGCCGTGGGTGCAGGACATCACCGCGCTCTATACCGAGGAAGAGGTGATCCGGGCGCGCAACGCGACGCTCCTCGCCCGGCCCGACAATGTGAAAGCGTACTTCATGTCACAATTCCGGAGAGCCCTGCCCGCGCAAGCCGCCCCGCGTCCAATGGCGGGGAGCATCAAGTCCGCTCCGGAAAACGATCCGTACGGGTTCTAAAGCTCAGTGCGACTAGCTCTTCTAGCAGTTGTTCTCTTCGCCCGCGTCGCAACCAGCCAGCCGGTTCAGCTGCAGATCCGCCCGCACATTGGCGACACGCTGCGCATGCACTTGTCGCAAACGGTCGAGATGATCGGCACCACCGCTGGCGCCCGCAACGATCCGATCAGATCGATGACCACGTCGATCGAAGTGTTCACGCGCGCCATTCCACAGCGGTGGACATCGAACGGTACCTTGATCCAGACGATCACTGATTCGGTGGCGATGAGTCCTTCCTCTCCCGCGGCTCTCGCGGACCTCAGGCGGAAGGCGATGCAGGCGAAGAAAGTATTGCTTCAGGTGTCCACGGATGGAGCAATGGAGCTCGTCGACGACGGCGACCCGAACAGCGAGCTCCGCACTCTATTTGGCGAGATGCCAGCTGTGCTGTCGCGGAGTACTGTCTCCGTCGGGGAGAAGTGGACTCGCGAGATGCAGATTCCGTTGAGCAGCGAGCCGGGGGCAGTGGGAGCGGTCCGTGCGACGTTTCGGCTCGACTCGCTGGGTAAACACGGCGATATCGCCTATATCTCAATGCGCGGAACGATGTACCGGATCAACACCCCGAATGCGGCTCCGGCCGGACCGGGTTATGGTACGTCGGGTCAGTTGGCCGGCACGATTCAGATAGATCGACGGCTCGGCTGGATTACCGACTCGAAGAGCAGCATCATCGTGCAGTCGACAGTGGCTCCGCCTCCGTCCCGGCAGGGCGAAGCGGAGCGCCCGCCGATGCAGGTACGCACGAAAATCACACAGTGGATAAGGGCGATGCGGGCACGATGAGACTCGTACACCTGGCGGACATACACCTCGGCTTCAAGCAGTACCAGCGACAGACTCCCACGGGCATCAATCAGCGTGAGGCGGATGTGGCGATGTCGCTGCGCCGGGTGATCGACAAGGTGATCGAGCTGCGGCCGGAGCTCGTGCTCATCGCCGGCGACGTCTTCCACACCGTTCGCCCAACGAACCCCGCCATACTGCACGCCTTTCTCGAGTTCAGGCGGCTGATGGAGATGCTGCCCGACAGCAAGGTGGTGATGATCGCGGGGAATCACGATACTCCGCGCACGACAGAGACCGGGTGCATTCTGGGTTTGTTCAGGTCGCTCGGAATCAGAGTCGTGCACGGGGACGCCGAGCGGATACCGTACGACGAATACGACCTTTCGATTCTGGCTGTTCCGGATATGCCCGGGCAACATCTCGTGCTCGAGCCGGACCATGCTGCGAAGTACAACGTTCTGCTCCTGCACGGGGAGATCGAAGGTGTGCTCCCGAAGTATGGGCGCGAGCTCGATCGCTCTCCGATGGAGATCACCCACAAGGAGCTCGGCGCTGAAAGGTGGGACTACGTCGCACTGGGGCATTATCACGTTTATCGATCAGTTGCGCCCAATGCCTTCTACTCCGGATCGCTCGACTACACGAGCACGAACCCGTGGGGGGAGCTGGCTGAAGAGCGGGAGCTAGGGATACAGGGAAAGGGAATCATCGAACACGATCTGGTGAAGAAGACGCACCGATTCCACTCGTTGCCGCCAACGCGTCCCTGGGTTGACCTGACGCCCCTATCGGGGGCCGGTCTCTCGCCGGCTTCGCTCGACGAAGCAATTCGGGATGCGCTCGACAACTGCGAGGGTGGCATCGAAGAGAAGATCGTCCGGCTCGTGGTCCGCGATGTCCCGCGCCACATCCTCCGCGATCTCGACCACAAGGCGTTGCGCGATTACAAGCGGAAGGCGCTCCACTTCCATCTGGATACGCGGCGTCCCGAGATCGTCCGGCCGGAGAAAGGTCAGGCAGCGCCGGGACGCCGGGCATCTCTGGCGGATACAGTGCGCGACAAGCTGCGTTCCCGCCAACTCACCGAAAACATAGACCGCGAAGCTCTCGTCGAGCTCGGGCTTCACTACCTCCGCGAAGCGGATCTGGTTGCGGGACCGACTGGCGAGGAAGCGATCGCGTGAGGCTGCACAGTCTCAGGCTAACCAACTTCCGTCAGCACGCGCGAACGGAGATCAATTTCGAGAGCGGGCTCACCGGCATCATCGGACCGAACGGCGCCGGGAAGACGACGATCCTCGAAGCGATCGCGTGGGCCCTCTACGGGATGCCGGCGATTCGGGGCAACCGCGAATCCATACGGTTCATTGGCGCGGGAGCGCGTGCTCCCGTAGAAGTCGAGCTCGACTTCGAGCTGGGCTCGCACCGGTATCGAGTCCTCCGCGGTCTCACCAGTGCCGAGGTCTTTCTGGACGGCGCCGATACCGCTATCGCCAATTCGATCTCCGGCGTCACCGAGCTTCTGCAGCGGCGGCTCGGAATGTCGCTCTCCGAGTTCTTCCACACCTACTTCACCGGGCAGAAAGAGCTGAGTGTCATGTCGGCGATGACGCCGGCGAGGCGCGGGCAGTTCCTGTCGCGTGTGCTTGGCTACGAGAAGCTGCGAATTGCGCAGGAGCTGACGCGCGAGAAACGAAACCGGGTGCGTGCATCGATCGACGGCATGCAGCGCGGCATGGCGGATCCTGAAGCGGTTCTGCGATCGCTGGCGGAAGCGGCGTCGCGCAAGGAGGAAGCCGAAGCGCGGGCGCATCAGGCGGCGCATCGCGGAGCGGTCCGGCAGCGGGAGATGATGGCGGTCGAGCCGCGGTGGGAGATGGTGCAGCGCCAGCGCGAGCAATCGGGGCAGCTGCTCACCCAGATCACCGTTGCCGAAGAAAAGGAAGCGGCGCTCCATCGGGACGCCGAGCGGATCATTCGCGAGCTGGAGGGCGTGCAGGCGGCACGCTCGCAGCTCGCCAGCCTGCGCGAGAGCGTCGAGCCGCTGTTCGCGCTCAACGTCGAGCTCCAGGCCCTGAACACGCTCTATCGCGAAGAGGGCCGCCGCAAGACTCTGCTCGAGGCGGAGACGGCCCTGCGCGAGGAGATCACGCGCCTCGAGGAGCGCCACTCGAAGATCGAGCGTGCGCCAGCGATCGAAGAAGAGGCCACCCTCGAGCTGGAGAAAAAGCGGTCGGAGCTCGAGGACGCGCAAGGATTCCTCGAAGCGCGCCGCACCGAATGGGTGCGCGATCGCCAGGAAGCGCAGACGAAGCGCGAGGCGCTCAGGCAGCAGTTCGCCGAGGTCAAACAACAGCGGGATCGCGTGGTCTCACTCGGCGAGGATGGAGCGTGCCCGACATGCAGCCGCCCACTTGGAGGAAGCCTTCACACGGTCGTCGAGCACCTCGATGAGCTGATGGAGACGGTGAACGTAGACGGCAACTACTACAAGGCGCGCGTCGAGCAGCTGGAGCACATGCCCGAGGACGTTCAGCACCTCGACGAGAAGAGACGGCTATTGATGCAGGAGGTCGGCACCCTCGAGCGCAAGCTCGCGAAGGTGCAGCTGGCGGTGCAGGAGTTGGGAACCATCGTGCGCGACATCGCGGCCAAGCAGCAGCGGCTGGTGCAAATGCTCCGCGACATCTCCAGGATTCCTCCCGGCTACGATCCGCTGCGGCACAATGAAGTCATTCTCGAAGTCGAACGCCTGACGCCGATCGAGGCCGAGGCCGCGCGCTTTCAGGCGATGCTGGAGCGCGAGCCGCAGCTCAAGCTCGAGCAGACGCGCATCGCGCAGGATGTTATGCGCGTTCAATCAACCCTGGGAACCCTTCGCACGCGGCGCGCGCAGATCTCCTTCACCGAAAAGGACTTCAATGAGCTGAAGGCGGAGTACGACCGCGTCCGCCTGGAGCTGCAGGAGTCGAAGGTTGCGGCCGCCCGCGCACAGGAGCAGGTGTCGAGCGCTACCGCCGCCCTGGCCGCGGCGCAGGAGGCGGCCGAAGATCTGAAGAAGAAGGTGGCGGAGCTGGACGTGCTGCAGTCAGACCGGCGCCTCCATGAGGAGCTCGATCGCGCTTTCTCAGATCTTCGGACCGATCTCAATTTCCAGCTGCGGCCCGAGCTGTCGGAGCTGGCGAGCGCGTTCCTGAGCGAGCTGACGGACGCTCGGTACACCGAGCTCGAGCTCGACGACCAATACAACATCGTCATTCTCGAGGACGGGATTCCGAAGCCCGTGCTCTCTGGTGGAGAGGAGGACCTGGCCAACCTCGTGCTGCGGCTCGCAATTTCACAGATGATCGCGGAGCGGGCGGGGCAGAGCTTCTCGCTGCTCATTCTCGATGAAGTGTTCGGCTCACTCGACGAAGCGCGACGCCTGAACGTCGTCGAGTTGTTGCGCGGACTCCAGGATCGGTTCGAGCAGGTGATTCTCATTACGCATATCGAGCCCGTGCGCGAAGGATTGGATCGCGTGATCAACGTGAGCTACGATCCGGATCAGGGGTGTTCGGTCGTCACACAGAGTGAGAACGACGATGCGTTCGGCGAGGAGCGGGAGCCACCCGCCGCAGACGGGTCTCCGAGATCGCGGCGAATATTCAGAGAGGAATACGTCGAAAGCACCGGCGCCGGAGCGGGGGCCTGATGGCGTTCGTCCGCAACTGGAGGCACGCGTGGGTGGCCGAAACGCCGGAGCGAGTCAGCATCCGCGAGATCATCGCGCTCAACGCCGTGTTCAGCGAGGCGTTCACAGAGCGTTACCGGAAGGACGGGATGGTCGGTGTTCGGGTGCCGCACCTTAATCCAGCGGTATGGAAGTTCGCGATCACCGATGCGGAAGACGGCGCGATGATCTGGCGCAACGCGCGCGACGGAATCGCTGCATTCAACATGGTGCACCGCTCGGGGGTCGAGGGCTGGATGGGACCGCTTGCGGTGCATCCCGATTACCAGGGACAGGGAATCGGAAAAATGGTGGTGTCCACTGGCGTTGACTGGCTGAAAAAGGCAGGTGCCAGTGTGATCGGGCTGGAGACGATGCCGCGGACGATGGACAACGTCGGGTTCTACTCGACCCTCGGCTTCACGCCGGGGAATCTCACCGTCACGGTGACTTTGGAAGCGGCGCGCGCCGGACTCCAGGCGACGGCGATGTCCGCTCTCAACCCTCACGAGCGCGAGCTCGCGCTCAGGCAGTGCCGGCAGCTGCTGGACAAGCTGGCGCCGGGCTACGACTACACCCGCGAGATCATACTCACGGCGCAGCACCAGCTCGGCGACACGCTCTTCATGCGGCAGAGCAACGAAATACTGTCCTTCGCGGTATGTCATTCAGTCCCGCTGGTCGAAGGACGCGCGACGGAGGAGATGCGCGTCCTCAAGATGGTCGCCGCCACGGAAGGCGACTTCGATCATCTCGTGACGCAGCTCTGCGCGCACGCACGGGTGAAAGGGTCGAAGCGCGTGGCGATCAGAGTGCAGGGGCAATACAGCGACGTTTACCGCCGGCTGGTGGCGCGCGGGGCGAGGGTGAGGTGGACCGATCTGCGCATGTCGCTCCACGACTACGCCGAGTCGCGGCCAGGCGGCGGTGGGATCGTGCTGTCCAACTGGGAGATTTGA
>Ga0193723_1000030_pt1 | contig 37701 bp, 23 predicted proteins | sample H2m2metaG_FD_143042 | JGI IMG/M metagenome (GOLD analysis project Ga0193723, IMG submission 143042) | Soil microbial communities from a riparian zone of the East river system, Colorado, United States - H2m2 | ecosystem: Environmental > Terrestrial > Soil > Riparian zone | place: USA: East River...
CCCGCCCCCCCGGCCCCCTCGGTCGCCCCGGCGGCTAGGTGCGCCGCCGCGTTGCCGTGGGCCACGCGTCAGCCCCCGCAGACCTTCGCGCAGTTCCTCGAGGGACGCCGCGCGCACTGAGTCGTGTTTGCCGCGCGTCACCGTGAAGCGCACGGGCCTGTCGAACGCCGGAATGTCGCGCGCCTGCAGTCGCCGAGCCTGGCCCTCTTTCAAACGCATCCGCACGACACCCACTCCCTGATCGACGTCGTAATCGAGCGGCACGCGATCGCCGTACAAGTTCACGGAGGCGGGGAGTGCGTCCAGCCCGTGGCGCTCCGATTCGGGGATGGCGCCATCGGGATCCAGCAGGACCCGCGTGGCGATGAAATCGTCCCACGAGCGCACGTTGGCGAGTTGCGCCGCGATCTGCTCAGCGAGGCGGTCCCCGTTTGCCTGGGCTAACCTCCCGCCTGAGCGTCGCCAAAAGTGGCCGAAGCGCTCGAGCGCCCGGCGCAGCTTGCCTTGATCGGGGTGCGGCGTCTCGCCGGCAAGCAGCGCCTGCACGAGCGCCTGGCGAGCGGTCTCCGCGAGCTCGGCTGAGAAGGGACTCGGTAGGGGCTCAACCTCGCGCTCCAGCGTGAACCCACCATACACGACCGTTCGCACGACCATCAGCCCCTCCCGCCGCCGCTGCCGCTCGAACACGACCGCTGGCGGGCCACGTCTGGCGTAGCGCCTGATCGGGCGCTCCGGAATCTGGGTGCCCTCGATACTCGCCCGCGGGACGCCGAACCGGTCGGCAAAGTACCGCAGCGTGCCCGCGATCGCCCCCCAACTCCCGCAGACCGAACTTCGGCTCACGCGAGCCTCGCGCCCATCCGCCGTCTCTTCGTCGATCACGAGATCGAACGGCATGATCTTGGCCAAAAGGTCAGCAAAGAGCTCGAGGGCCTTTTGGTCGGCGTAGGCCAAGCGCTCGGGCAGTGGGACCTCGAGTTGGCGATACACCGAGGCAGTACCCAGCGCGATGTCCTCGATGGCCTTCACCAAGACGCCTCGACCTTCGGCCCACCGATCGATCTCTTCGCGGAACAGGTGTCGCGGCAAGCCGTAGACCTCACCCAGATACCCGTGTTTGTTCACCGCCTCGGCATACACGTTGTACGCGGTCAAGTGATCGGAGCCAGGGAGGATCAGCCCCTTCAACTCACGCTCCTCGCGGGTTATGCGGTGCAGCGACTCGATGTTCGCGGCTACCGCCACCATCGGAATCAGCGGCGCCTCAGCGTGGTAGAGCAGCTCCCCCCAAGGCCGCTCGACCGGCATCGCCTCGACGGAACGTCCGTAACTCGTTAGCCGACCACGTTCTATGAGCCCACGCTCCGTCAGAAGCGTGACGGTGTCGCGGTATGCGCGTCGGTCGAGCGGCACCGGGAGATCGAGATCCGCAGCGTCGACACCGATGGCCGCGCAGGTGATCGCGACGCGCTCGGCGTCCCCCGCGAGCTGGAATTCGGGGGGCGTCGGCCGCAGCTCCTCGAATACGAGGTCGCGGTCGCTCAGGATGTAGACCTCGCCCGCCTCGACTCGGCCGTGGACCCGCCCTGCCATCTGCAGGATTTCGTTCGCTCCCAGATACAGACGCGTGAGCACGTTCTTGCCGCGTTCCACGACGTTCGTATAGCGGGCGTCGTAGATCACGACCGTGTCGAGCCCTCGGATATTGAGGGCCGACTGACCTGCCGCGGTCATAGCGAGCAGGAATGGACGTTTGACCAAACCGTCAAGAAAAGGTCTGATCACGCGAATCGGCTCACCGCCGTGGTAGAACGCCGTCGCAAGAGACTGCCAGCGATCTCCGAGCTCGCGGGCGATCTGCTCGACCTCCGCCCGGGTGGGTACGAACACGGCGACGCCGCGACGCTCCCGCAGCACCCGCTTGATGAAGCGCTCGCTCAGGAACTCGAGGGGTCGCTGCGCGAGGACTTGAACGTTGGCAGCCTTTGCCGGATCGAATGCTCGGGTCTCGAGGACCTCCGCCGAGTTCAGATAGTCCTCGTAGAACGCGGGATCCACGGTCGCCGAGAGCCAGATGAACCGGCAGCGGGCCCGTTTGCCGAGGGCCAGGCACAGCTCCATCTCCGCCGATGTCTGGTGGATCTCGTCGACCACGAGAGTGTCCTGGGCCGTGATGAGCCCGTCCTGGAACCAGCGCCGCGCGATGCCGGTGGTGATGATCACGACATTCCAGGTCGGGGTTTCGGGAGTCGCCTCCCGCTCCCGATTCACGACTCCGACTTTGAGGGGGGCGTTGAGAATCGTCTCCGCGATGTTGCGGATGGCGAGCGTCTTGCCGGTTCCCGTGCCCGCCACGATGCCGAACCCGCCTTCCTGCCTCGCGGCCGCGAGCCGGCGGATGTCGACGCCGTGCTCGCGCTCGAGCAGCGTCTCGAGTTTGAGACCGAGCGCCAGCTCGATCGTCTCGCACGCGGCACGCGTCGGCGCGATCACGATGACGCGTCCAGTCGCGGGCTCGGCGGCGAGGTAGGCTTGAGGGTCGGGAGGGAGGAAGTGGTCGCGGGAGATGCGCACACCCGCAATATTAGGCGGTGCGCCCCCGGCTGTGCACCCCGCCCCGAACGAGAGGAGAGCGTCACATGTCCGTCTCGCGCTTGGCCTGGTCGCTGCTCGTTCCCTTTGGCGTCGCGCTGGGGCAGGGGCCCGACACCGCCGATATCAACCCGGAGCAGCTCGAAGCCCGCCTCCACTACCAAACGGGAAAAGTCGTCGTCGGAAACGGTCTGGCGACCCTGAACCTGCCGGCCACGTTCCGATACCTGAACCCCAAGGAAACCGACGTCGTGCTGACCGCGTGGGGCAACCCGCCCGGCAACACCACGTTGGGCATGCTGGTCCCCACAGGCACGAGCGTCTTCGCTCCCGAATCATGGGCGGTCGTGATTCAGTACGACGAGGACGGGCACGTCGACGACGCCGACGCGGCCAAGATCGACTACACCAAGATGCTGCGGGATCTGCAGCGGCAGACGCGCGATGACAACGAGGAGCGGAAGAAGGCTGGGTACCCCTCGGTGGAGTTCGTCGCTTGGGCCGAGACACCGAGCTATGACAGCGTCACCAAAAAACTCTACTGGGCCAAGGATCTCCGCTTCGGGAACGGGACCATCCACACGCTGAACTACAACGTTCGCGTGTTGGGCCGGCGCGGCGTGCTCATCCTCAATGCGGTCGCGACGATGGACCAGTTACCGCCCGTCAAAGCCGGCATGGCGAACGTGATCACGTTCGTCGACTTCAACGAGGGGCACCGCTACGGCGATTTCGTCGCGGGGAGCGACAAGGTCGCGGAGTACGGCATCGCGGCGCTGATCGCGGGTGGGATCGCCGCCAAGGCTGGTTTCTTCAAGCTACTGATCGCCGGGATCCTGGCGCTGAAGAAAATCCTCGTCGTGGCGGTCATCGCGGTAGGCGCCTGGCTCAAGCGGTTGTTCGGTCGCAAGGACGCGCCAGCCCCGCAGCAACCTCAGTAGACACGCACAAAAAAAGCGAGAGGCGCGCGTGTGCGCCTCTCGCGAAGAGCCGCGCGGCGACCCTGGCCTAGGGCGCCAGGCGCCGCCTCCGGACGGCTGCCACTGTCACGCGTGCATCCGGAAGCACGGCTCCGAGTCCTTTACCAACCGCGGTGGTGACGGCGCGGCCGATGCCGCAGCACGACGTAGCGCCGCGGCGGCACGACGATGACCGTGGGCCGTGAGTTGTAGTAGGTGTAGGGACGGTAGCCGTAGGAGTGGTAGCGATACGCGCGGTATCGGTACGCGTACGGCCGATACGCCACGAACGGCGCGCCGAAGCCAACCGACACGCTCACGCGGGTCTGTGCCGCGGCCGAACCGCCGCCGAGCACGATCAACAGAGCCAATACTGCCAGAGTGCGTTTCATAGGTACCTCCTTGGGGCGCTTTCATAAGGAAGACCCGTGCCACGACCGTGCGGCGCGAGCTAACTGCCTGCTGTGCAAGGGATTTCGTACCTACCGCCAGGAAGGAGATCCACGCTCGGGGTGTCCGCCCCCGAGTACACCTGCCCTGTTCAGTCGCCCAGGCTGATTCCGATGTCCCGCGCGGTCGCGATGGTGTCGGAGTCGAGGGGGACGCGCTTCGGCGTGGCGATCGCTTCCTTGATCGGCACGGCGCCGATGACCGGAGGCTGCAGGGCCACCATGTAACCGAAACGCCGCTCGGCGATGAGTCGCACCGCCGCGGCGCCGAACCGGAGGCCGAGCAAGCGGTCGAACGTCGTGGGACTGCCGCCGCGCTGCAGGTGGCCGAGAACGAGCGTGCGCGTCTCCTTGCCGGTCATCTGCTGGATCGAGTTCGCGACCTTGTCCGCGATCCCGCCGAGTCGCTGGTGCTCGGGGTCGATGAGCGAGACGGAACCGCCTTTGGGTGCCGCGCCCTCCGCGACGACGACGACGCTGAAGTGACGGCCTTCGGCTTCGCGCCGCCGAATCTTCTCGCATACCTTCTCGATGTCGAACGGGATCTCGGGAATCAGGATCACGTCCGCCGACCCGGCGATCCCCGAGTTGAGGGCGATGAACCCCGCGTATCGGCCCATCACTTCGACGACCATCACGCGCTCGTGGCTCTCGGCCGTGGAGTGAACCTTGTCGATCGCGTCGGTGGCGGTGGCCACCGCAGTATCGAACCCGAACGTGGCGACGGTGCCACCGACGTCGTTGTCGATCGTCTTGGGTACGCCGACGACGGGGATGCCCTTCGCCATCAGTTGGAGGGCGATGCCGAGGGAGCCGTCGCCACCGATCGTGATGAGCGCGTCGAGGTGGTGCGCATGGAACGCGGCGACCAGCTCGTCAGACCGGTCCCGCTCGTCCCAGGTGCCGTCGGGGCGCTGGCGGCGCCACTTGAAGGGATCGCCGCGATTGGTCGTACCGAGGATGGTGCCGCCGAGGTGTGTGATACCGCGGACCTGCGCGGGACCGAGGGGCACGACTTCGTCGTCGCCGAGCAGGCCGTCGAACCCGCGCCGGATGCCGAGGCACTCCCACCCGCGGTGGACGGCGGCGAGGACGGCTCCGCGAATGACGGCGTTGAGACCCGGCGCGTCGCCGCCGCCGGTGGAGATCGCGATCTTCACCGCGTGCCGGCGGCCGCCTGTTTCATGAGACGCACGACCTCACCCGACTCGGCGTGGCGCCTCGCGGACTTCTTGGAGAAGACGGTGCGACCGTCCAACTCCACTTCGAAGACGCCGCCGGAGGACTGGATGAGTTTCACTTCCGCGTGGGGAAACGCGTCGCGAATCTCGGCCGCCAGACCGGTGGCCCGAGGTTCGTAGTTTCAGACGACGCAGTACTCGACCGTAACCTTCATGTCGTGAACGATAGCCGTGCTTGACACGCCGCGCCACGTACCCGAGCTTGCGCCACACCCTCATGAAGGCCGCTCTCTCGCTCCGAGTCATCGTATCCCTGGCCGGGCTCGCGGCGGTCGGCGCCGGACTCGTAGCGTTCGCGCGCGGCACCGCGCCTGCGGGCGACAACCTGGTCCTCGCCGGCCTGGCGCTGGTGTTCGCCGCGGCCGTGGCCCGCCGCTACGGCATTCCACTCCCCGGGAACGGCTTCTCCTCATACGTCGTCGGCGTGATGCTGTTCGCCATCCTCGACCGCGGCTGGGCCTTCGCCGCGCTCGTCGCACCCATCGCGATGTTCGTGGGCGACAGCCTGCTGCGGCGTCTGCCGCTGCGCGCCGCGATCAACAACGCCGGCTATCTCACGGTGGGCACGGCCCTGGTGGGTCTGATGTACGAGCGGATGGGCGGCCGGACAGGCGCCGCCGCCCTGACGGCCGCCAATCTCGGCTTCGTGGCCCTCGTGATTGTCCTGCTGCCGGTCGTGGTGAACGGGACCGTCTATCTCGATCTCGCGCTCAGCCAGGCGATGGCGTGGGTGGACGCGCGTCTGACGCTGCGGTGGGAGACGATCATCTATCTCGCGTCGGTCGGCTTGGCATTGGGATGGCTCGCCCTCACGCACTCCACGTTGCCCACCGGCCCCGGCGCGTTGGTCGCCGCCGGTCTCATGCTCGCCACGCTGGGCAGCCTCTACGTGATGCGGCTCGGCGTGCACGCCGACGAGCTCCGGCTCGTGCAGCGCCTCGCCCAGGCGATCGCCGCCGAAATGTCCCTCAGCCGCAGCTTCACGCAGGTGCAACAGTTGACGCGTCAGCTCGTCCCCTGGGAACAGATGGGGTTCGCGCGCTACGACGCGCGTGAGCGTCAGATGGAGCTCCTGGCCGACACGGCGTCACAGACCGGCACGGCATTCCGCTTCGACGCTGACGCCGGGCTCACCGGCGAAGCGGTGCGCCTGCGCCGGGCGGTGGTGGCACATGGCCTCGCCAAGGACCAGGTCGTTCTACCGGGAGGCGAGACGCCCGGCGCCGAGATGCTCGTGCCGTTGTATCACGCGGGTCAGCTCGTGGGTCTGTGGAGCGTGCGACACTCCGATCCGACGATGTACCGCAACTCCGACGGGGAGCTGCTCGAGTTGCTCGCCCCGCAGCTCGCCCTGATGATCGCCATCGAGGGCTCGCTGCGTCCCGTGACCGGCGCGTCCGACCAAACGACGCAATACGTGCAGACGCTGACGGCCACGGCTCAAGAGATCCACGCTTCGAGTCAGGAGGTCGCGGCGTCGGCGCAGCGCGCCAGCGACGGCGCCGCGCAGGCCGCGACGCTCGTGACGACGGCCGCGGGCGAAGCTCAACAGTTGAAGGAAAGCGCGGGCGAGCTGGCGACCGCGGGCGATCGGACGCGCGATGCCGGCTCGCAGATGGAGAAGACCGCCGAGAAGGTGCGCACCGGCACGCAGAACGCCGTGCGCCAGCTGACCGACCTCGGGGCCACCACCGAGGAGAGCGCCGAGGAAGTGCGACGGCTGCGCGACGTCGCCACGAAGGTGGAAAAGTTCTCCGAGACGATCGGCTTCGTGGCGAACCAGACGAACCTGCTCGCGCTCAACGCGACGATCGAAGCCGCGCGCGCCGGCGTGCACGGCCGGGGCTTCGCGGTCGTCGCCGACGAAGTACACAAGCTGGCCGAAGAAAGCGGGCGCGAGGCGCGCAACGTCGGGAAATCGGTGCAGGACACGCGGCGCGCTCTCGATCGCGCGGCGCAACTGCTCGAGCGGATCCGCGGCGACCTCGGCGAGGTGGTACAAAACTCCGCGGACTGGGTAAAAGACCTCGACCGCATCGCGGAAGCCGCGGCGGAAACGGCGCGCGCGGGCAAGCGCGTCGCTGAGGTGGGTCGCCAGAGCGCCGAGCTCGCTACGCGCATCACCCAAACGCTCGGCCAGGCCCGCACCGCCGCCCAGACGTCGACTCACGAAGCCGAAGCCGTCGCCGCCGCCGCGTCGGAGCAGCTGCGCGCGATCGAGGATCTCGCCCATGGCGCCAACGAGTTGTCGGCCCTCGCCGACAAACTATCGCAGGCTCTCCGGTTCATGCGTGGGGAGAACGGCCACCGCTAGGCTGTGGCCCGTCGCCGCCGCCATCCTGCTCGGCTGCGGCGGCGACTCGTCAGGGCCGGTGTTCGCGACGGCCCGAATCGACTACGTCGACGGCGCCATCGAGCCGATACTCTCCCGCGGTCAACAGGTCGTTCTCGAAGGATTCGGCTTCGGCGCCGTGCGCGGATCAGGTACGGTGCGTTTCACCCGCGTCGGCGGCGGCGAGACGAGCGCCGCACTTCCGGACTCGCAGTGGTCCGCCCTTTCGATTGCCACGACGGTCCCCGACTCCGCGGCGTCGGGGACGCTGACCGTGACCACCGGGGCGGGCACACATCTCACCACCACCGTGCACGTCCTTCCCGCGCCCGCGTTCAATCCCGCCACACTCACGTGGCAAGGCCGGGCGGCATTCCCCCGCGCGCCCGTGGGCGTCGCGCTGGCGGCCGCGGAGTTCCCGGAGGGCAGCGCGCTGCGAGCGACCATCTACGCCGCCGGTGGCGCCGAGCCCCTCGACACGGGCGGCGGGATTCGCATGCTGGCGGACTCCGGGGTCTATGTCACGCGCAGCATCGCCGGAGCAACCGGGAGCATCGGCCCGTGGGTCCGGCAGCGCGACACCAGCGACGCCACGCGCAGCCACGTGCTCCCCGTCCCGCGGGCGTTCGCCGCCGCGGCGGTTGCGACGCGCTACAACTCACGCCTGCCCGGGAGTGCCTTGTACGTCATCGGCGGGATCGACACGTCGGGTCGCGCCCAGGCCACAGTGCTGGGGGCCGACGTCAGCGCTGATAGCGTGTCTCGCCGCTTCATCTTTTTGGAGCCGCTCCCCGCTCCCGTCGCCGGGGCCATCGCGGTCGTGCGCCGCGGTCGCATCTACGTAATCGGCGGGACCGACGACCAGGGCCGGCCGCAGCAGGCCGTGTACGTCGGCCGGATCGGCGTGGATGGACACATCGACGGCTGGTACCAGCAGCCGTCCCTGCCGGGGCCGCGGGCGTATGGGGGCGGGATCGTCCGCGATGGCCGCGTCGTCGCGATCGGAGGGGTCGCCGACAGCGTGCCGCCGGGCGGCGGCCTCGACGCCGCGCCCCAGCGCCTGGTGACGAGCGACACGGCATCTCTGAGCCTCGTATCGGGATTCTTCACCGGCCCCTGGGGGGCTGGCCCGACCATGCTGCCCGAGGGGCGCTCGCAGTTCGCTCTGCTCGACGTGGGGAATCAAGTCCTGGCGGTCGGCGGGATGTACGCCAGCGCCGGGATCAACGCGACTGAAACCATCGCGGCGCCTGTTGTCGGCGACGCGCTGGGTACGTTCACGGGCCCGGTGGGGTCCCAGATCTGGCAGCAGACGTGCGGCCCGGTGAGCGCCGGGACGTTGGTGGGTCCCGCAGGAGTGACCTGGCGGGAGGTCGACGGCACGCCGCGGGGGCTGGTGCTCGGGGGAATCGACCTGGCCACGGGGCTGCGCCGCGGATGTTCCTGGGGTTTCTGATGGAGAGACAGACTATTATGGTGAGGGGAGTCGTCAGCCCGTCACCCTGAGGAGCCTACGCCCATGCGCGCACGAATGACGCTGGTGCTGGTCGCGATCGCCGCCCTTCTGACCCTCCCCCTGGCCGCCCAGCGGGCGCACCAGTTCGAGATCGGGCCCTTCGGATCGTTTACCCGGTACGACCGGGCATTCAACCTCGACAACCAGATCGGTTTCGGCGGACGGGTCGGGTACTTCTTCGGCCCAGTCCTCGGCCTCGAGGTCGGTGTCGGGTATCAGTCGCCCAGCGCGGCGACCGGCTCCGCGACCGCGACTCTGACGGACTTCAGTTCCAGCCTGGTGCTGAACTTCGGCGCCGAGCGCAACATCTTCTACATCCTCGGCGGCTACTCGCACCTCGATTTCGAAAAGGCCGCTCCCTACCGCTTCAGCGACCACGCCGTGCACGGTGCCATCGGCGACCGGATCTTCCTCGGCGATCAGGTGGCGCTCCGCCTCGAAGCTCGGGGGATCTACGCGCCCACGACGGGGTTCGTCGGCGGCGGTAAATGGGCAGGGCACATCGTCGGGTCGGTCGGTCTGTCGATCTTCACGTCCGGCGGGTTCCAGGACCTCGATAAGGACGGCGTAGCAGACCGGCGCGACACCTGCCCGGGGACGCCGACGGGCGCAGTTGTGGATGCGCAGGGATGCCCGACCGACTCCGACCGCGACAAGGTCTACAACGGGCTCGACGCCTGTCCCAACACGGTCGATGGCGCGCAGGTGGACGCCAAAGGTTGCCCCACCGACAGTGACGCCGACGGCGTCTTCGACGGAATCGACCAGTGCACCAGCACACCGACGGGGGCCCGCGTGGACGCCAGGGGCTGCCCCACCGACGCCGACGGCGACGCGGTCGCCGACGGGATCGACCAATGTCCCAACACACCCGCGGGAGCGACGGTCGATGCCTCCGGGTGCCCGAGCGACGGCGACAAGGACGGGGTGTTCGACGGGATCGATAAGTGCCCCGGAACTCCGGCAGGCATGGAAGTCGACAGCGCCGGATGCCAGCGCTCCAAGGACACCGACGGCGACGGCGTGGACGACTCGAAGGACAAGTGCCCGGGCACGGCCGCGGGCACGCGCGTAGACGCGGCAGGCTGTCCGATCCTGTTCACGGAAGCGCGCACGCCGGTCATTCTGCGCGGCGTGATGTTCGAGGTCGGGAAATCGGCGCTCAAGCCGGAGTCGTACACGGTGCTCGACATCGTGGCCGCTTCGCTGGTCGCGAACCCCGACATTCGGATCGAGATCGCGGGACACACCGACAACACCGGATCGGCGGCGACGAACCAGCGGCTGTCGCAGTCGCGGGCGGAGGCGGTCCAGATCTATCTGGCGAGCAAGGGCGTTGCGCCAAACCGGATGGTGGCGAAGGGCTATGGCCCAACGGTGCCCATCGCTCCAAACACTTCGGCCGCGGGACGGGCGCAGAATCGCCGCGTCGAGCTGCGCCAGATCGTTCAGTAAAGGGGATTCCGTGCGGACACTCGCGGCGGTTGGACTGGCGGTCGTGCTGGGCTCCTCGACGCTCTCGGCCCAGTACGAACGCCGGTACGAGGTGGGCCTGTTCGGCGCCTTCACCAAGTACGACAAGGGCTTCGGCCTCGAGGACAAGATCGGGGGTGGCGTGCGGTTCGCGTACGCGTTGGGCCCCGCGGTCAGCCTCGAGGTCGAGGCGCTGTTCCAACCGCCGCACAACATCCCGCCTTCCACGGAGCTCGAGCCCGTGATTGGCGGCGGCAGTCTCGTTTTCAACGTCATGAACCGGGACCGCCTGTCGTTTTATGTGCTGGGCGGCATCTCGGTGCTCGACTTCGGCAACTCGAACCCGTACCACTTCACGGACTTCGGCGGCCATGGCGGCGCCGGCATCCGCTTGTTCTTCAGCAACCACGTCGCTTTGCGGTTCGAGGGTCGCGGCATCTACACACCCGACACGAAGTTCGGGACTGGCGCCGTGTCGGCGACCCACATGGTCGGCACCGTCGGGTTGGCTTTTTTCCAGGCTGACGCAAAGCCCGCCTTGGACTCCGACCACGATCGCGTCGGCGACAAGCGCGACGCCTGTCCCGATACGCCGACCGGCGCGTCGGTCGACAAGCGCGGCTGCCCCAGTGACGCTGATACGGACGGCGTCTTCAACGGCATCGACGGGTGCCCCAATACGCCCCATGGTGCGACGGTGGACGCGACCGGGTGTCCCCACGACCAGGACAGCGACAAGGTGCTCGACGGGCTCGATCAGTGCCCCGACACCCCTGTCGGCGTGGCTGTGGACGACAAGGGCTGTCCTCCCGACTCGGACGGGGACGGCGTAAACGACGGCATCGACAAGTGCCCCGGCACGCCCGCAGGGGCGACGGTCGACCCGACCGGATGCCCGATCGATTCGGACCACGATCTCGTGTGGGATGGTCTCGACAAGTGTCCCGACACGCCCGCGGGCGCCGTCGTCGATCCGACCGGGTGTCCGCTGGACGGTGATCGCGACGGTGTGTTCGACGGCATCGACAAATGTCCCGACACCGTCACCGGAACGCCTGTCGACGCCACGGGCTGCACCGCCGATAGCGACAAGGACGGCGTGTTCGACAATGCGGATCGCTGTCCCAACACGCCCGCCGGGACGGCGGTCGACGCCAACGGCTGTCCGCTCGCGCGGGACTCGGACGGCGACGGTGTAGTGGATCCACAGGATCGTTGCCCGAACACGCCGGCGGGATCGCGGGTCGATCAATTCGGGTGCTTGCTGCTGTTCGAGGAGCGCGCCCCGGCGGCTCCGGGAGCACCGGCGACTCCCGCCCGGCCGACACTCATCCTGTCGGGCGTGACGTTCCAAACTGGGCGCTCGGTTCTGACGACACAGTCGTACGCGGTGCTCGATCAAGTGGCGGGATCGCTCGTTGCCAATCCCGAGATCCGTATCGAGATCGCGGGCTACACCGACAACACCGGGTCGTTGACACTCAACCAACGGCTGTCCGGTAACCGGGCGATTGCGGTGCGCTTCTATCTCGCGCGCAAGGGCGTGAATCCAAGCCGGATGACGGCACGAGGGTACGGTCCGGCGAATCCGGTGGCGACCAATACGACGCCAGAGGGCCGAGGGCAGAATCGCCGGGTCGAGCTGCATAAGCTGCCGTAGTCGCGCGGACGCAACAGCGGTGAACAGAGAGCGGGGTTCGGGACAGCCGGTAACGGTTTCCTGAACCCCGCTGTGCGTCTACGCGTCTAGCCTTTGCAGGGCCTGCGCGTATTTTTCCTGCCCCCCGATGATCGCGAGATCTCGTATGCGTGTCCGTCGCTGGCTTTGGTGCGTCGCGCCAATCCTGTTGCCTTTCTCCGCTTCAGCCCAACAGGGCCGTCCTTGGCAGGCGACCGACTACTACAAGCTGACCGCCCTCGGCGATCCGCAGGTGTCCCCCGACGGCCGCCGCGTCGCGTTCACGGTCACGACCGTCGTCGAGGACAAGGACAAACGGCACAGCGAGATCTGGATGGTGGCCGCGGACGGATCGGCACCCGCGTATCGATACACGAGTCCCTCGACCGAGGCGTCGAATCCCACGTGGTCGCCCGACGGGTCGCTGCTCGCCTTCTCCAGCCGGCGTGAAGGCTCGGAGGACGACGTGTGGTTCCTGCGGACCGGTGCTCCGGGCGGCGAAGCCTTCCAGGTGAAGGGCGTGCACGCCGTGCCGATGTTCTCGCGGGACGGGCAGTGGCTCCTGTACGGGTGGCGCGGCGCCGAGCCCGACAGCCTCAAGAAAGAGCCGTGGCGTACGCGCGTTTCGCCGCTGGCGATCACGCGGGGTCCGGACGTCAAGCGTTTCGACGGACGTGTCTACACGTCGATCCCGTTCGTCGCGGATGAGCGTGGGTTCCTGCCGCCGCGCGAGACGCGCCGGCCGACCCATCTGTACGTCGTACCGATCGGCGGGGGCGATCCTCGCCAGCTGACGAGTGGCGAGTTGAGTCAGGGCGCCGCGGCCTGGTCCCCGGACGGCAAGACGATCGTGTTCGTCCAGGATTCGACAGAGCCGGTCGAGGTGCGCGATCAGGTGCGGCCGGACATTTACCTGCTGAACGTCGCGGACGGCGCGATTCGGCGGCTCGCGACGGGCTTCGTCGAGAACGGCTCGCCGAGCTGGTCCCCCGACGGCAAGACGATCGCGTTCATCTGTTCCAAGGGACGCGGCGCCGAGAACGATGTGTGCGCGATCCCCGTGACGGGGGGCACGGCGCGGAATCTCACGGCCGACTGGGCACTCGATCCGGGCTCGCCGACGTGGTCTCTCGACGGCAAGACGATCTACATCGATGCTGAGACGCGGGGCAACGTGCATCTCTTCGCCGTGGCGGCGACGGGTGGTCCCGTGCGGCAGGTGACGTCCGGTGAGCGGCAGCTGCGGGGCTTTGCGAAGAGTCTCGATGGTCGCGTCCTCGCGTACACGGCGAGCGACGTCACGCATCCGGTCGAGCTGTGGGTGGCGCCGCTCGCGACGCCCGCTCAGGAGAAGCGGGTGACGTCATTTAACGACTCCCTCGTCGCCGGGATCGCCATGATCCCGGCCGACACGTTCTGGTTCACAGGTGTCGGGGGGCTGCGCATCGAAGGCTGGTTGATGAAGCCGTACGGCTACCAGCCCGGCAAGCGCTATCCGCTGGTGCTCTCGATTCACGGCGGCCCGCATTCGAACTACGGCAACGTGCTGTTCCCGGAGTTCCAAATGCTGGCCGGCCAAGGATACTGGATGCTGCTCACGAACCCGCGTGGCTCGAGCGGGTACGGACACGCCTTCACCTTCGCGACGCGCGCACGCTGGGGCATGGAGGACTATCAGGATCTCATGCAGGCCGTGGACGTCGTGATCGCGCGTGGCGTCGTCGACACGACGCGCATGGCGGTCCTCGGCGGCTCCTACGGCGGCTTCATGACGAACTGGGTGGTCGGTCATACCGACCGCTTCCGCGTCGCCGAGACGGACCGATCGATCTTCAATTGGTATTCATGGTACGGCTCGTCCGATGCGCAGGGTTTGACCGACTACGAATTCCTCGGCGAGCCGTGGGAGCAGGATTCGATCTACAAGTTCTACTCACCGATGACCTACGCGGCGCGCATCCGCACGCCGATGCTGATCGTCCACAGCGAGGACGACAAGCGCACGCCGATCACCGACGGTGAGCAACTCTTCGTGACGCTGCGCAAACGCGGGATCCCCTCTGAATTCGTGCGCTACCCACGCTCGTATCACGGGTTGTCGCGCACCGGCCCGCCCTGGCTGCTCGTCGATCGCCTGGAGCGGATCCGCACCTGGTTCGCGCACTGGATCGGAACGGGAGACGCGCCGCCCGCCGCGGCGGGCAGCCTGCGTTGAGGCGATCCCGCGCGGGGATCGCGCTCGCGGTACTGGGGCTCGTCGCGGCGCCGAGTTTGACAGCGGCGCAACGCCCACCCGCGCGTCCCGCCCCGCGGCGCGCGCGGCCGGCCGCGGCCGTCATTCCGACGCCGCGATCAATTCTCGGATTCGACCCCGGCGACGACCGCAAGCTGACCGAGTGGCCGGTGCTGGTGCGCTATTACCAAGCCCTGGCGCGCGCGAGTGACCGCGTCGACTACCGCGAGCTGGGCAAGACGACGCTGGGCGCGCCGTTCGTGGCGCTGGTGATCTCGAGCCCGCGCAACCTGCGGGAGCTGGACAAGTACCGCCGCCTCAATGCCGGTCTCGCCGACCCCCGCACCCTCCGCAACAGCGCCGCCGCTCAGGAAGCGCTGCGCGACGGCAAGACGATCGTCCTCATCACGTCGAGCATTCACTCGACGGAGGTCGGCGGGCATCTGACGCCCGTCGCGCTCGCGTACCGGCTGGCCACCGACACGAGCGCCGCCACGCGGGCGATTCTCGACAACGTGATCCTGTGGCTCGTGCCGTCGCTCAACCCCGACGGCGTGACGATCGTCTCCAGGTGGTACAACAAGACGCTCGGTACATCGGCTGAGGGGAGCTCACCACCCGAGCTGTACCACCACTACACCGGCCACGACAACAACCGCGACTGGTACGCGTTCACGCAGGTCGAGACCCAGTTGACGGTCGACTCGCTCCAGAACGTGTGGCATCCGCAGATCGTGCACGACATTCACCAGATGGGCTCGGATGGCGCGCGGCTGTTTTTGCCGCCGTACTTGGACCCCGTCGAGCCGAACGTCGACCCCCTACTCATCGACGGCGTGAACGCCCTCGGCAGCGCCATGGCGTGGGAATTGGCCTCCCAGGGGAAGACCGGCATTTCGATCAATTCGACCTACGACGCGTGGACGCCGGCGCGCGCCTATCAGCATTATCACGGCGGCGTGCGCATCCTGTCCGAGACGGCGAGCGGCCAGCTCGCGTCGCCGATCGACGTGCCGTTCGACAGGCTGCAGGCGCGGTCGCGAGGCTACAACCCGCGCGAGCGCTCGTGGAACTTCCCGCACCCCTGGCCCGGCGGTCGTTGGACGATTCGGGATATCGTCTCGTACCAAACCGCGGGCGCCTATGCGCTGCTCGTCAACGCCGCCCGCGACCGCGACCGCTGGCTCTCGAGTTTCCTTACCGTCGAGACGCGCGCCGTGCGCGGCTGGCGCGACTGGCCGTACGCGTACGTGATTCCCGCGCACCAGGACTCCATCGCGCTCGCCACGATGCTCGGTATTCTGCAGCGCGGACAGGTGGAGATCCGCACCGCGCAGCAGGCGTTCACGCTGCGAGGGGAGCGGCACGCCGCCGGGACGTACGTCGTCGTTCTGCGACAGCCATACGCCGCGTTCGCCAAGACGTTGCTCGAGCCGCAGCACTACCCCGACCGCCGTCTCTATCCGAATGGGCCCCCGGAGCGGCCGTACGATGTCACCGCGCACACGTTGCCGCTGCTGATGGGCCTCACGGCGACGCCCGCGCCGGATTCGCTGCGCGTGGCATTGTCGGCGCCGGTCGCCGCGCCGCACGCGACGCTCGGGTATGCAGGGTTCGTCGCGACGGATCTCAACCCGGTGCCGCGCGTCGCGTTGTACCGCTCCTACGACGCCACCATGGATGAAGGCTGGACACGGTTTGTGTTCGATACGTGGAAGGTGCCGTACGTGTCACTCGTCGATTCGACGGTACGCGCCGGGAAGCTCAAGGAGAAGTTTGACGTCATCGTGCTCCCTGATCAGTCACCGGGCGAGATTATCGAAGGCCTTCCGGCGACACGGTACCCGGCGCCCTACGCCGGCGGGATCGGCACCGACGGCGCGGAGGCGCTGCGGCAGTTCGTGCTGGACGGAGGAACGCTCGTCGCGTTGAACGAAGCCAGCCGCTTTGCGGTGCAGGCGCTCCTGCTCCCGGTGCGCAACGTGCTGGAGGCGATGCCCGAAGAAGATTTCTACGCCCCCGGATCGATCTTCCGGCTGGAGCTCGACGCCAGCAACCCCTTGGTGCGAGGCGTGGGCAAGGAAACGGCTGCCTGGTTCCAGGGTGGCCCCGCGTTCGACGTGCTCGACTCGACCGTCGTGCACGTCATCGGCAAATGGCCCGACGCGCCCGAGCGGGTGCTGCTGTCGGGGTGGGTGCTGCACCCCGAAAAGGTGGCCGGGAAGGCGGCTCTGCTCGAAGTGCGGCAGGGGTCAGGACGGGTGATCCTATTTGGCTTTCGGCCCCAGTACCGGGGCCAGAGCCTGGCGACTTATCCGTTGTTGTTCAATAGCTTACAGGTGAGGTAGGGGCCGGACCGCTTGCTCGGTGGGGGCCCGTTTCCTATAGTGGTATCCCCTATGAAGTTGGCTCGGCAGGCAGTCGCTCTCTTGCTCTGGGCCGCGATCTCGAGTCGCGGCCTTTTTGCGCAGGGGTTACCCGCGTCGGAGGACAGCCTCCAACTGCGCGGCGTTGAGTTGCGCTACGTCCTCCCGGAACCGCTGTTCAACTCGTTGCCCCCGGCACCGCCGATCAAAGCGTTGTACGTCAACGCGTGGGCGTTCGGGTCACCCAAGCTCTGGCACCTGGTGCGCCTCGCCGACTCGACCGAGGTCAATGCCTTCGTCGTGGACGTGAAGGACGACACGGGATGCCTGCTGTATGACTCGCAGGTCGAAGTCGCGCGCCAGATCGGCGCGACGCGTTGCATCCGCGCGCGCGACGCGCAGGCCCGGCTCGACACGCTGAAGGCGCACGACATCTACGCCATCGCGCGCATCGTGGTGGCCAAAGATCCGCTCCTCGCCGAGCGGCGGCCGCAGTGGTCGGTGCAGCAGCGCGACGTCGGCGGCCTCTGGCGCGACCGGATTGGCAGCGCCTGGGTCGACGCGTACAACGACTCGGTGTGGATCTACGCGGCGCAGCTCGCGGAGGAAGCGGTCCACATGGGGTTCGACGAAGTGCAGTTCGACTACGTGCGCTTCCCCGACGAACCCAAGGAAGCGATGGCGAACGCGGTGTTCCCGTCGCGCCGCAAGGGTGAGACGCAGCGCTCTGCCGTGCGGGCCAGTGTGGCGATGGTCGTGCAGCGCCTCGAGCCGCTCGGCGTGCCGATCACGTTCGACATCTTCGGTCTCACTGCATCGGCCACGTCGGGAGACCTCGGTATCGGGCAGGTGTGGGAGGACTTCACCTCCGTCGCCGACGTCGTGCTGCCGATGGTCTACCCGAGCCATTACTATCCCGGCGCGTACGGCTACGCGCGGCCCAACGCGAATCCGTATGCCATCGTGAAGAACGCCCTGGGCGAGGCGATCGTGCGGTCGCGGGCGCAGCCCAAGTCCGCGGCGATCCGACCGTTCCTTCAGGCGTTTACTCTGGGGCGGCGGTTGCCGCGCTACACGCCCCACGAAATCCGCGAGCAGATCCGCGCCGCCGAGGAGCTGGGCATCGAATCGTGGGTACTGTGGAATCCGCGCAGCGTGTATCAACGTGACTCCCTGAGGCCGTATCGCACGCAAGTGCGGGCGGCATCTACCGACGACCCGCAATAGCGCCATATTTCCAAGATGCGAAGACTGCTGATCACCCTGACCGCCCTCGGCGCCGTGATTACCGCGTGCTCCGACGCGGGGGGCGTCGATCCCGACGCCATCAACGGCCCCGAACTGGCGGCCGTGCGCCGAGCGCTCGACTCGGCGCTCATCGGTGACACGCTGCTCAGCAGCGACTCCACACTCTATCCAACGCTCGCAGCGATCGTGTTCCCGTACATCGATCGCGCGTCCCGCATCGCCGTGGGGAGCGATACTACGCGGGTCGTCGGCATCGAGATGGATATCCGGGTGCCCAGGGACTCGAGCGATTCGCTCATCGCCGATTTCACGATGCTCCTCGGCTGGACCGGATTCGACACGTTGACCCGCACCGTCGACTCCGTGTACTTCATCGTCGGGTCGGGGCGCGCGCCCCTGAACGATTCACTCAGCTCACACTTCTTCATCGATACCGCCGGGACGGGCACCGGCCTGGTCATCCACCAGGCTGCGGACTCATCGATCAGCGTCTGGCTCGCGCGGGGCGGGCACCTCGTCACGACGGCGAACAGTTACGGCGCGGGACGCACCTTGGGCGCCGGCAACTTCACCTGGACGACGTATCGGGGGAGCGTGAATGGCAACGTCGCCATCACCGCGAAGCTGGTGGCCGATACGACGAACACGGTGACGGCGGCGAAGGACTTCGGGAGTGGCGCGCGGGCGTTGAAGGTGCGGATCCGCGGAAGTTAGTTCTCGTCCGGCGGCTTCCATGGCGTGATGTAGCCCGTGAGGGCAGACGCCGCGACGGTGTAGGGATTCGCGAGGTAGAGCTGGCCGGGGCCCGAGCGACCGGGGAAGTTGCGATTGATCGCGCTGATCGTCACCTCGTCACGTGTCTTCGACACGCCCGGCCCTGCGTTGATGCAGGCGCCGCACGACGGCTCGAGGAACGTAGCGCCGACCTGCCGAAAGATGTCGAGATAACCCCGCTCCTCGCAGTACCGCTTCACATCCTGCGACCCGCATTGGATGAAGAACTTCACCCAGGGCGCCACGCGCCCCCCCCGGTCGGTCGCCTCCCGCAGGACGCGCGCGTACATGTCCATGTCTTCCTTCTTGCCCGCGGTGCACGACCCGGCGTAGGCGATGTCCACCTTGATACGCAACTCACGCTCGCCGATGTGGAGGCCGTTGCCAGGGTCGCCGGGGAGGGCAATCATCGGCCGGATGGCCCCGGCATCGATCTCGATCACCTCGCAGTACTCGGCGTCCGGATCGCTGGCGAGTCCTGCGCCGAGCCGCTCCGCGTCGGCCCGCGACATGCCCCGGTAGTCCATCAGGTACTCGACGGTCTTGGCGTCGGGCGCCACGTACCCCGTGAAGCCGCCAACTTCGGCGGTCATGTTGGTCATCGTGGCCCGTTCGTCTACCGACAGCGACTCGACAGCATCCCCACAGTACTCCACCAGTTTCCCTATGGCCTTGCCGCTTTTCACATATGGGTGGCGCAAGATCTCCAGCATGAAGTCTTTGGCGGTGACGTTGACGGGCTTCTTCCCGCGCACGACGACCTTCACCGTTTCCGGGACCTGCAGCCGGACATCCTTGGTGATCCAGGAGTTGAAGATCGCTGTCGTGCCGACGCCAAAGGCCACGCAACCGACCGCGCCGGCATGCGGCGTGTGCGAGTCGGAGCCGATGATGACCTGGCCGGGGAGCGCGTGCGCTTCGAGGATCTTGGAATGACAAATCGCCTCGGAACCGTGGTGACCGAGGCGCAGCTCACCGTAGAGTTTGATCCCCTGTGCCTCGGCGAAGGCGCGCTGCTTTTTCTCGAGCTGCAGCGCGACGTCGAGAAGGCCTTCCTTGATGCGTGCGGGCGTCATCGCTTCGGGGAGGAACGTCAGGTGGTCCCGGAACATGAGGATCGAGCCCGGGTCGTTGACCTTGGCGTCCTTGCCGACCAGTTGTTCGAAGAAGATCGCCGCCATCGGCGTCACGTACTCGTGGCTGAAACGGATGTCGGTGAGGACGAATCCTTCGTCTCCGGGCTTCACGGCGGGGACGCCGATCTTCCCCTGGGAAGCATCGACGACCCAGCGATGCGCGAGAATCTTCTCGCCCAGGGTCATCGGGCGTTTGGCGGTGCGCGGCGGCGTGAGCACCACCTTGCCTTGCAGCCGCGCGACGTTGTAGTTGAAAAGCCCGCCGTACTCGACAATGCCGCGGGTGATTTCGCCCTCACCGTCCGTGAACGTCGCGAGGGGAATCTCCTCGCCGCGGCGGATCTTCTCCAGAATTCCGAAATCGGTCGTCGTGAAGATTCCGAGGTTCTGGCAGTTCTCCCGGTAAATGCGCTCGATGTTCTCCGAGACGACGAGCTTCACGCCGGCGCACATCTCCGCGTAGGGCGATTGCTCGCGGGAAGAGCCCTTGCCCCGCCGCTTGCCGCTCACGGAAACGACGAACCCCCCGCGTTTGACGGAGCCGCGCGTGACGGGGAACTCCTGCCCGCACTTGAGACCGAGGTAGGGGAATTCGCCCAGGGTCTCGTCGTAGTAGTAGCAGATGTAGGCGGGGGTGATTTCGTCGGTGGAGATGTCGTCGCGCAGTTTGATCGCGGGCGTCCACGCGAGGTCCTGGCCCGCGAGCTGGTCTCGCACCAGCGCGGCATCCTCGCACAGGAAGAGGATGCGTCCCTTCAGCCCAACTCGTGAGGGCAGTTTCTCGACGGGACGTGCCCGCAGCGCATCGAGCATTCGCGAATTATCACCCCTTGCCCGAGAGCGAGCAAGCCGATTCTGTTCCGGCCATGTTCTTCTCCGCACTCCTCGTTCTCCAAGCCGCGACCGCCGTGCAGACGGGGCGGTTCGCGAGCCGGCGGGTCGTCGAGAGCTCGGGTGTCGCGGTCAGCCGCGCGCATCCGGGGATTCTCTGGACCCACAATGACTCGGGCGACGGCCCGTACCTGTACGCGACGGACGTGCGCGGCAGCGATCTCGGGTTCCTGCTCGTGCCGGGCGCGGGCGCGATTGACTGGGAAGACATCGCGCTCGGCCCGTGCCCCACACGCGCCGGCACATGCGTCTATCTCGGTGACACCGGGGACAATCTCGAAGCACGTCCGTATGTCACCGTGTACGCCGTCACCGAGCCCGACCCACCGACGGGACCGGGCGATACATTGCGCACGACCGCCGCTCCCGCGGTCCTGCGACTCAAGTATCCGGACGGCTCACACGACGTTGAGGCGATCTATGTATCGCCGCGGGACAGCGCGCTGTACCTCGTGAGCAAGGGACGATCCGGGAGCATCGCGGTGTATCGCGTGGCGCGCACGGCGTGGAGTTCGCGGTCCGACAGCATCGTACAAGCCGACCGCCTCCAGGTCCTCGATATCCGTCCCGATCCCGGCGCCGGTCGCTGGGTCACGGGTGCCGCCATTCGAACGGACGGTCGCCTCGTGGCGATCCGCACATACGCGGAGATTTTCTTCTTCCACCCGGGCGTCGGCGGCCGGCTGACGCCGGCGCGCGACCGGGCCTGCGAGATCGTTGGTTCAGGGGAGCGTGGAGCCGGCGAAGCAATCGACTTCCTCGACGACTCGAGCGTCGTGCTGACGAGCGAAGCGTTGCCCCGTTATCCGGGAACGATTCATCGCGTGGTCTGCCGTTGAGAGTGCAAGGATCTGCACGTAAGCAGTGACTGCGTAAACAACTTTTTGACAATAGGTTACACGTGTGCAGGCGCGGGGCGATTGCCTATCGCACGGGTCGCGGGTAAGTTTGCGCCCGTTTTGAAGTTCTGACCTCCCACCCTCGGAGCCCCATTGGAAATTCCGTCCTCGCACAGATTACCGCTCTCGTGGCTGTTCGAGGCCGCCAGTCTCCCCCTGCAGTTCAGGGCCCTCACCGAAGTGGCACCGGAGTCGTCACGCGACCCCGAGCGGGTCATGCAACTGCGGGCCGATATCCTCATGTACAAGGACGCGCTCGCCATCGCTCGCAAGCAGAAGGAGACCGGCTTGTGGGGCGGGAACCTCCTCGCGCCCGGTCCCATCAGCGCCATGGGGTGGAAGGAGACCGGGACGATCTATCAGTATCGGCGCCTCCTGGAGCTTGGGTGGTTGGGGGACATGCGCCCGTTCCGGTTCGCGGACCGGTTCCTCTTCCGGCTGCTCTCGCGGGATGAGGATCCGACGCTGCTGGTGGAATTCCAGCGGCCCGCCAAGGCCGACCCGGGCCTGGGGCTCTGGGCCAGAAGCATGGGCGCGCAAGCGGCGGCGGCGGCGTTGGCCAGAGGAGCCCACTCTGACGACCCGCGGGTGCGCGGGGCGGCGCACCGCCTCGCCAGCGACATCTCTCTGTACCTGCGGAGCGAGATCGCCCTCAAGCCGTTCAAGAAGGCCCACGGGAAGACGGTGCTCGATCCGCTAGCCTACCCGCCCACCGTCTTTTCCATCGAGACACTGGCCTTCATGCCGGCGGTGCAGCGGGAGCGAGCCGCCTTCCTGGCGCGGTTGGCGAACTACTTCTCCACGCCAGCTCCCCGCCGCGCCTTCTCGATTCAGGCGGGGAAGAAGGTCCTGAGGCCGATCTTCGAGATCCTCGGCGATCCACTCCACTCCGACGCCCAGGGCCGGATCACCGACGTGCCGTTCGCGGTCTACTGGCTGGAGCTGCTCGCCCGCCTCGGCATCCTGCGCCAGATCCCCAGCGCCTCGAAGGTTCTGGCCCGGCTGTACAGCGAGTGCGACGACCAGGGGATCTGGAGTCCCAAGAGCCTGCGGGCTCAGCCCAAGTCGACGAATCCGGTCGTGGCCCACTACTTCCCCCTCGAGGGACCGGGCAAGAGTCCCGCGCAGCGGCAGACCGACGTGACATTCCGGCTGGGGCTCATCGCAAGGCTCCTGGGGATTCCGATCGAAGTCATCTAGTAGTAGTATTTACTACTACATGTGAAGACTATAGATCTCACTCCGTTCGGCTTTACGCCCACGGAGTCGCTTGTGTACACGACCCTGCTCCGCATCGGGCCCACGACCGGCTACGCGGTGGCCCTGGCATCCCGCCTGGCTCGGGCTAACGCCTATGCCGCGCTCGAGGGTCTCGTCACCCGCGGGGCTGCCACCCGCGCCTCTCCACCGACTCGGCCTGTCCGCTACCGGCCCACCGACCCCCAGGCACTCCTGGCCCAGCTTGCCACCCTGCAGGGTGAAGCGCTCGACCGGCTATCCCGAGCGCTGCGCGACTCGTCGCACCCGGGGGAGCCGGCCACCAAGGAGGTGGCCGGGGCACGCGCCGTGGCGAACCTCATTCTGCAGCTCGTCGCGAGAGCCGGGCGCGTGGACGGCGTGCTCGCCGCTGAGTTGTGGCGCCCCACGCTGCCCGCGTGGCGACATGCGTCGCGCGCGGGGGGAGCAAGGGTCGACCTGCGGATTGCCGGCGACATCCCGGCGGGCGCGGAGAGTATCGCCCAGGGATCTGTTCCAGCCGACGCCCCCACGATTCTTCTCTTCGATGACGCGCAGGTCGTGGTCACCGCGGGAACGGGCGAGGCAGTCGCCGGTGTGTGGAGCTCTCACCCATTGATCGTGGGGCTCGCGCGTCGAGCGCTGGGACACACATGAGCGCACGCCGTGCGCTTGTGTATCTGCTCGTCGCCGTTGGCGCGGCGTGCCGCGCGCCGCAAATCCCCGCCGAGCGACGGTATCCCGCGGGGACACCGCTCCGGGCGCAGTACCTGACCGTGGACGGCACGCGCCTGCGCATGATCGACACGGGCGGCGGGGCACCGGTCGTGTTCATTCATGGCTTTGGTGCGTCGATCTACAGTTGGCGCAAGACGCTGCCGCCCGTGCTCGCCGCCGGGTACCGCGTCATCGCGTTCGACAACCGGGGGTTCGGGTTCTCCGACAAACCGCCGGCGCCGTCGGGGGGCGGCGAGGACCTCTACACCAACGCCGCCTACGCGCGGCTCGTCGTCGCACTTCTCGATTCGCTCAAGCTGCCGTCCGCGGTGCTCGTCGGTCATTCGATGGGGGGCGCGATCGCGGCCGAGGTCGCGCTGCGGTATCCCGATCGCGTTCGCGGCCTTGTATTGATCGACGCCGCCGGCTTCGGTGTGCGGTGGCCGGCCGCGTTGCGAGTCGGACGCTGGCCAGGCGCCGGTGGTGTGGCAGCAGCGCTACGAGGCCGGTGGAGCACAGAGCGTGTGCTGCGCTCGACGTACGGCGACCCCAGCAAGGTGACGGAGGAAGACGTAGACCAGTATTACGCTCCCGTCGCCGAGCCAGGCTACGGTCGCTCCTTGCGGGGTGTGCTGCGAGAGTTCAGGTTCGACACGCTTGTCGGACGAATGAGAGCGATAGGTGCTCCCACGCTGGTCGTGTGGGGTGGGGCCGATCGCTGGATCCCCGTGCGCGACGGCGCCCGACTCGCGACGGAGTTGCCGCGCGGCGCGTTCGTGGTGTTGCCGGGGATCGGACACGCGGCGGCGGAAGAGAATCCCGACGAAGTCAACCAGCTGCTGATCACGTTTCTGAAGGAAGGCTTACCCCGCGTTCCGGAGAATCTGGCATGGTCCACACCGTCCTCGCCGTCCTGGCCCTTCAGCAGCCGGTCGATTCCGCGTACACCGCGAAGATCCGCGAGCTGACGACCGAGCCTCGGTTCAATACCGAGCTCACCGATCACCTTCCCGCCGACTCCAAGGTCCCGACGCCGCTCAAGGTGCTCGGTTACGTTCCCGGAACTGTCGGCCGGTTGTCGTACGTGGCCGACATCACGCGCTACTTCCGCGCGCTCGACGACGCCTCGCCGCGGGTGAAGGTGTTCGATCTCGGCACCAGCGACGAAGGACGGCCGATGATCATCGCGGCCATCGCCGATTCCGCGACGATCGCCCGGCTCGAGTCCTACCGCGGGATCACCGCCGCCCTCGCGGACCCGCGCCCATTATCGCCCGACTCGGCGCAACGGCTCGTCGCCGCGGGGAAGCCGATCTATTGGGCGTCGGGGTCGATCCACTCTCCGGAGACCGGGTCGCCTGAAATGCTGATGGAATTGGCTTACCGGCTGGCCGTGGAAGAGACGCCATTTATTCGACAGATACGCGACAGCGTCATCACACTCGTGACGCCCGTGAGCGAGGTAGACGGCCGCGATCGCATGGTGGACACCTACCGGTACCGGAAGGCCCACAAGAATGTCGGGCCGGGGCTGATCTACTGGGGGAAGTACACGGCCCACGACAATAACCGCGACGGCATCGCAATGTCGCAGGTCCTGACCCAGACGATGTTGCGGGCGTTCTTCACGTGGCACCCCACCGTGCTGCACGACCTGCACGAGTCCGTTCCCTTCCTCTATACGTCGACCGGCACCGGGCCCTACAACCGCGAGCTGGACCCGATCGTGATCGACGAGTGGAACGAGATGGCATTCCAGGAGATCACGGAGCTGACGAAGCGCGGGCTCCCCGGCGTCTGGACGCACGACTTCTATGACGGGTGGGCGCCCAACTACATGTTCTGGGTGGCGAACGGCCACAACTCGATCGGCCGCTTCTACGAGACGTACACGTCCCGCGGGGCCGACTGTCACACGGTGCGGCTTCCCGAGCGACAGACGTCGGTGGAGTGGTTCCGCCCCAACCCCCCGCTCAACGGCGTGCGCTGGTGCATCCGCAACAACATCAACTATCAGGAATCGGGAATTCTGATCGCGCTGAATTACATGGCGCGGAACGGCCACCGCTATCTCGACCAGTTCTACCGGAAGGGCGTCCGCGCCGTGGAGCGTGGCCGCACCAAAGACGGTCCCAACGCGTATCACATTCCGGCGAATCAGGCGCGCCCCGTCGAGGCGGCGAACCTCGTCAACCTGCTTCGCTTCCACGGACTGGAGGTGCGGCGCGCCGACCGCGCGTTCAAGGCCGGTGGCGTCGACGTCGCGGCCGGTGACTACATCGTGCGACTCGACCAGCCGTATGGTCCGCTCGTGAAGAGTTACTTCAGTCGTCAGGATTACAGCGCCGACGATCCGCGCCCGTACGACGACACAGGATGGACTCTGCAACTCGTGCGTAACGTCGCGCTGCACGCGATCACGGACACCACGGTGTTGAGTCAGCCGCTGACGCTGATCACAGCCGACGTTCGTGTGCGAGGACAGGTGGTAGGTGTCGGGGGTGCGGGAGCGTACCTCATTGCACCGACGACCGAATCGGGCCTGATCCAATTTCGGCTGGCACTGCGCGACGTCCGCATGTGGGCGAGCGAGGACTCCTTTACCGTGGATCGACGCGCGTTCGGACGCGGTACCACGATTGTCGACGGAAATGCGCCCGCGCGAATCCGCCAGGCCGCCGAGTCACTCGGGTTGACGCTCACCGGTGTCCGCGCTGTCCCGCAGGTCACGCGTCACGAGCTCGACCTGCCGAGGCTCGCGCTGGTACACTCCTGGCTCAACACCCAGAACGAGGGTTGGGTGCGTTACGCGTTCGACGCCCTCGGCATTCGCTACGACTACTTCAGCGTTCAACAGCTCAAGGACCGAGAGCTGCTCAAGCGCTACGACGTGATCGTATTCCCGTACGTGTCGAACAGCTCACAGTCGATCGTGAACGGGCTCCCGATGACGGGGCCCAAGGTGCCGTGGCAGCGGACCGCCGAGACGCCGAACCTCGGCGGTGTCGACTCGACCGACGACGTGCGGCCCGGGATTGGGCTTGAAGGCATGAGCGCGTTGCGCGATTGGGTGTCGGCGGGAGGCGTCCTGATTACCGAAGGGGGCACCGCTGCCGTGTTCACGGATTATGGCGTCACGCGCGGCGTCGACATCACGCCCGCGCGCCAACTGCGGGCGTCGGGCGGGATCTATCGGGCCGTCATGAAGGACTCGAAGAGCCCGATCGCCTACGGGTACCCCGATACGCTCGCGGTCTATTTCAACCAGTCGCCCCTCCTCCAGGTGGACACGAGCACCGACATACCGGAGGATCAGGACCCGGACCTGACCCGTGAGCAGGCGCGGGCGCGCCCACGCGTGGTGATGGCCTTCCACCAGAAGCGGGACTCCCTGCGCCTCTCAGGGCTGCTGGTTGCCGGCGAGGAGCTGGCGGGTCGGCCAGCGGTGCTCGACGCCCCGGTTGGCCAGGGTCACGTCGTCCTGTTTGCGATCCGGCCCTTCTGGCGTTGGGAGACGCAGGGCAGCTTCGCGCTCGCGTTCAATACGATCCTGAACTGGAACGACTTGGGGGTCGCCTGGCCGGCAGCGCCGAAGCCCAGCGGCCGGCCAGTGGCGGCACCGGACGAAGGACCTTAGATTATCTCAACCAGTTGGTTGAGGAATAGGATCCTTGCAACCTAAGTTGAGCAACAAGAGAGCTTTACGCATTATCGAGGCGGCGCGAGAGGAGTATGCCCAGCGCGGGTTCGACGGTGCGCGGGTCGAGCACATCGCGCGCAGGGCCGGTGTCAACAAGCAGCTGCTGTTCTACTACTACCACTCCAAGCGCGGGCTCTTTCAAGCAGTGCTGTCCCAGGCCGCGAGCGAACTCGAGGGCGCCCTCGCCGCGCTACCCCGTGGCCGGCCACTCGACCGCCTGCGCCTGGCCCTCGACGCCCTGTTCGATTTCCTGGCGCGCTATCCCGCAGGGGCAGCCTTCGCGCCGGCGATCAAGCGTTTGGTCGTCGTCCTCGCGGAAGGCCAGGGTCTGGGGCAGGTACGCGACGACTTGGACCCGCACCTCGCCGCCGCGCAGGCCCTCGTCCTGATGGTTGGCTATTTGGGAATGGAATCCGCGATCGCCGCGAGCGCCCGCCCCCTCGGCGCCGATGAGCCGGCGCTGAGGGAGCGGTGGAAAGAAGCCGCCGTAGACCTGGTGGTCGCCGGAGTGGCCGCCCGCTAGTTCTTCGACACCATCCTCGGCTCGATGGGAGCATCCCCTTCGAACACGAGGTGGCCTGCCTCAAACCGTGCGCCGCGGAGCGCCAGCGTCAGCACTTCGCCGAGCTCCTCGACCAGGTGCACGTCGAGCGTCTTGCGGACGTCCTCGGGGAGATCCTCGAGGTCCGCGGCATTCTCCTTCGGCAGAATGATGGTCTTGATGCCCGCCCGAACGGCGCCGAGCACCTTTTCTTTCACGCCACCGATTGGCAGGACCCGGCCGCGCAACGTGATCTCTCCTGTCATCGCGATGTCGTGCCGCGCCGGCCGGCGAGACAGCGCCGACACGAGAGCGGTGGCCATCGTGATACCGGCCGAGGGCCCGTCCTTGGGAATCGCTCCCGCGGGCACGTGGATGTGCACGTCCGTGCCCGTCAGAATCTCCTCGTCGATCCCGAGCAAATCGGCGTGCGACTTGGCATACGTGAGCGCCGCACGGGCCGACTCCTTCATCACGTCGCCCAGTTGCCCAGTGAGGAGCAACTCACCCTTGCCGCGCATCACGCTTGCCTCGACGAACATGATGTCGCCGCCGACGGGCGTGTAGTACATCCCCGTCGCCACGCCCGCCTGGTCCTCGCGGGCCTTGCGCTCGGGGTGGACGCGGGGCCGGCCGATGAGCTCGGGAATCTCCGCGGGCAATACGGTGACGCGCTCCGCCTCACCACCGGCGATCTTACGGGCCACCTTGCGCCCGAGCTTGCCGATCTCCCGCTCGAGCTGGCGGACGCCAGCTTCGCGCGTGTAGCTCGAGATCACCTCGTTCAGCGCCTCGTCGCTCACCGTCAACTGCTCCGCGGCGAGACCATTCTCGCGCACCTGACGCGGCACGAGATAGCGCTTCGCGATTTCGAGCTTCTCGCGCTCGGTGTAGCCCGCGAAGTTGACGGTCTCGAGCCGGTCGAGCAGCGGTCCCGGAATGTTCTGCAGGAAGTTCGCCGTCGCCACGAACAGCACCTCGGAGAGATCGAAGGGCACACCGAGGTAGTGATCGGTGAACGAGTCGTTCTGCGCCGGGTCGAGCACTTCGAGCAGCGCGGCCGCGGGATCGCCCTGGAAGGAGATCCCCAGCTTGTCCACTTCGTCGAGCAAGAAGACGGGGTTCTTGGTCCCCGCCTGCTTCATGCCCTGAATGATGCGACCTGGCATCGCGCCTACGTAGGTACGGCGATGCCCGCGGATGTCGGCTTCGTCGCGCGCACCACCCAGTGAGATGCGCACGTATTGCCGTCCCATGGCGCGGGCGATGGACTTCGCGATCGACGTCTTCCCCACGCCCGGGGGGCCCACGAACAGGAGAATCGGCCCCTTGGCTTGCTTATCGTCGTCGTTGCCGGGCGCATCGGCCACCGGCTGACGCTGCCGCAGCTGCCGCACCGCCAGGAACTCGAGGACCTGGTCCTTCACGTCCTTCAAGCCGTAGTGATCCTCTTCGAGGATCTCCGCGGCCCGCTTGAGATCGAGCGACTCCTCCGACCGCTTGCCCCAAGGCAGCTCGGCGACGGTCTCGAGGTAGGTGCGGATGACCTGGGCTTCCATCGACTCGCGGCCGGCCCGCTCCAGGCGGCTCAGCTCGCGATTGACTTCCTTGCGGGCGGCCTCCGGAAGCTCCAGCGCGGCGAGCCGCTTCTGCAGCTCCTCCACTTCGGTGCCGTCGTCGCCCTCACCCAGTTCCTTTTGAATCGCCTTCATCTGCTCGCGCAGGAGCATTTCGCGCTGCCGCTCGCCCAGCTCCTCCTGGACCTGCGACTTGATGTCGTCCTGCGCGTCCGCGACGGCGATCTGTCGCTGAACGTGCACGAGGACCCGACGCAAACGGTCTTCGACCGACAGCATCTCGAGGAGCTGCTGGCGTTCGAGGGGTTTGATGTCGAGGTAGCCAGCCACGAGGTCCGCCAGTCTCCCCGGTTCGGAGACGCCCTCGAGGACCTGCTTGACCACGTCCTCGGGCAGGCCGGACTTCTCGCCCAGCTCGGCGGCGCGCTGGCGCGCCTCGCGGTGCAGGGCGATGAAGGCCGCATCGTCGGGGTTCAGGGGCGGCAAGTCTGACAACTCGCGGACGACGGCCTCGAGATGCCCGTTGTTTTCGGTATAGTGGATCGCGGTGCCGCGGGTCTCACCGTGCAGGATCAGTTGGACTCCAGAGAGCCCCCGCTGTACCTGGCCGATCCGCGCGATCGTGCCCGTGGTATAAAGGAGGCCCGGCGTGACCTGCTCGACGGTGTCTTTCTGCGCCACCGCGAAGATCAGGCGCTGCTCGGTTTTCAGTGCGGCTTCGATCGCTCGCAGGGTAGCCGGACGCCCAGCACCAATCGGCGTACTGACGCCCGGAAAGAGGACCGCATCGCGCAGCGGCAGGACCGGTAGGGTCATGCGTTCAGACATGAGAACTCCATTCTTGATGAAGGCACACGGCGGATCGCGGTGCGGGAAGAGCACCGACCATGCCACCCGACAACGTCGCTGGCGGCAGCGACGTTCCATAAAACGCCGCCAAAGCGGCGGCATCTGCCAACTCGGCCTAACAAATGCTCGCTGAATGGGTTGCAAGGCCGGTCCGATGCGGCTAAATCTTTAGCCGCGATGCTTGCCGACTCCGCATGAGCGACCTGCTGGCGAAGCGCCTGTCCCAGGCGCTCGGCACCTCGTTTACCCTCGAGGGAGAGATTGGGCGGGGCGGCATGGGCGTCGTTTATCACGCGCGCGACGAACGCCTCAAGCGCAAAGTGGCGGTGAAGGTGCTGCCCCCCGAGCTGGCGTTCCGCGAGGAGATCCGCATCCGGTTCCTGCGCGAAGCGGAGACCGCCGCGCGCCTGTCCCACCCGCACATCGTCCCGATCCACAGCGTCGGCGAAGGGCCGGAAGGGCTCGTCTACTTTGTGATGGCCTACGTGGACGGCGAGTCGCTCGGGGCGAGGCTGAAGCGGCGGGGACGGATCCCGCCCGAGGAGGCCCGTCGCATCCTGATGGAGACTGCCGACGCGTTGGGCGCCGGGCACGCGCTCGGGATCGTCCACCGCGACGTAAAGCCGGACAACATCCTGCTCGAAGGCAGCCGTGGACGCACCGTCCTCACGGACTTCGGGATCGCCAAGGCACTGACCTCGTCCACGGGGCCCGGCACGCTCACTGCGACCGGCGTCGCGATCGGGACGCCGCATTACATGAGTCCCGAGCAGGCGGCCGGGGACCGCGAGATCGACGGGCGCTCGGACATCTACAGCCTCGGCGTGGTCGGCTTCCAGATGCTGACTGGTGAGCTGCCCTTCTCGGCTCCGACGGTGCCGGGGCTCTTGCTCAAGCAGATCACGGAGCAGGCGCCCTACCTGAAGGACAAGGCGCCGACGTGCCCGGACGACCTGGCCTCGTGCGTGATGCGCTCCCTCGAAAAGGAGCCGGAAGCCCGCTGGCCCACCGCCGACGCGCTGCGCCGCGCGCTCGAGTCGCGTAGTGCCCCGCCCTATCGTCCTCGCCGGACGGGCCGGAGCACGCGGTTCTCGACGGGCGCCGAGGCCGCGGGACCTCCGGCACAGCTACAGGGTCGCGGCCGACCCGATTCACCGATAGCACGCCGTCGTAGCGGCCGCGCCGCCCTCAAGGAAGCCAAAACCCAGCTCACGGCGAGCGGCGAGCCCAAGATGGTTGCCGAGTTTCGGGACCGCGTGGTCACGTGGGTCGGGATCTGCGGTGGTATGCTGGTGATCGACCTGATCACGGGTGGCGGCATCAACTTCGCCCAGTGGGTGGCGTTGCCGTGGGCGGCCTTCGGCATCCTACCTCGGTACATGAAGCTGTGGCAGTCGGGCTATTCGTGGCGGGACGTGCTACACCGGCCCGCGGCGCTCGATGGGGCCGAAGCCCGACTCGGACTCGCGCGCCGCAACGCCAATGCCCCGGCCACCACCGAAGAGTTTGGCCATCAGTTGGAGACGGTGCGGCAAGCGCGAAACGACCGGGAAGCGATCATGAAGATCATGGAGCGTGTCCCGGCGTCGGAGCGCAAGTTGCTTCCTGACGTGACCGTGACCGTCGACGCTCTGCTCAAACGCGCAGAGGATCTGGCGCGCATGCTGCACGGCATGAGCGCGGATGTGGACGAGGGTGCCCTGGCGCGGCTCGACGACCGAATCGAAGCGGTGCGGCACCACGAAGAGGGTACCGAGCGCGAGCGGCAGCTGAGCCTCCTCGAGCGCCAGAAGCAGGCGTTGGGCGACCTCTTGACCAGGCGCCGGCGCGTTGAAGAGCAAATCGAGTCGTGCGTGATGGCGATGCAGAACGTGCGGTTCGACCTGCTGCGGCTCCGGTCCGCCGGCGTGGCGGCGGTGTTGAGCGACCTCACGCACGCTACGCAGCAGGCCCGGGCGCTGTCGCGCGACGTCGATCACGCGATCGCGGCCGCCGGCGAAATCGACGACATCATGCGTGAGGGTCCCCGCCCCTAACTAGCGGCCCGCGCCCCCCACCGTCCTCCAGCACTCGCGCACCAAAGCCGGAGCGTTGTCCTGCTCGATCCCGAAGTCCACCAGCTCCACGAACACCGTCGCCGCTGCATCACAGTGACCCGCCCGCAAGGCCGAGACGCCACGTAGCTCCCGGTATCGCGCCGCCGCCGGACGGCGGGCGACCGCGTATTCGAGCACGCTGTCGGCCGTGGCGGGCGGTCCATCGAACGCAAGGCGGGAAAGCGCTTCGGCGAGGAATTGCGCGGCGAACGGGTGCCGGAGCGTGCCGCGGGCAGCCGTGAGCGACGCTCGGGCGTTCGCCGCCGCGTCCACCCACTGCGAGTCGCGCGCGGCGATCAAGGCCAGGGCCGCGCGTGCCTGTGCGGTGTCGCCCCCCGCGGCCAGCGCACCAGCCAGGAAGCGACGCGCCTCGCGGTTGTTGCGGGCGGTCGCGATCACGCCGCGCAGGAGCAGCGCATCCCCTCGGGGCCCGCGCGCGAGGGCGCGCTCGAGCAACGAATCGGCGCGGGTCGTGTCCCCCATGCCGAGGCGAACGGCCGCGCTCCGCACCACCCAGTCCATCTCGTTCGGCTGCGCCTGGCGGACGGCGTCCAGATAGCGGAGCATCGCGGGGTCGGAGCGGCGGTTCGTGAGAGTGCGCACCAGCGCAAACGGTGACGCCGCACCGACCCGGACCGCCGCGAGCGTCATCAGCGAGTCGAACACGCCGGGAACGTCCTCGGCGAGGAAACTGCGCGCCGCGACGAACTCGAGCCGGGGCCGGTCGTCGGTGTGTTTGAACCGCGCGCGCTCGATGAGCAGACTCACGCCGGTGTCGGCGAGCAGCAGGCGGCCGTAGTAGTCGTGCACCTGGTCGACGTTCAGCCACTCCCGTCCGACGTCGCCCAACGCGCCGCTCGGGCCGAGGAGGCGAGCGATCCAGTCGTCGGGGTAGGTAAGGGGTTTGGGAGACGCGAGCACGAGCAGGTCGTGCGACTCGCCGAACCAGACGTGCACGTAAGGGAAGACCTCCCGCACGTTGCGCACGATCCCCGCCACGATGGGCAAGGGCAGCTGGTACAGCTGGACCCACTGGCAGAAGACGCCGTCCTCCGAGAGGCGCGAGCGGGCAATGCGGAAGAACTCGGGCGTGTAGAGAGTCGCGACACCCGCCAGCCATGGATTCGATGGCTCCGACACGATCACGTCGAACCGCTCGCGCTGCAGCTGCAACGCGCTGCGCGCGTCGTCCACGATCGCGGTCACGTTGGGCCGCCTGAGCACGGTGTCGTTCACATGGTGGAACAGGCTATCCATGGCGAGCACCGCGGGCTCGATTTCCACGACGCGCACGCGGGTCATGCCAGGCACGGCGGCGAGAATCCGCGTCGTGACGCCGCTTCCAAAGCCGATCACGAGCGCCGAGGAGGCGTTGGGGCGGGCCGCGACGGGAGCGAGGCCAAGCATGATCTGGGTGCCCATGTCGCCGCGGTCCGACGCGTCGACTTTGCCGTTCACCCGCAACGAGCGGCCGGCTTCGCCGTCCCACACGCTGACCGTCGCGTTCCACCCTTCACGGAAGGTGAGCTGCCGGACGCCGCGATGCTCGAGAAAGGCGCGCCGCTCGGCGGGGCTCATGTGGCCGCGCGCGTAGATCGTGGGGCCGAGGTCGATGAGTCGCGTGCTCCACCCCGGCGCGGCCACGGCGACCACCAAGGCCACAGTCGCCAGGATTCCCGCGCTCAAAACCCGGATGCGTATGCGTTTGTCCTCGAGCGAGCCCTCCGCGATCCCGCGCGCCGCCGCCCACGCCAGCGCCAGTGCGGCCAGACCGTTGAGGACGAGCCCCACGCGCAGCGTCGCTTGGGCGCCCCAGGCCACGACGAAGACGAAGCCCGTCAGGGTTGCTCCGAGGATGCTACCCAGCGTGTTGAGCGCGTACGCCCCGCCGACGTCCTCGCCGCTCGCGCGATCACGCGCAGTGAGCTCGGCGAGGAGTGGGAACGACATGCCCATGCCTACCGCCGGAATCAGGACGACGGCCCCGACGGCCACGCCCATGAGCAGCAGGCGTGGGACGGCGCCGAGGGCCGGGATCTGGAAGACCGCGATGATGTAGGCGGGCAGGAGCCCGAAGAACATGAACAGCAGCCCCGCGCCGACGCCCGTCACTCCCTGCGCGAGCGCCGCGGCGGCCGCGGTTTCCGCGCGGGGACCGCTGCGTCGTGCGACGAGCACGCTGCCGAGGCCAATGCCGAGGAGAAACACGAGGAGTATCAACGTGAATGCGTATGTCGATCCACCGACAATCATGACCAGGACGCGCGTCCACGCGATTTCGTCGAGCAGGGAAGCGAAGGCGGTGATCGCCAGCAGGAACAGGGCGAGAGTACGCAGCAGGTTGCCACGCAAGATCTGCGGTTCCCCGGGCTGGCTACCGGGGTCAGGCAGGCTTGGGCGCTTCACGAGCCAGAGCGCGGCGGCGCCAATCGAGAGGTTGACCGCGGCCGTGAGCCATAGACTCGCCCGCACGCCGACGAACTCTATGAGGAAGAAGCCGGCGAGGGCGGTGCCGGCGACGGCGCCGAGCGTGTTGAGACCGTAGAGACGGCCGAGTGAAGGCCGGAGACTCGCGCGATCGTCGCCCATGAACGCCCGCGTGAGCACCGGCAGCGTCCCGCCCATCAACGTGGTCGGAATGAGGAGGACGAGGGCGGCGAGTCCAAAACGCAGCGCCACACTCGCGCCCGTGCCGAGGCTCGCCGCTCCGGCGAGGCCGAGGTACACGCGATGGGCCAAGCCGAGAATAAGAGGCGAGACGATGCCGAACACGCCGATCGCGATCTCGAGCCAGCCGTACAGCGCGGCCGGCTTCGGCCGCCGATCAGCGAGGCGACCGAGGAGCCAGGCGCCGAGGCCGAGACCACCCATGTACGCGGCGACGACGGTGGTGACCGATTGGATCGTGGAGCCGAAGGTTTGATACAGGACCCGGACCCAGAGGAGCTCGTAGATGAGCCCGGTGGCCCCAGAGAGGAAGAACAGCAGGCTGTAGGCGAGCGCACTTCGGTCCCTCACAGCGCTCTCAAATCCGATCGTGGAGGAGGTTGCTGATTCTCAACAGTGCAGCCCCGTATGCTTGGCTGTTGTCGCGCGCATCAACCCACTCGAACGGATACGGAGGAACGTTGGTTGCCCGAAACCTTAAGACGAGGAGTTCGTCGAAGGCGGGAGCGACGCGCTGGGTGATTCTCTGGACAGCGGTTGGTGCCTCTTTGCTCGGAGCTGGCTTAGCCGGGTACCTCCTCTTCCCTTCGTAACTCGTGTACGAATCGGAGAAATTGACGCCAACGATCGCTACAGTGATAACGCGGCTGGTTTGCTGACGGAACGTTTGCGCCTGAGATTCGAGATCGGTCATGACACGATCGATCTGTTTGATCATGGCTTTCGCTACAATCTTGACCTCGGCGCCTACCAGCAGGGAGGCGACGGGCCCTCGCTGGACTCTGAATCCTGTCTCCGAGTTCGCCTCGTCTCCGGGAATGAGCTCGCCGAACGCGCCGTCGCCGCGGCGCCCCTTTCGACCTTTGACCAGATTCGAGGTGTTGACCACGTACTGACCGGCTACGGTTCTCTCAACGAGCTTGGGCGATCTACCCAGATCAATGAGGTCTTCGTACAAGTGGGAGGCGACGAAGTTTCCGATGCCCTGATTGCGATGGAGGTAACGCTTTCCCGAGAAGGCCGACTCGAATGCCTCTAGGAGCCTATAGGCCATTACGACCTACGCACCACCCACAAACTCGATGTCCGCACCTGCCTCCAGCTGCTCGAAGCGCCGCCGTACGATGGCGAAGTACTTGCTCTCGATCTCGTAGCCCACGCTCGAACGGAACGCCTGAAGCGCGGCCTGCGTCGTCGTGCCGGTTCCCAGGAAGGGATCGAGCACCGTATCTCCCACAAAAGAAAACATGCGGATCAGGCGGTATGCGAGCGCGACCGGGTATGGTGCGGGGTGACCCCGGTCGCGGGTGGCTCCAGGCACATCCGTCCAAATCGCTCGAAACCACCGGGCGTGATCCGCCTTATCAAGGAGGCTGAGTGTGCGCTGCTCCGGCGTAGGGCTACGGTATGCGCCCGGCTTGCGGAATTGGAGGATGTACTCAACATCATTCTTAACAATGCCGTTTGGCTCGTAGGGTTTGCCGAGGAATGGCGCTCCGTTGCCCTCTACCTCTGTGGCGGCATTCGCAATCTTGTACCACAGGATGGGAGTCAGGTAGTCGAAACCGATCTCGCGGCAGCGCACGCTGATGTCGGCATGCAACGGCATGACCAAGTGCCGCCCGACCTTGCGACGCGGTAGGCAGACGTCGCCGACAACGACGCAGAGACGCCCCCCTGGCACGAGGAGGTCCCAACACCGCCGCCAAACACGGTCAAGTTCGTCATGGAAGTGCTCGTAATCCTGCATGTGACCGAGCTGATCACCCCCTGCCGCGCCGTCGTACTCCTTCAGCGTCCAGTAAGGCGGGGACGTCACGACGAGGTGAATAGACTCGGGAGCGGACAGATCGCACATCTCTCTCGCATCTCCAAGAATCACGCGGTGCTTCGTTTTTAGGATAGCGGGGTTCTGCGCGAGCGCCTGATCTCTGGCGAGGAACTTCTCCGCGACCGAAGGTTCGGCCGTGGATCTAAGCGGGGCTGGCATCGGTCGAAGATATTGGGCAGGTCACGGTCACGCCAGCGTCGAACGCCGATCCGGTCAACGACTTTTCAACATGACCGCCCTAGAACGCATGCAGCTCGCGCATCGCCTGCGCGAGACCTTCCACCTGGGGCAAAATGAAATCCTCGAGGTCGGGGGCGTACCCGACGAAGGTATCGGTCGACGCGACGCGCTTGACCGGCGCATCGAGCCACGGGAAACATTGATCGGCGACGCGCGCGGCGATCTCGGCGCCGTAACCCCACGAGAGCGAGTCTTCGTACGCCACGATCACCTTGTTCGTCTTGCGGACCGACGTCTCGATCGTCTGCCAGTCGACCGGCGAGAGCGATCGCAGGTCGATCACTTCGACGCTGACACCCTGTTCCTCTAGCTGCTTCGCGGCGACGAGGGCGCGCTGAACCACGGCACCGTAGGTCACAACAGTCAGGTGCGTCCCCTCCCGGACGACCTTGGCCTTGCCGAACGGAATCATGAAGTTCGGGCCCGGGTTCGGCGCTTTGTTGTAGGTCTGGCGGTAGAG
>Ga0193723_1000031_pt1 | contig 37561 bp, 26 predicted proteins | sample H2m2metaG_FD_143042 | JGI IMG/M metagenome (GOLD analysis project Ga0193723, IMG submission 143042) | Soil microbial communities from a riparian zone of the East river system, Colorado, United States - H2m2 | ecosystem: Environmental > Terrestrial > Soil > Riparian zone | place: USA: East River...
AGTCATTTTGAATGGAATTTCTTAAAAGTCAACTACTGAAACTTTTTTTCTTAAAAGTCAACTACTGAAAAACCGTTAAATTTTCGGAAATTCGGAAAATTTTTTCGGGTCGTCGAATTACCGAAAAACGTGACATGGGGTCCGGTCATGAGGTATAATTTAACGATACGGTAAATTATTACCTAAAATGGATATATATAGACTTGCGCGCATAACCACAATATAATTTAACCAGGCACATGGAATCAACCTCTTTACATAATAATTGTAATACGAGAAGTATCGAATGGGATGAGATTTACTTAGAAAAATGGAAAGAAATGATTAAAATAACACCGGTTAAATTTTCATATGCATCTAGACTTAAGACAATAGAAATAATTAGATCAATAAAACGTCATCAGAAGCCTGAATTGCATATGGTATGTAAATTCTGTAATATTGATTTAGTGAGAACAGTTATCGATAAGTTCAAATATTGTTTTTTCGATATAAGTCATGCATTAGGCATATCACAACTATATAATACGAAAGAGGTTGTGGATATTATAAAAACTTTATTAAGTGAGGGCGATATCAAAAGTGATGAATATAGCAGCGACGATGATGACATACCAGATATGGTTCGATGCAGACACGATATTTTACAGTTATCTATACACCACGAACAAAAAAGTATACATGATATAGATCACTCTGAAATACTACAGTACATTTGTAATGTAACCCCTTTGAGTGATTTAACTATGTTACTTGAAGACTATTGTAAATTAAATAATTTAGAATATACGTTAAAACCGATAACCCAAAAAGAAATGGATGAATGTAGTGATATCCAACTTATTATGGATCAGACGCAATGTACAAAAGAAGTTGCGATAAAAGTATATCAACGGTTCAACAACGATATAATACTCTCAATTACAGAAATATTAGATACTTATGGGGGACCGGTTAAACACACAAAGGAAAAAAGAACAAACAACATTCGCCATGTTATGTTAAATAAAAAAGGAGAAAACAATAATAAAAAGAGAAAAACAATCTAAATAATCATTTATTCACTAACAAACACAGTCACAAAAATGCTAAATTGTAAATTTTCACATTTGTCATCTTGCGTAATTCAATAAAAAGATACTAGCATATTGGTCAAAATTTCCTTTGAAAAAAAATTTTTTTTTGAAAATCTTTCTAAGTACGAAAAAATTTTTTCGTAAATCCAGGTTTTTGACAGGTGTCATGGCCAGAGTTACGCATTTCGAATTACTGGGCGACTACTGAAACTTTTTTTCTTAAAAGTCAACTACTGAAAAAATACCTTTTTTTCACAATCATTTTGAATGGACTTTCTTAAAAGTCAACTACTGAAACTTTTTTTCTTAAAAGTCAACTACTGAAAAACCGTTAAATTTTCGGAATTTCGGAAAAATTTTTCGGGTTACCGATTTACCGAAAAACGTGACACGGGACAGGGTCATGAGGTATAATTTGGAAATATACCTTAGATTTAAAAAAAAATAAAAATAACCAAATATGGTAATTAGTATAGGTGCCTTAATGTAATGACAACAACATCACAAAGAGGTAGAAATAAAACATCCCATAAAAAAGGGATATTAGATGTAATACAATTAGATCCTAATACACCACATGATGTAAAATCATCCTTATTTAAATATATACCTCAATGTGATAAAGATGTTGCAAGTCAATTAGGTTTCGATTCGAATAATAATGTAAAAAAAGACTTAATTACATTAACAACAACATCAATGGTGCCTTCTATAATGAAATCGGTATCACAAATTAAAATAACAAAACTAAAACCTCCTTCAAATATAAATAAAAGAAATGATTGTGATGAAGATAATGATGAAGAGGAAATTAAAGGTGTTAGAATTGGTTTAGAATATAAAAAAAAACCACAACTCTATTCAAAACCAATTAATTCAACAAAGTCCTTAACCTCAACATTTCCATGTAGATTGAAACAAAATAATCTATTTATAGATAATAAACAACAACAATCTCTTTTCGAGGAGTATAATAAAGCATCATTCAATAAAACGAATTTGCTTAAAATAATTCCATATGGTTTTAAAAATACGCTACCACCTGAAGAAATATTAAAATTAGCTGTAGATGGATTAAATAAAGATTTGAATCCAATATTAACAAGAAAATTAGATAATAATAACTCTAAATCAACTAGGGGTTCTAATTCAAATAACAAAAGATCATTGGATACAATGAATAATAATACCTCTACAATATCAAATCAATATGAACCACAACAACAACAACAACCACCAAATAAAAGAAGAAAAACAAAAAATAATTTATCTGACGGTGATGGTGATGGTTCTATTAACGATGATAATAGGGATACTGTAGAAATTAGTTGTATTATTAACACAATTACAATTGACTATAATTATCATTATCAGAAAAGGATGGTTAAACATCTTTTACTTGAAACATTAGAAGAATATACATTGGATATTATAAATGGAAAAAACAAATTTTTCTTTTATGATACAATTAAAAGAATAGTTGATTCAGATGATGTTTCATCATCCTCTACCTCTAACCCTGCCACCAACAGCAGCAGTACCACGACATTGAATAAAATAAATACTGTAAAAAAGTCAATATTAGAGATTCATAATGAAAAAACAGAATTATATAAAATGTTACTTAATGAATATGGAGAAACATATGATAATAGAATATTAAAAGAATCAGCAGAAAAAATATTGAAACTTGAGGAAGAAATTCCTGAATTACCTAGAGGATATATTAATAAATATAGATATCCATGTACAAAAAAACAAAGACCTTGTTGTAATAATACAGATTGTACTATATATTCATTTAGTGATTTTATAGTAAATAACAAGAGATATGTAGGTGCAGAATTTCTATTACCAAAAGAAGAGGAATTAGTAGAAAGAGAAGGGGTAGAAAAACTACCTGCAACTGTAGGAAGATGTTATGATTGTCTAACTTTTGATTTAACTCAAAAAGTAAATGATAATAGGGCATCTATGATATCACCAAAAGAATGGTTAAATACATTTAGAGTTAAATGTGGTCCTGGTGAATATGCATCTGGATCATTTCTACCACAGTTTTTACCAAATCATCAAAAGACTGGTATATTTGGTCTAGTACCTGCATACAGTAGAATAAATAGAATGTTTTCTCCTGTAACTCTCATTACAGAAAAACTTGATGGAACTCAAATTAAACAAGAAATTTATTTTTTAAAAGAAATGAATATGGATTTTCGGATCAATGCCTTAATAAAATGAACTATTGCTTAGGATATAGAAAAGCTTCTCCTATTACAATGGAATCAAAAAGAACTGTTTTTGTATCAAGTACTTGTGTAGATATGTTAAATAATAATAATACTATTGGTATTAGAATATATTGGTGGGATCAATTTAAATTAACTCTTCCCACTGGATTAATTCTAGATAGACATTATTTAAATAATATTGATACACTTATACCATTCAAAAACAGTAATGAAAATGAAAATGAAACAGAAGAACAAAAATATATTGTCAATGTTCGTAAAATACCTGTTGCTTTATTAAGGCGTTTTTTTTTAAGAAATCCACAATGGATTTTAAAATGTATAGATTATCAAACAGATATATCAATAGATAAAATGAAAATAATAATGAAAGAAGATGAATCTTTCATTGAAAGTAGTATGTCCGAAGAGGAGAGAATTGAAATTGAATATGCTATTGATGGAGGTGATAATGATTTTAATATTTATAGTAACAAATGTAGATTTTATATAATGAAAATTATAGATTTAGTATTCTGTTCATTTGAAAAATGTTTGAATCATTTTATTGGACATTTATCAAGAGGAATAGACGATTGGCCTTTATGCGGGTTAGAAAATTCTATAAATGATAATAATTATTGGAAAGGAATGAAAAAGCCTGAATATACTAAAGGCAAATTAAAACCCAATATAAAAGATAATCATATTATATGGTTTTTATGTATATGGAGAATGAATGCAAGTTTATTATTAGAAACTGAATTTCTTAATCATATACCTTATTATATTAATGCTTCTTCTATAAATGAAGATCATAGAAATAGAATACGTAGACGTAGAAGAAGACGTATTTATTTAGATAAAAAAAATAAAATTATAGAAAAAGGATTAGAAAATGAATATGGTGATAATTTTCCTTCACAAAATCAAGGAGGGTATAATGCGAATGTGAATGCGAATATGGATGACAAAGAATATATCAAAATTAATGATTATGAAGTTGATTGTCAAACAAAAGAATTATTATATCAGACAAAACTTTATAGAAATACACATCTAGATATTATGTCAATGATGCAATATAAAGATATATTTGATGATTGTTCACTTATGGTATCAGGAATGTTAAGAAAATATTATCCTGCATGTTATCAAGTATGTTGTTTAGGAGAGTTACCTAATATGACGGGAATAATATTATTAATGAATCATAGATATGATATTGGAGCAAAAAGAGAAGCATCTGATAATATGTATGATGCTATAAGACATATTTTTTTTGTTAAAGGAACGAATAGAATATGTATGGTAAGAAATATATCTTCAATGCTTATAGTATACGCAACACAATATCCTATTATTCTGGAATTATTTAGATTAGTATTAAAATGTGTTTTACTAGGTAATCTTCCCATATCATATAATTCACTTGATTTTATGGCTAGTGTTCGTATAAATGTACTTAATAATCCTGAAATTCAAAATACAACAATATTAGATAAAACAGATGATCTTGAAGGTTTTAATGATGATATAAATGAAGAAGAAGAAGATGACGATGCTGATGGTAAAGGTAAAGGTAAAAAAAAGAAAAAAAAGAAAAAGAAGAAAACACCATATAAACCAGGTATATTTAGTGTTTCAGATATAAAATTATTTGAATGGATTAAACAAAACAAATATCTAACATTACTCGTATTGAGAGAATATCTACTTGCAACACTTGAAGAAGATGAAATTGAAAATTATGTTTTAGATCAAAATCTTTCATGGGATATTTTCAAAAAAATATCAATTATGGGATTAGCAGCAGCTAGAGAAGAACTTTCAAAACAATGTCATGTACATCCAGAAAAATTTGATTGGAGTAAAATTGAACATAAAGTATCAAAAGATTCCGGTGGTGGTGGTAATTCATCTAATACTAACACCAATACTAGTGGTAAAGAAGGAGTAATAATAGATTATTTTAGATTAGCAAGGAAATTTTCTGTAAAATTAAGAAAAGGTACCTTTGAAACACTTTTATTAAAAAAAATGAGAGCATGTGAAGATAAATTAGATACAACGAGGTTATTTCAGTTATTTAAAGATCCTAATTTTCAATTTCATGCTGATATGTTTGATGTTTTTGATAAAAGATCTAATATTATTAATGAATATCCTATGACCACAACATCCGCATCAAATGATTTAACTAATAATACAACGACCACCTTATTATCAAAATTTAATAAAAAACCAAAATGGTCCCTTACATTAGAAGATTTTCATTTTATATGTTGGACTGTTGCATATCGATCGAGTCCTGTATTAGAAACTAAATGGTTATGGCTTCTTGGAATGACTGAAGATGGTATCAATAAAATAAGGGATTGGATATTTGGATATTATATTTATGATGATCCTGATAATGCATTAATTAAAAAAGCTGAAAGTTTATATAATAGTCATCCAATGGATTATTTTATATTAAAAAACTATTTAAAAACTGTAAGATTTTATAGTGCAAATGATAGAATTTCAATTCCCTATTCTGATTCTGTTCATCAAATTCTTGCTATAAGAGAATCTTTTAAATTAGATCCATGGGACCATACACCTGAAAAAGCTGGTTTTGGTTTATTATGTCCAGGTTGTAATAAATGGGGATGTAAACTTAAAGATCATACTCATTCATTTGAAGACAGAAGACGTCGTAATAAATGCACTTCATCTCTCAATTACAAATATTATAAACAACAACAACAACAACAACAAAATTTATCTATCTCATCAATAACAACAATACCAAAGATAATAGAACCTTCATTTAACAACAATGTAAATTTAGATATAGGTGCATATGGTGATGATGACGATGACGATGTAAGTGAAAATGATAATCACAATCATATGCTATCTCCATCATCTCTAAATTCAGAAGAATCCAATGAAAATCTTGAAAATATATTATTGGATCAATTCGTGAAATCAATTAAACCAGGGATCAATAATAATAATAATGCTTCAAATACTCTAATTAATAAAGATGTATTAATCTCCTCATCCACTAATTCCAACATCACCAATACATCTATACTCAACTTAAAACAACATAAGATTATAAAATCAAAACGAATGAAAAGAATAAAGAATAGATTATCTAAAATAAAAACTCCTTTAATGGCGTCTCAATTAACACCAAATTCATTAAGATCCGGATCTAACGGTTATTTTTCAGCTGCTTTATATAATCCTACATCAGAAAATGGCGATGAACTTTATTGTAAAAGAGGTAATGAAAAAAAATCTTATAAATTTATAGATGCACGTAAATTATATATGGATGATACGGATGGTGAATATGTTTTTGGTAATGGTAATGGTAATGACGATAAAACACGTATGAGATCTGAATCCATTGATAATAATAAAGATAGTAAATCTATTGCTAATTTATTTGATGGATTTAATGAATACGGTTTTAGTAAATCTAATATTAAAGAATGTGAAGACAATCAAATTATTACTGAAAATAATCTTATGGATCAAATTTATGAATCTAATCAGAATACCCCCACAACGAAAAAAATTGATAACAAAGAAGAAGAATCATTAATTGTTAACTATGTTGATGAAAAAACATTTATGAAAATTAAAGCTAAACATCCTTCTTATGGAAATACTATGGATTTGATTAAAAAGAAAAAGAAAAAGAAAAAAACAAAGAAAAGAAATAATGGTTATTTAATTGATGGTAATGAAGATGACGATGATGACGACGACGGTGATGACACCAATTCAGATGATGATGACGACGAAATTTCAGAGGAAGAGTATGCAAAAAATGATATAGTAGGAATATCTGATGATATTGGAATAATTGACAATGTTAAAAAATATGAAAATATTAAGATACCTAAAATTCATACATACATTAAAAAAAATGGTCAAATGCGTGTAACTGTATGTGATACATCAATGTTTTCTTCTTTTAATATAAATAACACCAATAAACAACAAAAAATTAATAAAATTGATACACTTCATAAAAGTATGGAATCAAAAATTCCTTTAACAACGCTAACAAGACTTATATTTAATAAAGAACATAATTGTAATAAAAAATTATTATATATTGATCTAGTTGGACAAATTATAAGAGTAAAAGATGTTGAATATGCTAGATGTATACATTGTGGTGTATTGATGAGATGTCAAAATAAAAACTTTACTTTTGGTCCTTCTTGTGGTGATCATGTTACATGTTATCATTCTTTAGATCATACTGTATGGAATATAGATAGATCTATTCCACCTGAAATGAAAACTCGTCGAAATGCAATATTAAGAAATATTTGTTGGAATGATATAAAATATAATAATATGATGCTCTCACCTGGAAATATAACAATCAATATCGCTAATAATACTATAGGTATTGCTCATCATAATAATCCAACTCCTCGTAGAATTGTTGATATGTTAGATTATCGTGATATTATAGATCTTAATACTACAAATGTAACAACATCAGTAACAAATATAACCAATAATTATTCTTATGCCTTCTCTTCATCTTCATCATACTATGAATTAGAAAATTGTAGATGGTGTACTATTATTGATAAAAATCATAATAAAGGATTTGCTCTTATACCAGTTTATAATTGTATGTTTAAGGTTATGAAAATTCCTATTTGTAAAAAACATTTGAAAATGATAAGATGTGAATATCTTAAAAGAGCTTTTATTCCAATACAAGAAGTGGATACTTTTATAAACAAGAATTATGTATATAATTATAATGGTGGTGGGAGTAGTAGTAGTAGTAGTAATAGTAACAACAATAGTATTAATACCAATAATAGTAATAATAAAAAACAATCATTTTCTTCAAATTTCAAAATAAAAAGGAAATAAATCCGTTTTATATAGTAAATTGACTTAAATACGTTTTATATAGTACAATTTAGTCAATTCAAACTGAAACAAGGTCACAAACCATAATAAACACAGACACAACTAATAAATGGGGAGAAAAAATTCAAGAGCTGCAAGAGTTAACATGAGAAAATATCGGTTAAAATTCAAAAGAATAGAATACAATAAAAAACATTTAACAAGAGATGGCGGTGGTGGTGGTGATGAAGAAAGAAAAAAGATTTCAATTCCTCTGAGAAAGATGGTTCATAAAGGAAAATTTTATGATTCAAAACCGGAGCCAAAAACAGAACCATTGACAGAGTTATACCCTCGCATCAAAACACCGCCACGGCAAAACGCCGCTACTACATGTAAATCATGTAAAAAGAAAAGTGATCAAATGTTGAAATGCTGTGATTGTAGTAATAGCTTTTGCAATGATTGTCTAGTGGTTAAGACTGAGTATATGGACAGGAGCTGTATACAATGTAATGTAAATAGAACTTATTTTCCAAGACCGTATTATCCAACATCACCTGAATATTCCTACTTACCTTGTGATTCACCACAACGCCTAACATCACCTCAATGTTCTATAACACCAATTAAAAACTATTCTCAATGTGATGAAACTACTGCATACTTTTCAGATCCCGAAATATCAGAAACCGAGATGTCTTTTCGATTGCCTTTGAACTATTTCTATGACCTTCCTTCGAAAAATACAACAAAAGAAGAAGATGCCAAGAAATGGGTTTCATCCGCTATGATACAAATGGAAGCAAAATTCGACGAATTGTTTCCTACATTTGATATGATTAATTTTATTGTACTGTAAAAAAATAAATTTATTTTTAATTGTATTTATTGTTTGTTTGTTTGTTTGTTTGTTTGTTTGTTTGTTTGTTTGTTACGGTATTATTATTACATGCATTTATCTTTTTTAACGTAATTAAAAAATGCTCTAACACAAATTGATATTGGACAATTAGCACTATAAACATTTTTAAGGGAACTAAAAGGATATTCATGATAACTGTATTTAATTCCTTCGTCTCTCATAAATAAAATTTCATAATTATATTTTAATAACGTATAATAAACATATTGAAGTATTTTATGTTCAAAATCGGTTATTTCAAAACTAACCAATGTAGTATTCTTTAAATCATGCTCTAACATCAGAGATAGAAAGCTACTATCCAATTTCATAATACAAGATATATCCGATGTTGATGATGTTAATAATGGATCTAGTTGCCTTTTAATACACATTAAAATTTGTGATGTTTTTGTGAATATTATTGTATAACAATTTATTGTACTAATATTCGCAATAAATTTCCCATTATGACTACTTAAATAATTTGATACATTTCTATTTTTAATAACACTCAATATCCAAGGATTTAATAAGTTATTTTTTTCCATCATTGAACTATTATATGTGTCCCATAAGATTTTTGTTGTTGATAAAAAATATAATATGGATTGTAAATCAAGGGAATAATACAATAAGTAAAATTTGAATATTAAATACCATATATCTGAAGGCAATTCCTTGATACCAATATTATTGTCATCAATATCATTACTTAATGTCTTTGATCGTTTCATAATGGTTGACTGAAACAGATTAACCACATAAAGAACATTACCTAATTGATTAATGAATTACCATAAATACTTTTTATACAGTAAATCATTATAAATCCTTTTTATATAGTGAGATTAAGCCGTTTTTATCATGATTAATTAGGTAAAATGTTTAAATATACTATATTATGGACGAAAATAGAGAACTTGTGTTCATACGTGAAGAAGTAAAGAAAACGAAACAAAATGATTTAGAATTATCAAAGTTAAACAATGGACTTGAAATAGGTCGAAAAAAAATAGAAACAAGTTATAATCGTTATTTTGGTAATAGATATCATAATATATGTATCAATGTAGTATGGGAAAAAACTAATTTATTCGAAACTGGACCAAGAAAGCCAACTATTGAATTTGAATTATGTCGAAGAAATGATGGTGATGATCCAAAATTATTTAAAGGTATATATTTTAATAACTATTCGACTTTATTAATGATTATAGGTTCTATTATGTTTTTGGATATTGTAGACGATCTCAAACAAAAAATATTTGATTTACTGCATTTCACAGACAAATTATCATTGGCATTGACGCGTAACGGACCAAAGGAGGATTGGACGAATACTTTAAACAATATGAACCCTATTCTATTATTTTTCAAGAGGAATTGTAAAATTAAATTCATTGTAAAAAAATAAAAATTATCTATCTTTTCGTCATTTATAAATACATAATTTGCATTCATTGTGTCAAATACTATATTACTATTAAGTCTTCCTATCGGAAAATCATAGTAACATCATAATGCAATATATACGAACATCGTGGTAGAATCGGGTTAAAAACAAATTCTAATTAATATATCTATTTAAGGTAATTTTTATTGGATAAAAGAAATAGTATAACGTCTAATGCTGGAATCAATTAAATTTATTGTCAATGATAAAAATCCAGATAGACTATTTAGAAATGGTAGTAAATCACTTAGAATATTGGTATGGTTTGTTATTGACGGTTTAATTTTTTGTATATTATTATTAGGCATTATGAACTATATTTTTTTGACGACGGGTTGGATAATATCAGTTTTTTATGACACAAAAAAATGTGATTCAGTTATTTATAATTCTTGTATATCGAAATTTGTTGGTATGGCTTATAATGATTGTTCCCATTGTTATATCACAGGATTATTTACGATTCTCGTCATAATTCTTATTTTAATGGCTTTAATTTTATTTATAATGGGTCTAAAAAGACTGAAAAAATCTATAAAATCACCAAATCAAATTAATCAAATAATGATTCAGAATGACGCTCATAATTTACAAGAAACAGATTATTTGTTAAAATAATCTTATATGATATGATGTAATGTAATGTAATGTAATGTAATGAAAAATATTGAATACAAAAATATTTTATTTAATTTAATCAATCAATTTCTTCTGAAATTTGAATATCTTTTTTTTTGTTCTGGTACTCCCAATATGTATACACCAGGGCATCCTGTTCCAGTGACTCCAAAAGGTCCTGTAGGCATAGCTATACGACCATTAGCAATTGTCGCATGTCCACCAGAGTTCTCTGTTGTGAAAAGAGGAAGATCGATAGTTCTTAATACAGTTAAATCACTAGTATCAAGAAACACCGCTCTTTTATTACCTACATCCCTTATAACGTAGATCTCATCATTAATAATGAAAGTAGCTCCTACAAATCTGGTATTATCACTTCTATATAGAGCAAGTAATGTTTCGCCATCATCACTCATTTTAGTACAAAATGAAATTGTTTGTGCTGATTGTCTGGTGTTACAGTCAGAAGGTGGTGAAGATACTGTATTATTGCAAGTACCGTTAAAAAATGTCGTTTCCATACATTGAAATGTTGCCCATCTACCACCTTCACCAGGGGGTCTACAAGCAGCTCCTTGTATATTATATCCTCCATCAACGGTTGGATATACTGTAGCATTAAGACCTGCATTACTATTTACATAAGCTATTGTATCAAAATCTGCAATAAGTTCTCCTGTATAAGCATCAAATCTATAACAACGTCCTTCTTTATCACATGAAGCAACCACCAATCTAGGAGGACCATGATTACCATAAATATAATAAACAATTGGACCATTACCTATATCCATATCGCGTGGTTGAGTAGTATGATAATACATTGCAAATATATAAATATCATCTGGAGCTTCTCTCAAAGTTCTTGGCGATGTTTGCCATCCCAATGATAAATTACCTATATGTAAACCAAAACAAGAATCTGTTTCAGGAGGAGCACGACCATTTGCCATAGGTGATGCTGCTTGACCAAGACATCCATAAATCATTTTGGTTATAGGAGAATAAGCAAATTGGCCCCATTGTGCAACACCTGATGGTCCATAAGGAAATGTTGTGTGCATCACACCAACACCATCAAATATATTATCATATGGTAATGTTACATTAATAAATGCCGGTGGTGTTGGTATAGTATACCATGGAGCTCCTATTTGTGCTCCTGTATTGGCGTCTAGTTTTACAACGCTAGCTCTTCCAGTACAACATGAATTTCTATAATAATTTTCATTTAATGTTGCACCACCCTCTTCCAAAGGATTAATAGGGACAAAGACCTCATTTCCAATTTCCATTGATGTCCATATAGCATTTCCTCCTGGATATGGATGAGCCCAAATTAATTGACTAATATTGAATCTATTCACAGCAAATTCTGTTCCTTGGATTGTACCAAACTTTATCACTGATCCACTTACACTGGCTCCTTGTGTAATTAAGCCATAAACAGCGGTTTGAATCACTTGACAATTTGAAAGATTAAAATGAATGAATCGTCCAAATAAACTCCCTACATATCCATCATCACCAACCATAGTTACTTGAGAACTAATTGGTCCATATGGTGTAGAATTAAAGAAACATAAAACACCAACATCGTTTAATGTATTTTTCTTAATTTTATGATCACGGACATTCCTCGTTCCTTCATAACTCCCTGAATCGCTTGCCCAGTCATCTGTTTTTACAATAGCAATTGATAAAAATACTAAAAATACTAAAAACATCTCAACTATTTCACAGGATAGTCTGAGTTGCTCTAATTAAAATCAATTTAAAAATTTAGAAATAATTAGGTGTTTTAAAAATATTTTTTTCGTTATATATTTATAATAATGTGACCATATATAGGTTCCTAAAATGGAAAAAATATATAAATAAAATAAAATGTATATTTTTAGATATAATTCATAGGAGAATACACATTTATGGAGGGAACACACTCTTATGAAGATGGGAACTTGTTCAATGTTGGTGATATTGTCGCTCTAAATTTTTCTGGTGTTTATATAGGTCGAATTATTGAATGTATTGGTTTACAGTGTATGAGCATGAATTTAGAATATGTTATTAAAATATTGGGTGATGGAGCTCCAATGTATGGATATAATATTAGAAAATACAGGCCTTGGTATAGTAGAAAAGGACATACTTATACAGACGCAGAATGTTATTCTATATTAGAAGAAGATGATAGTATGGAGGGTAGTAACAAAATTAGCAAAGTACTCGCAAAAATTGTGTGTCTTCCCGAAAAGAAGCTAATGTTCTCTATACAGAGACGAGATATTAATCGTTTTAATAAACCAATGACAGATGGAGACAAATTTAAAATCATGTTAAGAGGTCTATGGAAAGATTTAGTTGTACGAAAGATTGAAGGTGTCATTACTAAGGAGAAAGATATTTTGAGTGTCCATAAAATAACAATCGATAATGAAGGGTGTTTGCACAATGAAATGGAGGGTTTAGTAGGGTTAAATGGTACAAAAACACATGAAGATGAAGATAAAGCTTTATATGAAAATAGTTACGATCATTTCTTTGGATTTGCGTCAAGTTGGAAAACATCAAAGCATGACAATTGTAATGGAAAAATTTATTTCCAACAAAATAAATATAATAGTTTCGATTTTAATATACATAAGACAGGTTATTTTGGAGATATAGGTAATTTTACATGTGGATATATATCACCACTAAAAGGACAGTATATATGTGGTATTGTCGAAAAAGGCCCCAAAGGATTCTTCTATAAAAAATGGTTCTCATGTTCTCCACAGTTTGTTAACTTTTGGTCATTTTTAATGTCAAATAGAACACCTGATATCAATGCATTGCTTAAATCAGTAGATACACGTTGTTATAGCGTTTTTGACAACTTTAAAGATATTAAATCAATGGCAATGGAAAGAAATAATATACTTCCCTTGGTTACTAAATCGATAAGTGATTATGATGAAATACCATATTCAACTCTCATAAATTTCATTATTTTACAAAAATATCCTGAAAAAGGACATGAGGAAACAATTTATAATATATCAGGTATAAAAATCTTACCGTATTATGAAAAAAATCATCCATATTTCAAAATATCATGTGAAAATCATAAAAAGTATCATCTGGATTACATTGAATTTACAAAAAAAGCGCTAATCGAAAAAAAAATTCCTTTAAAATTTATTTATATTATTTTTACCAATAAAAACGATGATAAATTTGGTGATATGTTCCATCATACCGAAAATAATCGTATTGAAGAATCTCTTGGTTGGTATGATCGTGTTTTGATGGTATATGAGGAGACATACAGAGACATTATTATACTTACTTGTGTTGATATTAGAAATCTTAACAAAATCAAAAGATATCTTGATATGGAGTATTTTGGATTCGATAATTATGAAAAAGCATTAAACAATGTAATGTAATAAGATAGTGAAAATTACGGTAAAAAGAAGGTGATTTGGAACCAAATAGCTTAATCTTTTATTGATAAAATTATAATTATATGTACAATTTAATGTAATTGAATAAAACTTTTTGTTAATTAATTAATTAATTACCATTCGGATGGATGTTGATAATGACCCATTATATTTAATTGAAGCGAATGAAAAGAATTTATATGACAGAATTCGTTTTAAATCAGGCGAACCTAAAGATGTGGACGTTAATGAAATTAAAAAAAAAATACCAACAATTAGTAATAAACAATTAGATCTAAAACCATCCACTCTTGGAGAATATGCCGGATTAGGTGTATTTGCACTTCGTCATTTTGATGAAGGTGAAATAATCACTATATATTCGGGTCCTATTTTCAGTAAACAAGAATTTATTGAATTAATACAAAAACATCCACAATATGAAACACACGCGAAAAGTATTGTATTAGGTGGTCAATATGTTATAGTTGGCAATATGACGGAATATAAAACATTAATTCAATATCCCTCTTTATATCTGATGAATAAAGGACTCGGTTCTTACATCAACGCTGTCCATGGGTCTGATTATAAAAATAATGTTGAATTTGTTATTTTAGATTCCAAAAAAAATCAAGATATATTCGTAAATGCAATTAAAAATGCTCGTAAAAGGTCACCAAATTCGCCATTACAAACGGTTAAAACAATACGCCCTGTTTTAGATGCTAATATTAGTCAGTTTAAACCTTTCGATATTAAAGATAGAATTGTTGTTGTTCGTGCATTAAATAAGATTGATGAAGGACAAGAATTATTTGTTGATTATGGATCATCCTATAGATGGGATATTGAACCACTAAAATGTCGTTGGTGTGATTCATCATCACCACCGTCGTTGTCGGCATCACCACAAAGTGATAAGAAAGATTTATATTTTTGTGAATTATGTAACAATGAAGCGTCTTTTATTCTTAACAAAAATCTATCATATCGATGTGAAAATCATTTGAATGACCATGAAACGCCTATTTCTTATGGAATAAGGATAGAAACCACTGAAGATGAACAATTTATTTCTTTCAATCTTCATGACGATATGAGGACCCTATGGATCGATCATATTATGTATACAAGATGTTTTATTATAAGTGTTGCTCATAATATACCCGACGAAGATGTAACATTAAAAAGATTATTGAAAAACCAAAAAGATTTAGGTAATATGTTTAGAATAATATATAAATCTCAGGAAATTGGTGAGATCGTAACGAATCTTTTGACAGAACATATTAAAGGAGCGGGTGCTTTAATTAAAGAAGTGAAAAATAATGGCACTAATATCGATAAACTTAAATCCGAATGGTATAAAAATGCAAATGATATTGCCAAAGCATTATATAAGTTAAATAAACATTGGAAAAAAAGTGAATTAATTTCTCTCATGAAAAGACATTTAGATGATACATTGGATGAAGCGGTAAATAGACTCGGACACGAATATATACAAGATATAGCTGCTTTTGATAGAGTATATCAGCATATATTAATAATGTCTTATACACTATCAGAAGGTATTATGAATCAATTTCCCGGTAGATTTGACGATACTGATAATAATAATAACAATACGAAGTAAATAAAATAAAAATATTTATTAAATTATACAATACAATACAAACACAACTTTATCATATTTTATTTTTTCGTTGTTCTATCGTCTTCTTATATCCATTAGTAGGTTGAAGCTTTTTATTGATCGGTTGTGGTTGTTGTTTCTGAGTAGGAGTACCTATTTTTCCCCTATTAATATCAGGAATAGCATTATTTCGACTGAATTGTTTATCAAAAGCATTTTTTTAAGAGATAAGAGATACTAGCATCTTGGTCAAATTTTCCATTAAAAAAAATTTTTTTTTTGAAAATCTTTCTAAGTACGAAAAAATTTTTTCGGAAATCCAGGTTTTTGACAGGTGTCATGGCCAGAGTTACGCATTTCGAATTACTGGGCGACTACTGAAACTTTTTTTCTTAAAAGTCAACTACTGAAAAAAAAATACCCTTTTTTCACAGTCATTTTGAATGGAATTTCTTAAAAGCCGACTACTGAAACTTTTTTTCTTAAAAGTCAACTACTGAAAAACCGTTAAATTTTCGGAACTCCGGAAAATTTTTTCGGGTAACCGATTTACCGAAAAACGTGACATGGGACGGGTTCATGAGGTATAATTTGTACAATGAAAAAAATAAAAAATTTTATGACAATAAACCTTTATTATGATTTACATACCTCATATGCTGTTGGAATCGGGTATAAGATTGCCATACCAATCAAAACTTTTTTCACAATCAGTAATTTCACAACCCCAAGTACCACATCTGTAACAAGAACCATTCTTAAATTTTTCAGGGTTATAATTAATTGAGTCATTCCAGTAAAATTTATTGCATTCACATTTCGCATACTCACGACCTTTGTTCTTGCCATTTTGTGTAATTTTAAATTCTAAATCTTTTTTACATATTGTACAAATCATGGTTTTGATTAAACAGTGGTGTCCTTCCATGAAATGTTAAAGACTTATTACCATAAAAGGGTATTATCTTAAATGGTGATGATAATTATATATAATTCAAATTTTAATTAGAACCGAAACCATGGAACAGTACTCAGTGGATATATGTGATTGTGGTGGTACAATAGTATATTGTAAGTACTGTCAATTGAGATTATGTATTTATAAGACTCATTCATTTACTTATTTTCGATGGGATGAAGAAAAGGACTGTCAAATTCAATTGGACATTAAACATCATTGTTGGAATGAGAAATGCTGGGATGCACACCATAACGAAATAATGGAAAGTGAAGATTACATTTATAGTATCCAGTACGACGAATTACATATATGTGATAGTAATAATTCAAAATAAAAAATTTATTTATAACAACAACAACAAATCATAATTCGTCGGTAGTATCATTGTTGTTTGTTCGTGTATGATACATCTCAAGAAGGTTCGTGAATTTTACGTTGTTGATACGTTTTTGGTTTTTGTTTAAGGATAAATAATAAAATTGTAAATGCCAGAAGAGCAACAGCTAATGTATGATCTAGTTTTTGCAATGTATGTAAATTTATATATAAAGGACAAAAAGAAGTTGTTTGACATGTATGAAAGAATACTGATAATAATGCTATTAGTAATATTATTGGCCATGCATAAAATCCTATTCCTGTTGTAATTGAGTCATTACAGTAAAACTTATTACATTTATCACATCTCGCATACTCACGACCTTTGTTATTGCCATTTTTTGTAATTTTAAATTCTAATTTTTTTCTACATCCCGGACAAATCATGGTTTTGATAGCACATTGGTATCCTTCCATAAAAGGTAAAGACTTATTATCATAAAAGGGTATTAATAATAATAATAATCATGGATATATTAGGCAAATTTGATCAGAACCGAAACCATGGCACAGTACTCAGTGGATGTATGTGATTGTGGTGGTGGTACAGGTACAATAGTATATTGTAAGTACTGTCAAAAAGGATTATGTAGTTATCAAAATACTTCTTTCGCTAATTTTTGTTGGGATGAAGCAAAAGGATGTTACACGGCAACCGGTACATTAAACCATTATTGTAAGAATATGGAATGTTGGGATGAATACCATAACGAAATAATGTCCCGTGAGGATTACTTTTAATGTGTAATAATTAAACAATAAAAAATTTTATTTATAACAAATCATAATTCGTCAGTAATATCTTTGTTGTTGTTGTTTGTTCGACAATATGTCATTTCAATTCCATGTATTTTCAACCAAGATTGAAGTTTCTTCATATCAATTTCCAAATTACACCAAAAGTCAAGATTTGAAGAGTCATTGATATTAATGTCGATAGAATCCTTTTTGTAGTCGTAAGCACCCAATTTGGCACCATCAATTTCTTGATTTATCTTGTTTAAAATCATCCCTTTCAATGTATTTTGATTGTATGGAATCTGACCATTAGCTCTTACATGACTCAATTCAGTTTCTTCAATCCATTTTATTGTATCTTCATCGAAAGTTCCCTTTTTTTCTAATATTTCTTTAACAATGGCACGGCTCTCAATAGATTTCAATTCTCCTATAGGAGTCAATAATGAGCTTCGGGCTGACATATCAGACATGTTTGATTTCTATCTATTTTTTTTTAAAAGACTCAAAATAGGATTATTATACTATATAAAAAGGTTTTATTTAGTAATATCACATAAAAAGGTTTTATATAGTAACAACAATCGAATGTTTGTCATCAATTATAATTGACATACACTGAGTCGATTCCGATTCCGATTCCGATTCCGATGGCAATAACAAAAAAAAGACGGCTACAAGGCGAATTAATAAGATCATTTATTTTATTTACACACATTTTATTTGAATCATTTCAAATAAACTAATATTTAACTTACTAAGATAGGATAATAAAACTTCATTAATATTACCTATTGTCGCTACTCTACGGGTTACTCTACCATCTTCTATTACAATTTTTTCAATTTGTTCTTCCGTGAATTTTGGTATTGTATGAGTATATTTACCATCCTCATATTTAGAAACAAATCCTTTCCATTCTCTAAATATATTTGAAAAATCGGGGACTAATGGCTCTTTATTTTTGATTAGAATATCATCTTGTGTTGATTCATAACTCATTGTAATATCCGTTGGTCTAAAATCTCCCATATATACAAATTTGGAAAAGGTTTCCACCATAAATTTCCAGAAACCATAGTAACATCGAAAACAAACATCAAACCTATTGGTACATAACAATGTTGGTGATCTACAGAAAAGACATCCAATGAATCTATCTGGGTGAGATTTTTGTTCACATTCACGACATTCCTCTTCTTTAGAATATATATAATTGGGACCTCCATGAAAATTACAACCTCTTTTAAGTCTAAAATTAATACACCCATGACACCCACGCGTATTTTTCCAATTACTTTTACAACAATATGCCATTCTTTTATCCATATCATCCATGTTTTCAAAAAGTCCGTTATACTGTTATTATCCACACGCAATGAATTTTATCTTTATATAGTAATTGCTATAATGTAATATATTTATTTAGTATATAAAAAAGGTTTTTATAACATTTACTATATAAAAAGGATTTAAATAGTAAATTTCATCATATGTGGATAGAAATAAAAAAGAAAAAGAAAGACTATGGCTTACAGGATGAGGCATATAAAATTATGTTAAGTGGTGAGATTATTGACAAATAAAAAGAAAGTCTATACAAATTTTTTATTCTAACTATTTAATGTTATTCATTGTATATACATAATAAATTGATTTTAAAACACCTGGATATAACTCTACAGTACGTTTTCCAATCTCTTCAGCATAGTTGTTTTTCATTGTTTCATTTATATCTCTATAACATTCTAAACATACAAAAATCATTCTATATACAGGAACTTCTTTAGATATAGCTTTTATATGTAAAAGTCTCATACCAGTTTGTACCGTCATTATTTTTATATTCTCTATCATTTCTTTTTTAATGTCTTTACCACATTTATAACATGAATCTAATATATCTAACTTTGGTGATGGTGAAAATGGTATATAATAACCATCTTCATAATATAAATGTATTTTCGTTGAAATAGAATCTTCTTCTTGTTGTTTGATGTTGTTATTATTATTTAACTTTAAATCTAATGGCAGTGTTTTAGATTTTGAATGTGAATGAGGAGTATGTGTATTAATTCTAGGTGTTGTGACCTTAGGGGATAGACTTTCGCTTCTTGTTGAATCTCTTCCTGGACTAAATTCACTTGATGAGGATGATGATGTTGTATTATTTTGTTTTTTTGTTTTTTTGCTGGAAGTACTTTTTGTGGAAGGTAAAGATGATCTTTTATGTTTTTCGTGAATTATATTAGATTTTGGAGGTGATGTCGAAGATTCTGAATTATTTCTTGGTCTATGTGATAATGAAGGAGCGGAATTATTTTTTGATAATAGAAATGTATCTTGTATTTCCTCTGTGGTCATACTCTAACTTTACGGTTATTTACACTCTAACTCTAACTCTAACTTTTCTATATGATGTATTATTTAATTTTATTTAATGTAATATAAACCCTACTATATAGGGATTATATTACCACCGCCATTATTTCTCTGTTTTCTTCTTTTCATCTTTATTTCTAAAGCAGTCAATGCAACAGCATTGATAGAAACAACAACAAAAATAGTGTCTTATTATATTCGTAACACAAAAACATTTTATAGTGTATCCTATTATTAACCATGTTGTCGCGCAGACTAATCCATGTATAATAATAATGATATAAATTAATAAATTATAGAAAAGATAATCATATAAAATTATATATTTGAATAAAAAGGGAATGATATGAATTGATATACATGTAGAACTAATCATTAACCATAATACGGTGGTATTACTCATTTCAAATCCTATACATATTAAAGTAATAAATATATATACTATCGTTGATGCTATGAATCGAAAATATATATAATAATTTTTGTATAGTATATTTTTCTCTGGTATATTTAAATCAATTATTGACATTATAATAAGTAATAACAATAAAATAAACATTGTTACAACTCTAGAACATGAAATTATATTTGAGCATTTGTTGTTATTATTACTAGCTTCCTTTTTTAAAGGCTTTGATGCATTCGTATCTTGAGCATCTTCGTCACTTTTTTGATAAAACTCTTTTTGTACAATTTGATTTAATTCAATTTCATCGTAATTTTCACTATTGTTTCTCTTACCGCATAAACATCTATTACATTGCTCCAATGCAATACAAATAATATTGTTATTATACGGAGAATGAGAATGAGAAACACCATTATACCATAACCCTTTTTCTTTGTTAGAGTTATATATTTTATCAATGATAAATATATATATCCTTCCTATAAATGCACTAAATAGAACAATAAGTAATGGTAATATTTGAGAATAAAGAGAATGAGAACATATTTCATCCTTTTTATTATATGTTACTACAGGAGTAAGAATAATTATCCATGAAATTAATAAAATGTTTATAATAAATTTATTTGTCATAACCATTAATGTAAGAAACCCACTATACGCGAACAATGCCATATAATAGAATGTATATTGATTATCATATGGCATATTTTTACACATATGATAATCAGGTGTGTTATTACTGATATTCATCATAAAAATTTAATATATAGATGGTGATGATGATGATGATGATGATGGCGATTATACTAAACGTATATTAATATCTAATATATAATCAGTATTTTATTTTTTATGTAATACTTTTATTTTCATTGTTATATTATTGAAAAGGATTGGTTTATTTTTAAATTATAATCATTCATGATTAATACATTGCTATAGGTTTGATCAAACTCATACTTATATTATTGAAAAAAAAATGTCCACCACCACTACCACCGTTTACTATACTTCGAATAATTTTACCATTATTACATCAGATTTAATCAGACATAACTATATTACACCTGGAATGCAGTTAGAATACGAAAGAACATACTTTAGGATGATTGGAAAGGGTCATGGATTATCTTCAGAAAAGTCATGGAATGGAGATATTTATATTGAGGAATTTGAAAAAAGGCGTGATGGTTCTACACAATTCATGGTTTTACTAATATATAATATCAACAATAAAACATTAACGGCAAATACATACCGGAAATTCATGATCCTAACAACTGATTTTGCTAGCCCGGATAGGTTTATATATTCTACCGATAAACAATTTGGAGAAGTGTTAGATGCTATTGATAAGAATAATATGTCATTATCAATTTCATCGTCACCATCGGTTTTCTTGGGAGTAATTAAAGATTTTTTTAATAAAAATAGCAACAATAGAGATATAAAAGGCTTTGATGAAGAAGATTTTAAAAACCATTTATTGAAAGTATACAAAATAAAACATGATATTAATATGAACGAATTTGACAAACTCATTATAATAAACTTTTTTGGAAATAATATCGATATCACAAAAGGAGTGAATCATATTAAGGGATTGCTTAAATCTGATATTATAAACTCATTTATATTTGTATTACATGGATTATTACCTAGCGATAATGAAATTACTAAAGTGTTTGATAAAATGAAAGACACGATGTATAGGATTGAGTCTGGTATTGAATTCTATAACAAAATACTTGCGTTATTCATAAAAATAGTTAATGAAGATATAAGGGTGAACGAACCCGAACCACATCAAGAGATATTTATGGAACCAGAACCAGAACCCCGTGAGCAAAGTCCAAATCTTATTTCTCTTTCAGAAGAAGAAGAAGATGAAGAAGAGAAGAGGAAAGAAGAACAAGAACCACAACATCTTATTAAAATAAAGAAGAAAAGGAGACGAGAAGAACAAGAAGAACGTAAACCAAAAAAACGGAAGACTGGGTATATATTAAAATATCTTTTGAGAAACAAAGAAAAAGAAATTATTACACAAAAAAAAGTGTATGAAAATTATATCCAACGTAATTATGATGGTGATGACGACAAAGTAGAGAAATATGGTCTAACTAAATTATCAAATAGTGAAATAAAACTACCGTCGAAAAAGGATTATCTATTTTTTCATACAATTAAAAAGAATGGAAAACGGATAATTATTCATCCTATAGCAATATTTGACGGTAAGGTATTCAAAAAGAGTATGATTAATATTCCAAAAGAAATCACAATATATAAAAATGATATAGAATATGATGATAACAATATTGTAGATTCACTTGTCAAAGCAATGTATGATATAGGAACAGGCATTTCATTATTAAAAACAAAAGGAGATTTATCATGCAATAATCTTGTAACACATTATTTACCACAAATAGAAAATTTAAGAGGATTTTATAATATCAAAGAAGGGGATATTAAAAAAAATATATATTTTATGGTTTTTATTGATAAATCTATGAAGAATTATCCTACAAATAAAGATATTATTATAGCAAAAGTTGTGGATTATGAACCTCAAGGAGAGTATAGTCGTCCGATATCTTTTATAAGAATTGGATCCTATTCTAATAAAAATGGAAATATGATTTTCCATTTTTTAGAGAATCAACACAAGACAACATTGGATATATCTAATCAATTATTTATTGAAAATAGATTAATAGTTGATATGCACGACAATGTCTTTACAGAATTATGTGAGATTATTGTTCTTAATAATAAATAATTTGTATTTATTCTTCTTCTTCTTCTTTATATTACATTGCATGTTTTTTCCCTTTTGTGATTGCGATGTCATTTTGTCCAAAATTTAATATAATACAATTTTTAATATCCGGTAGCAGTTTTAACATACTAACTATGAATCCCATTATAATAAATGTAAAAAAAAATATTAATATCATTGAAACTATAATCGTTTTTTCATTATTATATATAAATATTGATTGAAATGAATCATATGATATATATAAATCGGTTTGTGTTATTTCCATATTACCAACACCTTTTTTCGATTCTTCTATTGTTAAATTATTCCTTTCTATATCAATATCATCTAAATTCAATAAAGGATCATATGTCTTAAATATTTTGATAATTGAGTAACAATAATAATATATATTTATATCATCTTCCATGTATTCAGTAATACCACTACCGCTATCGATATCACCATATTTAATTTCTTCTTCCGTGTTATTTAATAAGTAAAAACTATTAAAATAATGTATATCACTAAATAACAATGAATAAAGATTCATATAAACATTAAATGTTCTCTTAAAAAGACATGAATTTGAAATTATTTTCATAGCATATTGAATTTTATTTTCAATATCTCTTAATTTTTTTTGTGTGATGATATCTCCTTGTTGTTGTTTCTGATAATTTAGCCATGTTTTATTACAATTTTTAATATTCCAATACGCTGTTATTGTTTCTGATGCCAATAAATACCATGGAAGAACGGATTCTATAATATCATTATGATCACCGTATTTATTTATATCTGTATCGATATGTATATGGATATTACTGTTATCACCTAATAAAAGTATTAAGCAATCTTTTAAATTTTTGTTAGTGAATATTGTCTTATATAATATATTTTTCCATGTTTCACCACACCATGTTATGTTATCTATTTCGATATCCCTTGGATATTTTAATAAGATTTTAGAATCATAAAATATACGTAAATTCATTCCGGTTGTTGTTGTTGTTGTTGTTGTAGTGCTATTATTGTGAACCGATGGTGAATTTTTGATGTCATCAACATCTTCTAAGGGTAAAAGACAATTATAATATTCATATTTAAGAATATTATAAACAGGGTCTTTAAGATTACAATCATAGTTACCAAACAACTCATTTCCTATTATACATTCTTTAATAGGATAATTATTATATTCATCCACTGCAACTAATACTATATCTTTATACGTATCATTGATAGGGTTACTAATGGATGTGCTCCCACCCATTTTTATAGAAACTATTAGTTGTAGTGTTATATTGTTATATTTATATTCTTTTTTAGTACAAGCATTTTTTCCCAAATCATTATCATATAATACGAATTCATATATACTATAAAATGTCTTATTAATATCCCTTATAGAAGAGATGTTCTTTGTTGTACCTCCTCCTCCTCCTACACCATCAACACCTCTATATATATTTTTAAAATAACTTTTGTTATTAATAAAAAACATGAATTGATTGTTTAAATCTTTTGATGGATATATATCTTTATGTTCAATAGTTTTATTTAAAAGACATGAATAAATATTTGTATTTGTATTACTATCTTCTCCTGTTTCAATGATAATATCCATTTTTCCTATATAAAATGTAAATTTTATAAATCTTCCCATGATATCATTACTAATTTTCAATTTCCCTATTATATTACTATAATTATTGTTATTATCACATTGTATTCCAAATCTAGAATCAATAAGATTATATATAGATGATGCGTCAATCAGAAAAAACAAAAAAATCAATAAAAACATTCGTTGTTTATTGATATGGTTTTTTTTGTTTTTGTTTTATTTAACATGATATCAAATTTAATATAACACAGGTTTAGCATATATTTTATATGTTATGTTATGTAAGATATTATAATTATAATAACCATGAGTGAACCTTCAAGGAAAAGACCACGAAAGGAGGAAGGGGCATTGCCATTACCATCAGAACCAGAACCACAACCACCACCACAACAAGGAAAAGGAAAAGAAAAAGAACAATTACATAAATCTGATACAATTGAAGAAGAGATAATGATGTTTAAAGAAAATTTGACATACCAAGCAACCGAAGCCTTTAATCACGCATATCAAGCCATAAATACCATAGATTTTTTGGGATCAAAAGATGAAAATATAAAAACACTAGGAAGTCAATTGAACTTTATATTGCTCAGTGCCTATGGTAGCGGTTATGCGGTAAAAGACATTCTATCCAATATTATTGTTGTTCACCTCGAACGAGCTAATATTGCATCTTTGATAAAGGAAATTAAATTAATTAATAAAATGGTAGAAGAAATAATCAAACTAGCAGATAGGGAATTACTCAATGATACAAAAAAAGAAGCGGCATATATCACATGGTTGAACACATTAAATAATATTAACGAATTGATAAAACATTATTATCAATTTATTTCAATTGACTGGGAGTTAACATCAAGCATGAATTCTATAATAAAATATGTTGATTATTATATAGTGATTCATTACGATATTAATAAGACAGACGTAAATGCCATTACGCTGAATGACGATCAAATTCGATTTGTTAAGGAATCATGGACTTTGGATATGATGAAAGAGAGTATAAAATATATGAATCAATTGAAAAAAGAATTCAACGATCTTCTACGTACATTTAATAAGGATCTTGTGATTAGTCAAACCGCTGAATCTATTAAATTAAAAAAGGATATATTAACAAATGTCAATAGAGCTTTATTTGATGAAGAAATTAATAATGCATCCAAATACATTGATACTATATCTTCAACAAATAAGAAAGACACTGCTATTGGAATACTCATTAATAATATTAACCAAATCTCATTCATAAATAAAGATAAATGGATTTCCTCTAATTATAAAGATTGGGCAAAAATAATAAAAGATTTTGTATTAGATATAAAACGTATTGAAAAATCAATATCGGCTATTGAAAAACCAGGGGATATTGATAAAGAGCTTGATATATTTATTTATATATTAAAAGACGCATCAGAATATTACCATAGTATATATGCTAAGATTAGTATAGAACAAAGTGATATTGGTACTATAGAACTTAATCATGTGGCAAACATTCTTAAAACAGAATTAGATAAATATTATATCGACAATCAATCCAATAGAGGAATAAATGAAGGTGTAATAAAGGCAATGAAAGTAAGTGACCTACAAAATGCAGGTAAAAAAATTTCAGAATTACATAATAAATTGGTCAATATGTATATAAAAATCTTAGGTACTATTTCTATCGTGCAAATAGACCGAGAAAAATGGGAAACAATGTTAATTGAATCAATTGATCAATCTATAAAAAATAAGAATCATGTGAATAATAAAATCAAATCTATTGTTAATTCAATAGATTCATATGTATCCAGATTTTATGATATACGTAATAAAAAAATCAAAGTAGGAGTTACTAAAGGATGGACATCAGTAACATATAAAAATAGTATGAAAACTATAAGTGAACTTATTGAGAATTTAAACAAAGAATTGAAAGATATATCAAGTATATCAGAATTTATAAATGAATTGAGAGATACGATAGATGAAATATGGATATCTATTTCTAATATAAGTTTCAAATCTCACGAACAAGACAAAGGAAACGATGAACTTGTGATATTAACACAACGCATTAAAAATGATATTAATGCCTTAACAAATAAAAAAATAAATGATTTAAATACAATAATACCATGGGATACAATAATACAATATTGGAAAGAAAATAATCCACAACCCAAAGAATGGTATATTAACAATATAAAAAGGATGAAAGAACAGTATAAAAGTTTAAATGATTTAATAAAGAGATTAAACGATAGAAGAGAATATTATTTAAAATGGAAAACATTGTTATTAGAGACACGATTTATTATTAATACCAGAATAATAACAAAAGATGATGGTCCTTCTGTAACCGAAACATATGATGATCTTTTAAAATTTATAAAACCCTTTTTTGTTGGTGATGGTCAAGAAAAAAAATCTATGAATGTTGATATAACACCTACTACAACAACTACAACAACTACAACATCGTCTACATCTACATCAATATCAACAACGAAAACAACATCAACAGAAGTTACCACACAGGGTAATATCACAGTTGCTATAGTAAATCAAAATATAAATGAAGAAAAAATTAAAAAATGGGGTATAAATGATTTTAAAGATAGTATTAACACTATAAATGATTATTATAATAGATTCAATAGATCATGGAAAATGAATATACAACAAAAGAAAGAATTTGAAAAAACAGGTAAATCAGGAATTCAAGCTGAAATTATAATAGAAAAAGATAAATTATATAGAGAATATCACGATAAACTGTCAAATTTATTAGATGATTTGCCTGTATCATTAGAAATTAAATCTAATATTCGTTCAAGATTATATAGTAATTACGATAAAAGAATAGACAATATATGGAAGAGTGTAAAAACAAAAGAAGATATAACTATTAAAAAAGGAGAAGTTATATCAACATATGATAATTTTCTAAGAGAATTGAACGAATCATTGAAAAATGAGAATGAAAAAATAATAAAAGAATTTGAAGATGAAAAAGCGAAACTTAAATCAATAGGAACAGACGCGGTGTTTATAAGACATCATTTTCCGGATATAGATTTAGATGAATCTAATGTCAAAAGTGTTGACTTAATAGGAACCATAATAACTGATATATGGAGTACAATCGATAAAATATTAATGATAACCGATATAGTGATGATTAACCAGAGTAAACCATTGTTTAAACAACTCATATCTACACATAACGAATTGGTATTACAGGTTAAAGGAAATAAAACAAAATTGGGAGAAATTAAAGGGTTATATACAGGGAAAAAAATATCTAATATACGTCAATTTATACCATTTATTGTAAGATTATGGAATATAATAAAAAACAGTGATTATAATAAAATATTAACAACATATAAAAATAATAATATCGTACAAATTAAAAGCTACAGAGATTTAGTATTAATAGATGCCTTTAAAAAAACAAGTTTTTATATAGGTAATCAGAAAAATATCTCGGATTTGATTGCACTAGATAAAGATGATGTAATTTCCAATGGATATGTAAAAGGTATAATACAAAAAATTGATTTATATACACATGGGAATACCCATGATGGAATATTAAATGCAGAACAAGGGGAGCTTGAAAAAATTTTGAAAGAATTTATTAAAGATTTAGAGTCCTTTATTAAATCACATACAGAGGCTGTTGAACTTATTGAAAAACTTCAAACAGCATTTGATTTATTTAAACAGCCTATATCAGAGAATAGTTATAACATTGAAAATGTTAAAAATATTAAAGATACATTATTAAGAAGAAGAAATAAATAAATTATATTTGTAGTATTTTTATATTTAATTAATTCATGTGTGTGTGATATTAAGGGTATTAATAATAATAATATCATCTAATATACACACGTTGTTATATAATGTCTGAACCAGCCGATGCGGTATTTGATGATGTTGAGTTCGATAAGAATTATAGTAACGCCATAAACATTTATGTTGCCATGGCAACATTACAACAAGAACAACCTATAGAGAATGTCGATGCTGACCAATTGATTAAGATTTTAGACGCAAGATCACCTAATAAAATAGATATTGTAAAACAATTAAAAGATTTGATTGAAAGCATTGCCGAAACAGATAATTCCATAATAGAATTTAATGATAAAATAACTGGAGTAGTAAAAAATGATATATATTCACAACTTAATCTCATACAATATAATGAGGACGTCATTAACGCATTAATGTATTATAGTAGAGAAATTTACTTGGCATCGTCTTCACCATCCATAACATCAGGTGAATCAAAATCTTTGTTACCAGGAGAAACTATAATATATATAAATACTTTATTAGAAAAAATACGTAAAGAAACAATAAAATATATAAATAATGTTAAAAAAACTTTTAGTGTTAAAATTGATACGCTATTACAAAGTGCATTAGGCCCCGGATCATCTTCGGTTGAACAAAAATCAATTAAAAAAGGAGGAGGAGATATTAAAACATATAAACTACCATATGAAGAATATGATAAAATAATATTAAAATTTAATGAAATTGCGCAACAATTAAGATTGATATATAATAACATATCAAATAGAATTGTATATATTATAGACTCTTTCACTACATTACGAGAGGATATTATAAAAAAACAATTTCATTTACAGACAGAAACTACTGGATCATCAAAATTAAAAGATATTGTGAAAGATATAGAAAAAATATGGGTAAATAAGACACGTCTTGACCTCAAAGATCCTTTAGAAACTAAAGGTATATCACCTTTCATAGATGGGGTTACAGAGGCATATCTTATGGAAATTTTCATTAAAAAAGGTAAAATAATAAATGCTACATATGATAAAATATTGGAGTTTCAATCAGACAAAATGCTTAATGAAATGGAGTTAATAGATACTATAATGGAACAATTAGGACAATTACGAGATCCAGAAATAGTTTATATTTTTGATACTATATTAAAAGAAAAAAATATATTAAAAGCAGATAAAGGTATGATTGCAAAAATATTTATAAAATTTTCATCACTAAAATCAAAAGAATATGATATTATAGAAAAAGAAGTCAAGAAAAGGATAATTGAAGCAGTGACTACCATTTCTGATGAAAATTTAAATAAAATATTCGATAAAAAATATAATAACCTTATAGAAAATAAACGTAATATAATATCCGAAATAAAACAAAATATTTTTGATATAAGATTTTTCTTGGATGATACTGTCAAAAATACTATAATTCCTTATATAAAAACCCTAATTAACAAAGTACGAGAATTTATTCATGATTATAACCAAAATAATGAGACACCTGAAAAGATAGGGAAAATTAAACAATATTTTGGTCCTGGTCTTGATAATACTAAAACATTCATAAAGGAATTAGGATTTTTAATAGAAGAATTTGAAAAGACATATACAGCAAATATTAATTTCAATGATATGGATCTAGATATAGATATTTTTACACATTACATAACAATAGAAGATAAAAAATCAACAGGACTCCTTAAAGAGCAATCCGGTCAGTTCTCTAATCTAGTGGAATTGATAAAGAGATTTTATAAAGTAAAAAATTTATATGATAAATTAGAAAAGAATATTAAATGTATAAACCTCGCAACCAAACACATTAACAGAGTGGAGAGTTTGGATAGATTTGAAAAGGTTATAGAATATTTTCAGTCATTGTTATATGGGTTTATAGATATGGAGTATCTATATGTTAAAAAAGCATTCATTTTTTTGACAGAAGATGAACGTAAAAAACTATCAAAAAAAAATATTTCTTCTAGTTTCGATGCCATTACAGGTATATTAAAAAATATTGAAAAATGGAAAGCAATGGCATCGAAAAACCTGTCTAAATGTATGACCGAAGGAGTAACAGAAGAAGAGGAAAAAAAAGAAGACTTAATCTATGAGAAAGAGGTGGATACGAATACTGAAAAAATAAAATTAGATGTAAATGGAATATTTTTTATCATTAAAAAAATTTACAATCACGTTGTTATTGAATACGTTTCAAAAAAAGGGATTGTACTGGAAAATGTGGACCTTATTCGTAACTTAAAAATAAATAACCAATTCTTGTCCTCTACATTACCTATAAATGGACTCAATAGTAGGATTCATGCTATTTTGGATAATAATGTTCAAACCCTCGAAAATACGATACCTATAAAATTGACATTTGATTCTATTGCATCTAGTAATATAACTGATTTATTTTCCTATAATATTGATTTTAAAATACCTGGAAAAATACCTATTCAAATGGGAAATGATAATGAAGTGATATTGTTATATATATATTACGATATTTTATACGAACTTTCAGTTTTCTTACCTGAATTATATAAATATTTAATAGAATACATTAAAAATAATGAAAACATGTATAACCAATTGGCTAATATCAACAAATTACGAAATGTTGTCACATTTGATGGTGATTGGGAATATATATACATAAATACAACAAAAGTAATTCATAGTCAATTGTCACCTTATTTTAAAAAAACATTTTACAGTGATATTGTAAAAGAAATTGATATCATAAAAGAAAAATACGATTCATTGAAAGATGAAAAATATAATGAAATTTATAAATTGGTCCGTGTATTTAATTTACCCGATATGACAGAATATTTAAAAAGATTAGAAAGCCTAAAAAAAATAGTAAAAGAATCTGAACCTATTACAGACAAGTTACGTGATATAGCTAATGATTTGAAAGATGTATCAAAAGAAATGGAAACTCATATAAACACTTTACGTTCTGAAATAAATGAAGCCATAATAAATTTAACTTAAATTTTTTATAATAAATTATTGTTTATAATTGTTATAGTTATTAATATAATATAATTAAAACACATTTATGAGAGATTAAGGAACCTTATATGTCCCTAAACCCTACAGTTTTATCGATTGGTGGTGATGATATATATGATGAAAATAGTGATGCCGAATCGTCGGTGGTATACATGGAAATAGATCCTCCTTCAAAGGAAGAGGTATCAAAAATGAAAAATAAAATAAAAGAGATAATATATAAAGGTTTAATACCGCCTATAATTGATGAAGACAAATTAAAAAGTCCTAAATTACAAATAAAAATGAAAGAATATATGAGATTGGAAGAGGAAATGAAATTGTTTAATAAGACCTTAAAACCATTGAAAGAAGAATATATTAGAAAAGCTCCTTTTGTTACAATTTATCTATCACAAGAGAGAAAATATAAAACCTCTTTTAGTGAAGAGGGAAGAGATAAAACTATTAATGATAAAATAACAACAATATATCATATTGGATTGGCAATGAAATCGATACGTGAAAAAATGACATCAAATTATAATATAATTGATACACAATTAAAAGCAGATTTTGAATTTGCATTAGAAAATACATTTTTTTTAGAACTATTAGATGAAAATGCAGATTTAACATCATCATTATTAAAAAATATTGAATTCGATTTACAACCAATGATAAGTAAAATGAAACAATCTCAATTTGAAGATACAGGAAAACGTAATGTATCTGTATATCAAATACCTTATGAAGAATGGGCTAATACATTAAATAATTGGTATCAAGAATTAGCTGAACATATGAATGTACTAAAAGAAACATTTTTTACAATAAGAGGAACAACATGGGTTTCTAAAAATATTAATATGAGAACTTTATTAGATGAATCTAAATTCTCATTGAATACGAAAAGAATTAAAAAATTTGAAGAACTTATATCAAAACGTTATGAATTGGTGGTTAAATATAAAAATATAGTGAATAAAATACTTGAATATAGAGAGGAGAATGTAGGTAGAGAAATAGTGGCACATACAGAAGAGGAATATTATAATTATATGAGTGATTCTTCAAAAAAGGTAATACCACCATACAAATTTTTATTTGTATATACTGTTCCTTATTATAATGATCTGAATAGAGGTGGAAAAAGCATAGAATTCATACCATCTTATTATATTTTTATGGTAGAATATTCAAAAGATGACTATTATAAGTTTGAATCTAATCCTAAAATTAAAAAAATTGTTTATTGGGAAAAAAACAAGTATATATCTCGAAATGTAGAAGATGAAGACTTAACAATTATTAAAACCCATGAATTCGGTGATGTGATGGTTGTAAATGAAATAGCTTTTCATAACTTATTCTCTCTTTTTAGAGGTTATAATGTGAATACATTTACAATGAGGGATTTTTTTAAAAAAAATATTGATACATTAACAACAGAATTAATATTAAACAACTATTTTGATCCAAACTCTAAAATAGTCATTGATGATTTACCTGATTATATTGAAACATGGTTTTCTCATTATTTTAATAACAAGACTAAAATGGGTTATATTGAAAATTTAAAACAGCGTAATTTTGTTCCTCTTATTCTTTTAAAAGAATTTAATGGATTAATTTTTTCAGATTCTAAACAAGCCCATTTTATTGCCCATTATATCGCATATATTATCGCATATGGAGAATCGCCTATTGATATGAATAAAAAAATATGGATTGTATACAAGTTGTTTCAATATATTTTAGATTATATACTAACCCTAAGAGATAATGGTACAGACTACGTCAATTTAATATTAAAATTTAATATTAATGAAGCTAAAAAGGTAGAGGGTACGGAGATAAATCCTCTTGAAATAAAATACCCTGAATCATCACACATACACACATCACACATCATAAAAAGCAAAAATATTGATGAAATTTACGAGGAAAACAATAAAATATATATTTTAAAATCCAGTGTAAATGGTCATATTGTTTCCATATATGAAGAAAATAGATGTGGACAATATGATTTTATGACCGGTGTATTTGAATATGGTAAAATGACGACTCATCATGGGGATGACGATGATGATACTACCGCTTTTTATAAAATAATTTGATTGAAACAATATTACGCAATGTAATGTGATGTAAATGAACCAATAAATATGTTTATTTAAAAAATAATTTAATATAATGGACATTATTTTCCTAATATAATACCGGATGGATTGATTGATTAATCGTTTGTACAATAATATGAGCCATGATCTTAATTTAACGTTTTCTCCTTTTAATCAAAATGTAATTTTATTACTAGATCCTTCTGAATTACGTGCCTTCGAATTAGCAAAAACCACGAGTACATCAAATACCGGTAATACTATTATGAAGAATAATAACAATATAAAAATCACATCGAAGCTAAAGGGTGCTTCTTCGGCATCATTACCATCAACACAAACACCAAAAAATGTTAAATCACATAATCAACAGGATAAAGACCAATATAGACTAAATAATTCATATGATAATATTATTGATGATATTGAATATAATAAAAATGTATATGAAGTTGAAACACCAACAATTGATAGATTTTTTCCTCTTGAAATGGGTATAAATATATTAAATTCAATAGAAAAAAAAGGTTATATTTCCACATGGGATCAAAGTGATATTCAAACGAAATTAACATTACAATTTTTAGTTGAAAATAAATTCACTTTAAATCGTCTTTTAACAAAATTCGCTGTTCCAATATCTGAATTAAAAATCAAAAAAATTGTTACAAGAATAGCTGATTTACAAGCATTGGAATTTCATCCTACAGATTTAGCAATTAGAAGAGAATTATTTAATGTTAATCACTTACATGACTTGTTTAAATGTGATTATAATACTCTTATAGAAGCTGGTGTTGTTTTTGGATTAAGGCAACTAGATGAATGCCAATTTAATTATTCTGAATTATTAGCATTAAAATTTACTTTTAATAAATGTTTTGATAAATACCTTATACCTCTTTTAGATGATACAAAAATACCTGAAGATGCCAAAAATTATGCAAAAATGGCATGGAAAAAGCATTTATTTGGATTGCGACTTAACCGTCATCAACTACAACAACTTGGATTTGATATGATTAAACATGTTAAAATCCTTGAGATTAAGAATGCAGAAATTATAGCAAATTGGACCTAACCTATAATTTTCAATAAATGATTGTTTGTTTGTTTGTTGTTATGTTTGTTTGGCGTTGTTTGGCGTTGTTTGACGATATTAGACATTATAAATTATTTTTGCCTGAGAGATATATATAGAATACATTATATTAACATAAACAAAAAAAACAACCCCATCACCACCCCACAACACCCCACAACACAATCAAACAAACAACTATAATACATCCATGACCTATAGTTCCATCCCCCAGCCCACAAGGATACGCGTAAATTGTGTTGACAGTTCCAGTAGCTTTTGCATGTATTTGAAATTTTTCTTTTCCATTCTTCTGAAGTAGAGTCCATCCAAATTCCTCTGAATCTTTGAAAAATTCTAATATAGGAATTACATGATCCATCCATATATCTGCCTGTCTTTGAGATAAATTGTAGCATATTATATTCCCTCCTGGCTGGGTTACTGCTATAATTCCTGATAAAATTGCAGTTCCTGATGTTTTTCCTTCTCTTCTAGGGAAAAGAATAGCAACGGCATCAAAAAGCTCTTTTAAATTATATTTTTTTTGTAAGAAACTTATATTAGATACAAGATCTTCTCCAAACATATTTAAAAGATATGCTGTACGAATGGCTTCAAATAATAATTCTTGTTTATGTCCCAATTGAATTCCACATTTAAGAAATAGATAATTCGCTGCTCTTTCGAATCTTGCCAATCTTTGTCTTCCTGAACATTCTAATTTTTTAAGACTTGGAAGATCTATATACTCTGATTTTCTATAGCATTTATTACTATTATCTCGGAGCTTTTGTTTTACTTCAACTTTATGAAGAAACTCTTTGGCTTTGTTTTCCCATGATAATATATCAGGCATTTTTTTACCGAACTACTTATTTTTATTGTATGTTTTCTAAATTTAAATACTATTGTATGTTTAAAAATATAAATATATATATATAACAGAGATATGGCTAATCCTGTGATTGATGATGTATGGGACCGAGAAACATTTTTTCGTATCAATTTCACAAATGTGGAATTAACTCGATATTATTTAAATGGATCTTTTATACACTCTAACTATTATGAAGATAATCTTCGAAACTATATCTATCGATTCATAATAGGAAAGGAGGGTAGCGTTTATATTATATATGTGATATATAATACAGAGGATAAACGCATATTACTAAAACCATTCATATTCATTAACACAGAAGATATTACTAAACCACAAAACATTGTATTACAGGTGGGATATGATCGTGGTGAAGAGGTATTTACCACAGGTAAACATCACTTGATATATGACATAAAATCAGATGATGTTCAAAATATTGTTAGGTATTTAAATAAAATGGCAAATATAACGGTTAATGGCCCTAAAATACCTCAAAATATCTATAACTTGATAAAGTCACCTAACGCAGATATTGATACAAGACAAATTAGATCAATATCCTCTGATTCAGAATTAAAAAACTATATAAATAGAGTGGATTATAACATCATATTTGATAACTATTATTTGAAACCTTTAAAAAATATATCCCTTACTGGATTCTTTATAGTAAAAATGAATAAATCGTTATTTGATTGTTTTATTATGTATCAACAAGAACAACTTATGATGAAAAAGGTATTTAGTATTAGGGTTACTGAAAAGAATTTTATTATTACTGAATACGCTAACCAAATGTCAATCTCTTTTACTGATGATGATACTCTGTATAAAAGTTTTTACGAAAAAATTTTATTTATCAAAAAAGACATAAATTACTTGCTTCCAGAGTTTAAACCAATAATGACTCAAATAGGTACAATAGGAATAGATCAAGAAACTGCTGATATTTTGAAAGTCATAGTAAATACAACTACAACTACAACCACAACAACAATAGGTGACATATCTACAATCACAGATACAAAAAACCTTCCTACAACAACAACACTCCCATCAACTAATATATTCGAGGATGCTAATGTTAAATTTAATATCACTAATCAGATTATATTTTTA
>Ga0193723_1000032_pt1 | contig 36937 bp, 31 predicted proteins | sample H2m2metaG_FD_143042 | JGI IMG/M metagenome (GOLD analysis project Ga0193723, IMG submission 143042) | Soil microbial communities from a riparian zone of the East river system, Colorado, United States - H2m2 | ecosystem: Environmental > Terrestrial > Soil > Riparian zone | place: USA: East River...
CCACCATGAATTTGCCGAACGGTATTTGCGTCGCGACCTCGCGCACGCTTGCGCCATTTTTGAAAGTCACGATGCCGGTGAACGAAACAAGATGGCCAAGATCGAGAACCTCACCTGCTTGTTCGGCCGTGCCGCCGAAGCAATGAAACACGCCGCGCACTTTTCCGGTGTACGGCTTCATAATCTCGAGCGTGTCATCCCACGCGTCACGCTGGTGGATGACTACATTGAGCCCAAGCTCGGCCGCCAAATCGAGTTGTTCCTCAAAAAGATCGGCCTGTTTCGATTTGTAGGCGCCGTCTTCAATGCTGGCTTCCAGTTGTTCCTCAGTTCCGCTTTGTAGCGCGCTGAACACTTGAACATTTTTCTGTTTCGCTGCTTCAACGCTCGGCAAATGATGATAATCAAGACCCGTCTCGCCAATAGCGACTACGCGGCGACTTTGGGCCAGGTCGCGCAATGGCGTGATTATGTCTTCCGCGGCTTCTTCGGCAGAGGTCGGGTGCACTCCAATTACCGCGTAGATATTAGAATACTTCTCGGCAAGATCGACAACACGCCGGCTGCTCTTCACTGAAGTGCCAATCGTGACGATGCGCGTGACACCAACGTCGATCGCGCGACGAAGGACATCATCAAGATCGTTGGCGAAATCCGGATAATCGAGATGCGCGTGAGTTTCTACAAGTTGAGCGTTGGGAGTTGAGTGTTGAAAGTTCACGCAGAAAGCTCCGTTACGTTCTGTCTCTCAACCCTCAACCACCGACTAGCAACTTCTGGGTCACCATTCGATGACCGTGCTCGCCCAAGTGAGACCTCCGCCGAAGACGACCATCAGAATGTAATCGCCGGGTTTGATTCGTCCGCTACGGTTCGCTTCATCGAGCGCGATCGCTACCGCTGCCGCGGAAGTGTTTCCATAACGATCAAGATTTACAAACATCTTCTCCCGCGAAATGCCAAGCCGATCCGCGATTGCTTCGATGATCCGGACGTTTGCCTGATGCGGAATAATACAGGCGATGTCCTCGATCGCCAATCCAGCTTGGTCGAGGGCTTTTTTGGCCGCCTTTAGCATTGCGGTCACCGCCTGCTTGTAAACCTCTTTGCCGGTCATGTGGATCGTTTGCAAGTTAAGATCGACATTTTCGCGCGTGATCGGACAGCGCGAGCCGCCGCCGGGCATGAATAAGATATCGCTGTACTTGCCATCACTGCCAATGTGCGTGCTAATCACGCCGTGGGCGCTCCCGCGATGACGTAAAACAGCGGCGCCAGCACCGTCCCCGAAAAGCACGCACGTATTGCGATCGGTCCAATTAGTAATCGCCGTCAGCTTCTCGGCCCCGATCACCAGGACAGTATCGTGGGTGTGCGATGTAATGAACTGCTGTGCGATCTCAAGGCCGAAAAGAAAGCCGGCGCAGGCCGCGGAAATATCGAGACAAGCGGCCTTGCTGGCCCCGATCTTTTTCTGAACGAAACAGGCTGTCGCGGGAAAGAGCATATCGGGAGTGGCCGTGGCGACGAGAATAAGATCGATTTCGGTGGGCGAAATTTTCGCTTGTTCGATCGCCTTCAGCGCCGCTTTCGCGGCCATGTCGCTCGTCTGTTCGTCTTTCGCGGCGATGCGACGTTCCTTGATGCCCGTGCGAGTCGTGATCCATTCGTCGCTGGTATCGACCATGCGCGACAGATCTTCGTTGGTCAGAACCTTTTTCGGCACGTAACTTCCAGTGCCGATGATCGAGACGGTGCGCCGCAGTTTAGCGGAGCGCGGGCTCGAGTGAGGTTGTCGTTTCATTATAACGGCGAATCTCCTCGACGATATGCGGGTTTACCTGCTGTTCAATCGACTCGGCCGCGACGCGAAGTGCGCTCTTGACCGCGGGCGGCGTGCTGGCGCCATGCGCGATGATGCAGATGCCGTTGACGCCCAGAAGCGGGCTGCCGCCGTACTCCTCGTAATTCGTTTTGTCTTTAATAGTCAGAAAGGCGTCCCTTGCCAGAAACGCGCCGGCCCTTCGCATCGGTGTGCGGTTGAGTTCGTGCTTGAGCCACTGGAAAATCGCCACCGCGATCGACTCACACGTCTTCAAAATCACGTTCCCAACAAAACCGTCGCACACCACCACCTCAACGGGATCCTCGAACAAATGTCGGCCTTCGATGTTGCCAACAAAGTTGAGCGAACTCTTCTTCAGCATTTTGAAGACCTCCTTGGTCTTTTCGGTGCCTTTCACGTCTTCTTCGCCAAGCGATACCAAACCGACCGTCGGATTCTTGTAGCCGAGAACATGGCGCGAATACACCGAGCCCATAAACGCGTATTGAAGAAGATGTTCGGGCCGTGCGTCGATGTTTGCGCCTGCATCGATCAAAACAAAGACATTCGTTTCTGTTGGAAGCACCGCCGCGATGCCGGGACGGTCGATGCCCGGTAATGTACGAAGCTTGATGATGCTCGCGGCGACAGCCGCTCCGGTATGACCCGCGCTCACGATCGCGTCTGCCTGGCCGCGTTTCACAAGATCCACGGCGCGGCTTATGGACGAATCTTTTTTCCGGCGCACGGCGGACCATGCACTGTCACTCATATCCACCACTTGGGTGGAATGCACTACATCGATCCGTGAATCGTTGCAGTGATGTTTCCTTAACTCGCTTTCGATCTTGGGAGAGTCGCCGACGAGATAAAGCTTGTTGATGTGATGATAGTCGCGCAGCGCCATCACGGCGCCAGCTACGAGGTTAGGCGGGCCAAAATCGCCGCCCATCGCATCCAGGGCGATCTTCATTGGTGGGAAACTTTGCGAACTAAAGCCTCTGATTGCAAAGCGAAAAATGGAGGCACTTGTGCCAAGCGCCTATTGTTTCACGTGGGCAGCCGCCACAACAGCCGCTTCAGACTACTTCCCTTCGAGCGTCAACACTTGTCGGCCATGGTAATAACCACACGACGGACAAGCGGTATGGGATACGACTGCGCTGCCACATTGCGGGCATTTGTTTAACGACGGGGCGTGCCAGCGGTTCGCCGCTTTGCGCGACCGCGATCGCATCTTCGAAGTTTTTCGTTTTGGGACTCCCATATTTGACGAGCCGAGAAAGAAGCAGGAAACCGAAGAAAGACAACTCTGAAACCTATTTTCGTTTCAACTTTAGCTTGTCCAACTCGCTCCAGTTTGATTCGCCTTTCACCCCCCTCTCCGCCATCTCGATGTGTTTCCCTTTACAAATGCGGCCGCCATCGCGATCGCAATGCGGGTGCGCGGGCAGATTCAGCAAAAGATCTTCTCGTATGAATGGCGTAAGATCGACGGCCTCCGGCCCTCGCAGCTCCGTATGCACTGCAAATGCCGGTACTTCAATCTCGTGGACAAATTTCTCCAGGCAGGATACACACCGCAGTTCCACCGGCTGCGAAAGCGATCCGTTCACCCAAAGCGCTCCGGACGAGACACCGATGTCGATGTTATAGTGAAGCAGACCAGCGCAGCGAATTCCTTCTGCTTCCAGCTGCGGAATTGAGCATGCTTCTTCGCCCTCAAGGTGCAGGCCCTCGGCTGGGATTTGTTTAAGATGTGCTTTCATCGAGTAAATTTCCTGTTCAGCGCTTTGGCGACGCAGGTCGGAACAAAGCTGGAAACATCGCCCCCGAGATTCGCGATTTCTTTCACGATTCGGGAGCTAAGATAAGTGTACTCCTCCTTCGGCATCAGGAAAATCGTTTCCACAGCGGCATCGAGTTTTCGGTTCATCAGCGCCATCTGAAATTCAAATTCAAAATCGGAAACAGCTCGCAAACCGCGAATGACCGCGCCCGCTTTTTCCGCCCTGGCAAACTCGACCAGCAATCCCTTAAACTGGGCGATTCGCACTCCGTCGATCTTTCCGGCGGTTTCTCGGAGCAAATCGAGACGTTCCTTTAGTGAGAAAAGCGGCTGTTTCTCGTCATTGTGGGCTACAGCCACAACGACTTCATCGAACAGTTTTCGGGCCCGCTCAATCACATCGAGGTGGCCGTTGGTTACCGGATCGAAACTGCCCGGATAAATCGCTCTGCGCATCTGCGGAAATTCGCAGAGGAAAAGGGAATTGGAAAGGAGCAAGCATCGCGCCGCACAATCGTAGAGACGCGCCTGCCGAGGGCGGCGGCTGTCAATCTATATCGGCAGTTGCTGAAATCTCTGTGAGCCGGAGATTAATTTCTCACCCAATGATCGATCCCGCGCCATACAAAACGATCGCCGTAGCCAGCACATTTTCTCCGCGGTTTAAGCACGTGCTGTCTGAAGCGAAGCGAATCCGAGACAGATTTTCATCGGATCTTCGCGTGATTTATGCAGGCGAACGCAATGAGGAAACCACGAAGAAATTCAGTGACGTGTTCGCCCAATTGCACCTCCCGAGCAATTCAATCATTCACTATGAGCAGGGCGAGCCAGCCGAAGCGATTCTGCGCGTAATTGCCGACAATAACATCGACATGATAGTTGCCGGCGCGCTCGAGAAAGAGGTCGTGCTGCATCCGTTTCTTGGCAATGTCGCGCGTCGCCTTGTCCGAGAGGCCACGTGTTCAGTCATGCTCTTCACCAGACCGGAAATAAAACCGAAATCATTGCGCCGAATCGTTTTCGTTGCCGATTATTCCGAGCATGGATTGCAGGCGTTGAAAACAACTCTGCCGCTCGCGCTAGCCGAATCGTGCGAGCGGCTTTATGTCATTCGCATTATCACGACGTTTGATCAGGCGCGCGCCTCGCGGTGGGCCGATGCCGGCAATCGCGAAACGGGAAAAGCGAATGAGCATGAAGAAGACACGCTGGAAAAATTCGTCTTATCCGCGGGCGCGACCGAGGTTCCAATCGAAGCGCGCTGCATTCGTGGCAACACTGGGCTGGCTGCCTCGGATTTTGTTCAATCAGTGGAGGCGGATTTGCTTGTCGTGCCGGCGCGGACAAATGACGGGACTAGCGGGCAATTGGCTAATAACATCGCCTGGATCATCGATGTGATTCCTTGCAATCTCTGGGTGATTCGCTAATCCCAGTTGTCGATCTTGTCGGTTATCCATGTGCTTGCACAAATGATTCCCGAGCGCGTCTTCCAGCCCTACGGCTGGCCACATCTCACGGTTATTGCCCTTACTATTGCGTTGCCGTTTGTGCTTGCCGCAGTCGTGTATCGCACAAAATCGACGCGCGTCGAACGCGCAATTGTTGCTCTGCTTTCTGCAGTCCTGGTTGTGAACTACATTGCCTATTTAGTTTTTGTGCGCAGTCACGGCAATTTGACGTGGCAGCAAATGTTGCCTTTGCAGCTCTGCGACTGGGGGATGGTCGTTGTCATTGTGGCGATGTGGACTGGAAATCAGCGCTGGTTTGAGGTGGCGTATTTCTGGGGAATCGGTGGCACGCTGCAAGCAGTGGTCACTCCCAACTTGCGTTTTGGCTTTCCGGATTGGCGATTCATCAGCTTTTTTACTTCGCACTGTGGCATCATCATCGGCGTGGTTTTCCTAATGTTGACGCAAAAATACCGCCCATATCCAAGGTCGATCTTGCGCACCTTTTTGTGGTCCGAATTTTATTTTGTCGTGACCTTGATCGCCGATGAGCTAACCGGCTTTAATTACGGCTTCCTTCTCCACAAACCGGAGGCGTTTTCCATTTTGAGTTTTCTGTCCGATTCGCATCCGCTTTACCTTCTACAAATGCATGGAGTCGCGTTACTCTTTTTTCTCGGTCTGTATGCCCCCTTTGCCGTCGTCGATCTTATTCGGCGCGGGCGGTTCAGTGAACCACCCCTATCTGACGCGCCGACGCGCCGATAGGTAGCGGCGATTGACCTCAATCGCCCGAACCGACAGAATGTAACCTCGTTGATGAAAGCGAAGCCTTTGCGTGTCGGAAAAGTCACCATTGGTGGAAAACGTCCCGTATTTATTCTCGGGCCGTGCGTGATTGAATCGGAGAAGTTCGTTTGGCGCATGGCAAGAAAAATCGCGGCAATCTGCGCGGCTGAAGATATCGATCTTATTTTCAAATCGTCATATGACAAAGCGAATCGAACTTCGGTGCGCTCGTTTCGCGGAATTGGGCTGGACGAAGGGTGCGATGTTCTTTCGGCCATTGGCGACGAGTTAAAAATTCCAGTCACAACGGATGTTCACTCGCCGGCGGAAGCGGAGGTTGCCGGGGAAAAGATCGACATGTTACAAATCCCGGCATTTCTCTGCCGACAAACCGATTTACTCCGCGCCGCCGCAGAAACGGGTCGCGCCGTGAATGTTAAAAAGGGTCAATTCCTCGCGCCATTGGATGTGCGAAACATTGCCGAAAAACTCCTAACGTTCGGTAGTGAACAATTCTGTTTCACTGAGCGCGGCACTACGTTCGGCTACAACAATCTCGTTGCCGATATGCGCTCGCTCTATTGGATTCGCGAGGCCGGATATCGCGTGATCTTCGATGCGACACATTCCGTGCAGCGGCCGGGTGGGGCAGGGGATGCGACTGCGGGTGACGGCGTTCTCGCGCCAGTGCTGGCGCGGGCCGCCATGGCCGCGGGGTGCGACGGAATGTTTATGGAGGTGCACGAAGATCCGGCCCGTGCTTTGTCGGATGGGCCGAGTCAGATTCCGCTAAAGGATTTGCCGAAGCACTTGCGCATGTTAAAGGCTATTCATGCTGCTGTTTCGTAGCGGCCGCTTCGCACGTTGGAGCCGGTTCGGCTGGCTGTTATCGATTTTGTTGTCGATCTTGATATCGGCGGCTCAGGTGTTTGCCCAATCAAAAGGGCACAAAAAGAAACAAAGTCGCGTGACCGCGAGACCGGCTACTTCGCCGGGAGAGCAGAGCCTGACAAATATTCCGCTGCCTATCGGCCACGAAGCCAAAGGTCTTGTCTTACCGGATTTCGATGGCGAGGGTCATCTGCGCGGAAGATTTGAAGCAGGGACGGCGCACAGGATTGACGAAGGGCACGTCGGTTTTCAGCAGCTTAAAATCACGACTTATACTCCAGAGAATCGCCCCGATCTAAAGATTGACATGCAGACTTCAGTCCTTGATTTGAACACGCGTATTTTAAGTTCGCAGGAGCGGACAACGATCCAACGCGCAGATTTCAACATCGCTGGCGATTCGGTGCAGTTCGATACGAACACAAGGACGGGACGATTAATCGGCAATGTGAAAATGGTGATCACTGGCCAATCCCAACTCGCGGGAAAAACGAGCCAATGAAAAGACTGGCGACGTCGATTCTGCTAATGGCCAGCGTGGCCACAGCGCAATTGCTTGGGCAGATTGCGGCTGTGCCGGCGGGATCCGCCTCTGCGCTACCAAAGAAGCAGGAGAAACCAGCGAGGAAAAAGGAAGAGAAATCGTCGGCGAATCAATTATTTGGTGGAGGCAACGCGCTCCAGTCCAATGAACCGACGACGACGGAAATTTATGCCGATGAAGCATTTTTTGATTCGAACAAAAGTATGGGCATCTTTAGTGGCCGTGTGAAAGTGACCGATCCGCGATTTAATCTTCAATCCGATAAATTGACGGTGTTCATTTCGAAGGGTGAAAATCAGGGCCTTGAAAGAGCGATTGCAGAAGGCAACGTTGGCTTGGTCCGCGATCGACCGGACCCTAACGGCGGGCCGCCGACGCGGGCGATTGGTCGGTCCGATAAGGCGATCTACACGGCTAGCACGGGGGATGTTGAATTGAGGGGAACGCCGCGCGTGCAGGAGGGACCGAACATGCACGTGGCGACCAATCCTGATACGGTCATGATTATTAATCAGAATAGCCAACTAACAACGCACGGACCAAGCCGCACGGAGATTACTCAGCAGCCAAAGGAGGAAAAGAAGGCCGGAGCGAGCCCCTCCCAGACCTCTCCCGCGCAGGTCTCGCCGGCCGCGCCTTTGCCGAAACCATGATCAGCCAAACTGCGCGTGTCTCGAGTTTGAAAGTTACTTCTCCGGTTTCGGCAAAACCGGAGAATGTCCTTGCTACTGACCAGTTGGTAAAAATTTATGGAGGTCGGGCGGTGGTGGACGGGATCAACATGCACGTCAACGCCGGTGAGATCGTTGGGTTGCTGGGCCCGAACGGCGCAGGCAAGACGACCAGTTTTTACATGATTGTGGGACTCGTTAGGCCAAATAGCGGTCGTGTTATTTTTTCGGATACCGATGTCACGAATTACCCAATGTACAAGCGTGCCCGTCTCGGTATGGGTTATTTGCCGCAGGAGGAATCGATTTTCCGGAAGATGACGGTGGAGCAAAATATCATGGCAATTTTGGAAACACTCCCGCTGAGCAAAACCGAGCGGCGGAATCGTTGCGATCAGTTACTGCACCAGTTTGGTATTGAGCGGATCGCGAAAAATACCGCGCTGACCTTAAGCGGCGGCGAGAAACGGCGCCTGACCATTGCACGCTCGCTCGTGACGAAACCAAAGCTGTTGATGCTTGACGAGCCGTTTAGTGGCGTCGATCCCATTGCTGTCTACGACGTGCAACAGATTATCGTGAATCTGCGGAAGTTGGGGCTCGCCATCATGATCACCGATCACAATGTGCGCGAAACCTTGTCGATCGTGGATCGAGCCTATTTGATTTTCGAGGGTCGCGTCGAGAGTGAAGGGACAAAAGATTTTCTAATCAACGATCCCATTAGTCGGCAGCTCTACCTCGGCGAACGCTTCAAGATGTAGTTATCAATCGTCCCATAGAGCCGGCTCAAATTATTTCTCCGATCGACGAGCCAATCTTCTGGTTGATCGAAATAGAGATGCCGGTAGAGTCTGGTTAAGGCAATGGAGTTTGCCATCCCGACGGGGAAAATCGCCCGAGCTAATGACTCCTACTAACGCCGAAAGGCAATGGTCGGAGTTTTTTTATGCTCAATTACGTTTGGGTGAGATCAGGCAAGACGCTGGAAACCGGCGCACGATTCTCGGCTTGCGATCCGTTCCCGCTGCTATTTGAAGGGTTTTCACGCTCGGGAAGCGTTCATCTGAAAGGACGACGATTCCTAAGCGGCGTCACAACGAAGAATAACAAGGAGAAGAGTTTATGCTGAATAACATCTGGTTTATTGCAGCGATCTGGATGGGGCTGGCGCTTGTCGGCAGTTTAATATCAATCTGGACGGGAGTTTCTGTGGCGTTGATTGAGATCCTGGTCGGAGTAGTGGCCGGTAACATCGCGCTGGGGTTCGAGGGCGGTACGCTCCAGATCGGCATCGCGGGTGGTAATATCGATGCGGGACAACTGCACCATGTACTGCAATCGACGGAATGGACAAACTTCCTGGCGATGCTCGGCGCCGGCGTGCTCACATTTCTTGCGGGCGCTGAAATTGATCCGCACTCATTGAAGGCCAATTGGCGAGCAAGCGTGCTAATTGGAATTCTCTCCTTTGCGATTCCGTTCGCCGCCGTCTGGTTCGTCGCGCTGTTCGTCTTTGGTTGGTCACTGCATCAGGCGCAAATCGCTGGGATTGCGCTCTCCACGACATCAGTTGCGGTCGTCTACGCTGTCATGATCGAGGGCGGTCTTAGCGACACATCGATGGGCAAGATGATCCTGGCTGCGTGCTTTGTTACCGATCTCGGGACAGTGCTCGCGCTGGGTGGCCTGTTTGCCAATTTCGACATCTGGCTGCTCGTGTTCGTTGCAGTCACGGTGTTCGTGTTGTGGTTCATGCCGAGATGGACGCAGTCCATCATCACCCGATTAGGAGCAACGCGTGTGAGCGAGCCGGAGGTAAAATTTATTTTCTTCGTGCTGTTTTTTCTCGGTGGCCTCGCTACGACCGCGAAAAGCGAAGCGGTTTTGCCCGCCTATCTGGTTGGCCTGGTGGTCGCAGGCGTCTTTCTGCGTGATAAGACCCTCGTGCATCGGATGCGCAGCATCGCCTTCGCGATGTTCACCCCATTCTACTTTATTAAAGCTGGACTTTACGTGTCGATGCCGGCGCTCTGGTCCGGTCTCCTGATCATTGGCGCGTTCTTGCTTTTGAAAATGCTCACAAAAACTGTGGGGGTTTTTCCCTTGGCGCGGCTGCACTACATGCGAGCGCGTGAGGCGACTTATACCACGCTCCTCATGGCGACCGGTCTAACCTTTGGAACGATTTCAGCGTTGTTTGGATTGCAAAACCACATCATCAACCAGACGCAATACACGATTCTGGTCAGCACAGTGATCTTGAGTGCATTCGTGCCGACCCTTTTCGCCCAGAAATTCTTTCAGCCAAGCATCGAAACAATGCACGCCTGGGGACGAATCTACCGAAAGAAAATCAAGGAATCCGCTTTCCGCATTATGAGTGTCGAGGACGTGAACGATGAGGATGATATATGAGCGTTGGCAGCAAATGAGTCTTGCACACTAACATCTCCATTCGCCCAAACCGAATCAGAGCGGATCGAGATTGTGGCAACGCGCGATGTCTATTGGAAATTGGGCCTTATTCACGTTAGAAGTTAGCACCAATGGCGCAACAGAGCGGGACCCAAACGATTACGTCGACAAGCGATCAGCAGAAGAGCGTCCCGGTGGTTACGGTCGAGAGTTTTTATAATTCTCATGCCGAGAAGCTGCACATGAAGTTGGAAGGGCCGCGCGTAGGGTTTCACCGGAAGATTCGCGAGCCCACGATCAATCGCCCCGGTCTGGCGCTTTCCGGATTCTACACTTATTTCGCAGAGAAACGTATCCAGGTGCTCGGCGCGGCCGAGCACTCATATCTCAAAAGTTTGACTCCAAAAGCACGGATAAAACGATTTCGCAAGCTTTGCCAGCGCAAGATTCCCTGCTTGGTGATGTCGCGCGGGTTTCACCTTGCGCCGGAGTTGCTGGCGGTGACAGAGAAAGCACAGATCGCTGTGTTTCGCACGCCGATGATCACGATGAACTTTATTAACGCGGCGACTATCGCTCTTGAAGTCGATTTTTCGCCAACGGTGACCGAGTTCGGCAGCATGGTGGATATTTTGGGCGTTGGGGTTTTGATTCGCGGTGTGAGCGGCATCGGCAAAAGTGAATGCGTTCTTGGCTTAATCGAGCGTGGCTATAGCCTGGTAGCCGACGACGTGACCCGAATCACTTCGCTCGAAGGTCGCGAGCTTATCGCGACGGCGCCAGAACTGACGCGCAATCACATCGAGGTCCGCGGGATCGGTATCATTAACGTGGCCTCCGTTTTCGGCATTGGCAGTATTCGAATCGAGAAGCGTCTCGATCTTGTCGTCACCCTGAAGGACTGGCAGGAGGTCGAGGCCGTTGATCGGATCGGGCTTGATCGCGAATTTTACGAAATTCTCGGGCTTCAAGTGCCGCACCTGACAATTCCGGTGCGGCCAGGCCGCGATATGGCGCGTCTGATCGAAGTCGCGGCGATGGATCAAAAACTGAAGGGGCTCGGTCACAACAGCGCGGTCGAGTTTAACACCAAGCTGCTCAACTTAATGGACCACAAGGAATGACTTAATGGGTTTATTGAATCGAAGAGCGAGTCGCGTCGCGTCCAGCCAGAAGATCGAGAAGGAAATCTCGATTGTGAATCGACTCGGTCTCCACGCGCGCCCGGCAGCGATGTTTGTGCGCATCGCAAGCCGTTATCGCTCGGAGATTTGGGTGGCGAAGGAAGGCGAAGAAGTAAATGGCAAAAGTATCATGGGCTTAATGATGCTCGCAGCCGGGCAGGGGTCGAAACTGCGTATCCGCTGCGAAGGCCCCGATGCTGACAGAGCCCTCGAAGAGCTCGAGGAATTAATCAACGCGCGCTTCAACGAAGATTGACTCCGAAAGCTTTCGCGAGTTGACATCCCAATTAACCTCGCAAGTGGATGAACGAGCAAAACGCGCGACAGGAAATTCGGTTTGAAGGAGCGGGCGTCTCGCCGGGAATTGCCCGCGGCCAGATTCATGTCGTTCGTGACGATTTCGATGACGTCGCGCGCTACCGCATCTCGCCTTCCCAGATCACGGATGAAATTGGGCGCTTCGAAGCTGCCCTCATTCAAACGCGCATGCAGATTCTCGAGATGCAACAGCGCATCGCGGAATCAATCGGAGCGAAGGACGCGGCCATTTTCGATGCCCATCTCCTCGTGGTCGAGGACCGCACTTTGATCGATGAAGTGCTGAGGAAACTCGAAACTGACCTTTGCAATGTCGAATGGGTGTTTCAGGAAGTTGCCACGACTTACGCGGAAACGCTCAATAAGATCGATGATCCCTATTTACGCGAGCGCGCGCTGGATATTCAGGATGTGACGAAGCGGGTGATTCGAAATTTGCAGGGCAAAGCACCCAAAACATTTCTTGGGTTGAGCGAACCACACATTCTCATCGCGCACAATCTGACACCATCGGACACAGCGGCGATGAATCGGGAGCGCGTGCTTGGGCTCGCCACCGATCTGGGCAGTCGCACTTCGCATACCGCGATTATGGCACGCTCGCTCAACATTCCGGCGGTGGTCGGTTTGCACGATATCACGCAAAAACTTGAGACCGGTCAGTATGTGCTCCTGGATGGAACCAACGGCTTTCTCATTGTCGATCCAACGCCGGAAACCCTTAAGCATTACGGCGAAGTCGAATCGAGAAGAGTCAAAGTCGTGGCGCAATTGAAGGAGCTTCGCGAAACAACGTCCACGACGCGCGATGGCCGCCACATTGTCCTCTCGGCCAACATCGAGCTTCCAGAGGATGTTGATGCCGTCGCAGCCAATGGCGCGGAGGGAATCGGGCTTTATCGCACCGAGTTCCTTTACTTGAACCGCAACACTCTGCCAACAGAAGATGAACAATACGAAACTTATCGAAAAGTGGCGGAGCGCGTCCGGCCCGACCCTTTGATCATTCGAACCTTTGATCTCGGTGGCGACAAATTGGCCCCCGGGGCTGTCGATATCAGCGACGAGTTGAACCCATTTCTTGGCTGGCGTGCGATCCGTTTCTGCCTCGAGAACATCGACATCTTTAAAACGCAGTTGCGCGCCATTCTTCGTGCCGCCGCTGTTGGCAATGTAAAGATCATGTTTCCGATGATATCGGGCTTGGACGAATTACGCAGCGCAATATCCGTGCTCGCCGAATGCAAGGAAGAGCTGTGTGCATCGAGGATCGACATCGGCGACAGAATGGAAGTTGGCGCGATGATCGAAATCCCGAGCGCCGCGATTTCCGCCGACGTGCTTGCGAGCGAAGTCGATTTTTTCAGTATCGGAACAAACGATCTGATTCAATACGCGCTCGCCGTCGATCGCGTGAACGAGAGAATCGCGCATCTCTACGAGCCAACCCATCCGGCAGTACTGCGTTTGCTTAAAATGATCGCCGATGCCGCGCACGCGAACGATATCTGGGTCGGTGTTTGCGGCGAGATGGCGGGAGACGTCGCGCTCATTCCGCTTTTGCTCGGGCTCGGCATGGACGAGTTGAGCGCGGGCGCGACCCTTGTGCCGCGGGTCAAGCGCGCGGTGCAAAGTCTGGCTATTCCTGAGTGCCGCGAGCTTGTCGAGGAAGCGCTCAAGCTTCAGACGCCATCGGAGATTCTGGCGCGGTGTTTGGAGCTAGCGGACAAGCGCTACGGCGATTTGCTGGGCTGATGTTATCGCCGCGCTCTATGCGCGTCGCACGGCCAATTCATCTCGTGTTCGCAGAGCAAGCGATAGGCTTACTCTTCCGACTCAGTTTCCGGATCGGGCTTTAGCCCTTCTTCCTCCATCTTGCGCAGGACGTCGCTCATATCATCCACTTCGTCCCAAACATCTTGACTCACGTAAATGGGCGCCTTTTGCTGTGTTGCCATCGCGATGCAGTCACTCGGTCGCCCGTCAAGCTCAATGATTTTTTTCTGATGCAATTCGTTTTCAACACGAATGATCACGCGCGCATAATAGGTGGCATTCTTGAGATCATTGATGATGACTCGCTCGACCTTCGCGCCGAGGGCCGTCATCAAGTGTCCGATGAGATCATGGGTCAGGGGACGCTCCTTGGTGATCTGGCGCATGAACATGGTAATCGCGCCGCCCACCGTTTGATCGACATAAATGATGAAGACCTTGTCATTATTTCCGATAAACACCGCGCACCCGCCGCTCGTCGGCAAAACAGCCCGCACTTGCACCTCGATCACCGTTTTGTTCATCAGACGAACGGTAGCCGCCCGAGCATGAAAAACAAGCTACGGTGGATCGCGTGTTCGCTCGCGCGTTGGAAAAATAGCATCAAATCCGCATGATTCTTAACATCGACCAAGGGCTTCCTCGATCTAACTTGGCTGGCGGTAAACAAGTAGTGCCGAAAATCTCCTTAAGTGGACTTGCATGTTCGATCTGGTGATTGAATGTGCGTTTGCGGCTTGCCGCCGCGTCACAAACCACAGATGAAAACTGAGTGGGACGTTGAGTCCGCCATCGCTACTTACAACGTGGATGGATGGGGCCGTGGTTACTTTACAATCAACGGCTCAGGGAACGTGGAGGCGCGTCCATTGCAGGAAAGCGGCGGTTGCATCGACCTCCTCGAAGTCGTCAACGAAGCACGCAATCGTGGGCTAGGGTTTCCCCTGGTAATCCGGCTTCAGGATTTGTTGCGGCATCGTGTCGAATCGATCAATCGCGCATTTCAAATCGCGATGTCTGAGTTCGGTTATCGCAACGAGTATCGCGGCGTTTTCCCGATTAAGGTCAACCAATTGCGCGAAGTCATCGAAGAGATTGTCGATGCCGGCCAGCAGTTTCACTTCGGGTTGGAAGCCGGCAGCAAACCGGAACTGGTCGCCGCGCTGGCCATGCACAAGGACCCGGAAAGTCTGATCATTTGCAATGGTTACAAAGATCCCGCGTTCATTCGCATCGCACTCCTCGGCCGCAAACTCGGTAAATCGGTCATTATTGTTATCGAAAAGCTGGAAGAGCTTGAGCAAACCATCCGAACGTCGAACGAAGTCGGCGTCGAACCGGACATCGGTATTCGCGTGCGCTTGCACAGCAAAGGATCTGGCAAATGGTCGCCGAGCGGTGGCGAAAACGCGAAGTTCGGCCTCGATACAACCAATCTCATTGCTGCAAGTCAGATGTTGAAAGACGCCGGTCTGACCCATTGCCTAAAACTTGTTCATTTCCACGTCGGATCGCAGGTCCCGGACATCTCGACAATCAAGCGTGCCGTGCGCGAAGCGGCCCGCTATTACGCAAAGCTTGCCAAACTCGGTTACAAGCTCGGTTATCTCGATGTCGGCGGCGGTCTTGGGGTTGATTACGATGGCTCACGGAGCGATTTCGACAGTTCAACGAATTATTCCCTCCAGGAATATGCTAACGACGTTGTTTGGAACATCATGGACGTGTGCGATTCCGAAGGGGTCGCGCATCCTGCAATCGTGAGCGAAAGCGGGCGCGCGATTGTCGCGCATCATTCGGTGCTCGTGATGGAAGCTTTCACCTCCATCGAGAGAACCGCGCCGAAACTCAAGGTCGAAGCGACCGAAAAAGATCACAAACTCGTGGGCGACATCCTCGATATGAAACAGCGACTGAAGCGCGGCAACCGGATCGAGAGTCTGCATGACAGCGAGCAGATCAAGGAAGAATCGCAGCAAATGTTCGACCTGGGACTGCTCGATCTGGAATCGAAAGCGAAGATCGAGACCGTTTACTGGCAGCTTGCGCAGCAGATCGTGAACATGCATCGCGGTCTGCGCTTTGTGCCGGAGGAAGTAAAGCAGCTTGAGATCTCCCTGGGAGATCAATACATCTGCAACTTTTCCATTTTTCAGTCCCTGCTCGATCACTGGGCGCTCGGTCAACTCTTTCCCATCATGCCGATCCATCGGCTTACCACTCCGCCCGATCGCAACGGCATGATCGTTGACATCACCTGCGATTCCGACGGCAAAATCGCAAAATTCATCGACCTCCAGGATGTGAAGGAGACGTTGCCGCTTCATCGCATTTCGCCCGGCGAGATGTACTACATCGGCGTTTTCATGGTGGGCGCTTATCAGGACATCATGGGCGACCTCCACAATTTGTTTGGAAGGGTGACTGAGGTGCACGTTTTCCTCGATCCCGACGAAGAATCGGGTTGGTACATCGAAGAGGTAATCGAAGGAAGCACGATCGGCGAAGTGCTTGCCATGACGCAATGGGACAAGGTCGAGCTGATGCGGCTTCTCAAATCGGAAGTCGACGCCGCTATCAAATCCGATCGGCTCAAGCCAAATGATGCGATGAAACTCCTCTCTGACTATGAGCGTCTCCTTCAGGAATACACTTATCTTTCGTTCAACGGCGCTAAGGTCTCGCCGCAACCGGGCAACTGGTTGCCCCTGAGTTAGTACGGCTCAATCCTTAGCGTAGCACGATCTGTGGCTGGCCGAATTCCGTGACCTCGAAAATAACGTGCTCGCGCCCAGTAGCGGAAAACCGGAAGCGAAATGACCACGGATTTCGCGAATTTTATCTTAGCCTGGTAAACTCAAGCTTGGGGCCGTTGGGCTCTCTCAAAATCATTCGGTCGGCCAAAAATTCCATCTGATAAACAGTTCTTGCGAACGGCGTCTCGATCTTCACTCGGGTGCGGTCGAGAACATACCTGCCCCGGGTGTTCCCGATCACGACCCCCCCATTTTGAGAAAATTCCCAAACCATCGCGTTTGCATCGCCGGACATACGCCATTTGCCAACGATGTCGTGCGAGGGCCCACCGCAACCACTTATATCACAGAGCAAAACTGCCAGAGCGATTTTCGCTAACCGGGACTTGTTTCGATCGAACATGAGTGGCATGACAGGCGCGAATTCTCAATGGCTCAGACGCGATCGGAAGAATACATCATCCGATCACCCGTTTCGATACCAAAGCGTTCCTTTGCTCGCCGTGAATGTAGCGGGCGGTGGGCCGAACATGAATACCGGAATGACATGTGATCCGCGTAATAGCCGATCTTTGAGGCAAAGCGCGCAATCCACAAAAACCCTTGTCGCGAAACCTATGAACAGCGGCGCGACCACATCCAAAAAAGAGTTACTTTTTCTTGGATTCTTTCTTCGACTCGCGCTTGGATTCGTTTGGTTCCTTTGATTCCCTCTTGGAATCACCGGGGCGATATTCTTCCTGCTCGGCAGCGGCAAATGCTTTCTCCAGGCCGACCATGTCTTCACCGGGCTTGAGCGTGTCGAACGCTTCGGATTCTTTGCGCAGTTCTTCCTCGGAATAATTGGCGGCCTTGATCGACAATCCAATGCGGCGCTCGACCTTGTCCACCTTGATGACGCGCGCTTCGACTTCCTGGCCGACTTTGAGCACATCCTTCACTTTCGCGACGTGGTCCTCACTCAATTGGGAAATGTGGACGAGGCCGTCGATGTCGTCGTTTAATTGCACAAACGCGCCAAAACTCGCGAGCTTGGTGACTTTGCCTTTGACGAGGTCACCAATCTTGTATTTCTCGTCGATGTTCTTCCATGGATCTTCCGCGAGTTGTTTGATCCCGAGACTGATCCGTTGATTCACTTTGTCGATGTCGATGACAACCGCTTCAACTTCGTCGTTTTTCTTAAAGACTTCGCTTGGGTGATTGATCTTACGGGTCCAGCTCAGATCGGACACATGGATCATGCCGTCGATCCCTTCGTCGAGCTCGACGAACGCGCCGTAGGCAGTCATGTTACGAATTTTTCCGCGCACGGTGCTCCCGATTGTAAATTTCTTTTCGATTTCATCCCATGGATTGGGCTCGAGCTGGCGCAGGCCCAACGAAATCTTTTGCTCTTCTTTGTTCACGCCAAGCACGACCGCTTCTACTTCCTGTCCGGCGGTGAGAATGTCGGACGGGCGCATAATCCGCTTTGTCCACGAAAGTTCCGAGACGTGAATGAGACCTTCGACGCCTTCCTCGATCTCTACGAACGCGCCATAGGGAACAAGGTTCGTGATTTTGCCTTTGACGCGCTGGCCAGCCGGGAAACGCTCCTCGATTTGGTCCCACGGATTTTTTTGCGTCTGCTTGAGCCCTAACGAGACGCGCTCTTTCTCCTTGTTGATGTCGAGCACGACGACTTCCAATTGCTGGCCGACTTTCACAAGCTCGCTCGGATGTCCGAGGCGGCCCCACGTCATGTCGGTGATATGGAGCAAGCCGTCCATTCCATCGAGATCGATGAACGCGCCGAAGTCAGTGAGATTTTTGACCGTGCCTTGCACCTTGTCGCCGACCTTCACGCCTTCCATGAATTTTTGTCGCTTCTCGCTCCGCTCCTGCTCGATCAACTCCCGCCGGCTGAGCACGACATTTTTGCGGTCGTCGTTGATTTTGACGATTTTGAAATCGTAAGTGTTACCGACGAACTGCTGCAAATCTTTTGGAGGAACAACGTCGATCTGCGACGCAGGCAAGAATGCCTCGACGCCGATGTTCACCATAAGGCCGCCTTTCACGACCGATTTCACCTTGCCTTTGATCAGGCCGTCGCCGTGAAAAACGCTCGCGATCTTGTTCCAATTCTGGCGATACGCGGCTTTCTCCTTCGAGAGAACGACCATCCCTTCGTCGTTTTCGAGTCGCTCCAGGAGCACGTCTACTTCATCCCCAACTTCGAGATTTTCGATGTCCTCGAACTCCGTGATCGGAATCCCGCCCTCGGATTTGTACCCGATATCTACAAGCACTTCGCGTGGACGAATTTCCAGTATGCGTCCCTTGACGATGCTGCCTTCACGGAAGTCCGGCATCGGTTTCGACATTACATCCTGCATTTGCACCATAAGTAAAAAGGCACTCCTTCGGCCACGGTGACGCTCTCATCGGGCGTCAATCTTTCCACGCAGTTAAGCAGCGGAAATGGGACGCCATAGTAGGCGTTTTCAAAGTGTTGGTCAACTCGGGTGAGGGCGCCTAATATTTCGGATGGGACAGCGAGCGTTCCTCCACTTCTGAATTCGGCGTTGGATGTTGAACGTTGAGGGTCGGACGTTTTCCCCTTAGCTTACGATCAAGATGTGGACCCTATGCCTCCGAAAGTATCCGCGAGCTCCGATTATTTCGGGGTTGTCGATCTTGACTGGCCTTTTGACAACAATCTCCTTGCTTAATGCCGAACCCTTTGTGGCAGAGCAAAGGGTCGCGGAGGCGATTAAGGCGCAGCATCTCAGCGTGGTGCATCTCTGGGCTCCGTGGTGTTCAAATTGCCAGGCTGAATTAAAAGGCGGCGGCTGGATCAAATTAGTAAAAGACAATCCGAACGTGCATTTTTACTTCGTCTCCGTGTGGAATGGCGGTCAAGATGGAGCCGCGATGTTAAGAAAATTCGAGATAACCAACCAGTCTAACGTTACCATTTTAGCCGATCCTGGGCCACGCGGTCAGAATCATATCAAACAATTTGCCGGTTTGCCGCTGTCGTGGATTCCAACGACTTGGATCTACAAAGGCGGCGATCTCCGTTACGCTTTGAACTACGGTGAAGTCCGTTTTTCGGTCTTGCAGCAATTTCTCGACGACAGCGAGTCCGAGTGGTCGCACAAAGGGGAGTCGAAGATCGACTAGAATTTTGAGAATGATCGAGACTTCTCCCGCGCCGACGATTTCGCACGATAAACCGCCGGCTATCCTTTCTCTTATCGGCGACACGCCCCTGGTCGAGATCACCCAGATCGACACCGGGCCGTGCCAGCTTTTCGTCAAACTCGAAAGCCAAAATCCAACCGGTTCAATCAAGGATCGCGTCGCTCTGGCCATGATCGAGGCGGCGGAGCGCGACGGAACGTTGCGACCGGGTGGCACGGTGATCGAAGCAACTGCTGGGAACACCGGCCTCGGTCTTGCACTGGTCGCGGGCGCGAAAGGTTATCGGGTGCTGCTCGTGATTCCTGACAAGATGTCGCAGGAAAAAATCTTCCACGTCAAAGCGCTCGGCGCGGAAGTGCGCATCGTGCGTTCCGATGTAACGCGGGGACATCCCGAATATTATCAAGACGTGGCTGCGCGGCTGGCCACGGAGATCCCGGGAGCGTTTTACGTGAATCAGTTTGGCAACCAGGCGAATCCGCTTGCGCACGAAAGATCGACAGGCCCGGAAATTTGGGAACAAATGCGGCATGATGTCGATGCAATCGTCTGCGGCGTCGGCTCCGGCGGAACGTTGACCGGACTCGGCCGATTTTTTTCGCGAGTGAAACCGCGGCGCGGTATCGAGATGATTCTCGCGGATCCGACCGGGTCGATTCTTTACGAATGGGTCAAGACCGGTAAATTGGTCGAATCGGGAAGCTGGGCTGTCGAAGGCATCGGTGAAGATTTCGTCCCCGAAATTGCTGACATGTCTTTTGTGACCGATGCGTTCGAAATTGATGACGAGGAAAGTTTCGCAACCGCGCGGGAGCTTTTGCTCAAGGAAGGAATTCTCGGCGGCTCATCCACCGGTACGCTGGTTGCGGGTGCGCTACGTTATTGCCGGCAACAAACGAAACCAAAACGCGTCGTCACATTCGTCGCCGACACCGGGAACAAATATCTCTCGAAGATGTACAACGATTTCTGGATGGCCGAGCAAGGTTTCATCCATCGTGCGCCCCACGGCGGCTTGAGCGATCTGATTTCCCATCGCTACGAAGCGGGCGAAGTCATTTCGGTCGGTCCGGACGACAGCCTTCTCACTGCCTTTAAGCGAATGCGACAGGCGGATGTCTCGCAAGTGCCTGTGGTCGATGCAAATGGGCGTGCCATTGGTATTCTCGATGAGTCCGATCTCCTCGTGAAAGTGCATCGCGATCCGGCGCATTTTAACGATCTGGTGAAAAATGCCATGACCGATCGCCTGGAAACGCTTTCACCGAATGCGAAGATCAACGACTTGCTCGCAGTGTTTGATCGCGGTCGTGTCGCAATCGTAATGGAAGGCGACAAATTTCTCGGGCTCGTTACGCGCACCGATCTGCTTTCTTATTTGCGGCTTCACATGCCGAAGTCATCCGTACCGGTCAGTCGCGAATACAGTTAAGATCAATCAGGAAAGCGTGGAGCTAAGTGAAAAAGTTGTTTCGCTTTAAAATCTTCTGGAATTCTTTTCCTCATCCCCTGCGTTTCTAATTAATTTTCTGATCCGTGAAATCCGTTACCTGCCACCCTGGCTGCTGGCGGAGGCGGGTAATCCACGGTTAGATTAGATCGCCATGAAAAAGCAGCACGAATTTGCGACGCGCGCCATTCACGCCGGACAGGAACCCGATCCAAGCACTGGCGCGATCATGACTCCGATCTACGCGACCTCGACCTACGTGCAGGAGAGCCCAGGTAAACATAAAGGTTACGATTACGCGCGCTCGATCAACCCGACCCGGCTTGCTTACGAAAAATGTATTGCAGATTTGGAAAGCGGAACACGCGGCTTTGCGTTCGCATCGGGACTCGCCGCAATGGCAACCACGCTTGATGCGCTCGATAGCGGTTCCCACGTTGTTGTCAGCGACGATCTTTACGGCGGCACATTTCGACTCTTCGAAAAGGTCCGTCGTCGTTCTGCTAAACTCGATTTCACCTATGTCGATCTGACTGAAGCCAGCCAGTTTGAACGTGAGATCAAACCGAACACACGCATGGTGTGGATCGAGACGCCGAGCAATCCGCTGCTCAAACTGATCGATCTCGAAGCGATCGCGAAGATCGCGCGCGAGAAAAACATCATCTCGGTTTCCGATAACACATTTGCCAGTCCCTGGATCCAACGCCCGATCGAGTTCGGTTTCGATATAGTGGTTCATTCCGCGACCAAGTATTTAAACGGGCACTCGGACCTGGTTGGCGGTGTTATCGTTGTTGGCGAGAACAAGGAGCTTGCCGACCAAATTGCGTTTCTGCAAAATTCGGTCGGCGCGATCGCGGGGCCTTTCGAAAGCTTCTTAGTCATGCGTAGTTTGAAAACACTCGCACTGCGGATGGAACGGCATTGCGCGAATGCGCTCGAGATCGCTCGCTGGCTGGAAGAGCAGCCAGAAATCAAGTCCGTCAGTTATCCTGGACTCAAGTCGCATCCGCATCACGATTTGGCGCGAATCCAAATGCGCGGATTTGGCGGGATGGTGACGATCGTCTTGAAGACGGATCTAGCCGGCACGCGGCGGTTTCTTGAGAACACGCACCTCTTCGCGCTCGCGGAGAGTTTGGGCGGCGTCGAAAGCCTGATCAATCATCCCGCCCTCATGACGCACGCGTCGGTTCCAAAGGAGCAACGCGAAGCGCTCGGCGTCACCGATTCACTCGTTAGGCTATCGGTTGGCGTGGAAGACGTGCGCGATCTGATCGACGATTTGCAATTCGCCTTCGCGGCGATTTAACGTGTTGCGCAATGGGTAACACTTTTGGTCAGCTTTTTCGCGTCACGACGTTTGGTGAATCGCACGGCGGCGGGATTGGCGTCGTAATTGATGGTTGTCCGCCAAAGATCGAGATCTCTGAGGCGGACATCCAACGTGAGTTGGATCGGCGTCGCCCGGGTCAAAGCAAGCTCACTACGCAAAGAAAGGAAGAAGATCGTTGCGAGATTCTTTCTGGCGTATTCGAAGGCAAAACGCTTGGGACACCTATTGCGATCCTGGTGCGCAATAAAGACGCTCGGCCAAAGGATTACGTGGAGATCGCAGGAAAATTTCGACCGTCCCATGCTGATTTTAGTTATGAGGCCAAATATGGAATTCGGAACTGGCAGGGCGGCGGGCGCGCCTCGGCACGTGAGACGATCGGCCGCGTTGCAGCGGGCGCAGTCGCGAAAAAGATATTGTCGATCTTGTATTCGAATTTCGAGATCGTGGCTTACGTCGCGCAGATTCACGAGATCATCGCGAAGATCAATCGTTCCAGCGTCAAGATGAAGGACGCGGAGAAAAATGCGGTGCGGTGTCCGGATGTTGCAGCGGCAAAGAGAATGGAGTCGCTGATCGGGCAAATTCGCGATGAAGGCGATTCAGTAGGGGGCGTGATCGAATGCGTGGTCCGGGGCATTCCAGCCGGACTTGGCGAGCCGGTGTTTGATAAGCTCGAGGCTGATTTGGCGAAAGCGATGCTGAGCCTGCCGGCAACCAAAGGGTTTGCGATCGGTTCCGGGTTTGCGGCGACGCACCTGCGCGGCTCTGAGCACAATGACCCATTTGAAATGCGCGAAGGCAAAATCCGAACTGCGACAAACAATTCCGGCGGCGTGCAGGGCGGGATCAGCAACGGCGAAGAGATTTACTTTCGTGTGGCTTTCAAGCCGACCGCGACGATCGCGCGCGAACAGAAAACCGTTAACATATCGCGTGAACCAACGAAGCTCTCTGCTCGTGGACGCCACGATCCGTGCGTTTTGCCTCGCGCGGTCCCAATAGTCGAAGCGATGACCGCGCTCGTGCTTTGCGACCATGCCTTGCGCCAGCAAGCGACCGATTTGCCGGCCGCGTTAGGATGAGACCGGAATCGGCGGCGGCTGGTTCGCCACTTTGGCAGGCAATCTTCGTCTCGTTCGCCATCGTTCTGATTTTGTTCGAAGTCGTGCGGGGCTGGCGACTTGGTCTCCTCCGTCAACTGGTGCGTGTTACTGGGCTTGCCGTGGCCTATGCGGCCGCATTCCTCGGCGGCAAACTGGTTGTCCCATTAGCGCGACCATTTTTGAAACTCCCTGACATCATCCTCTCGGTTTTAGGTGGCGCCGTGCTTGCGCTCGTCGTTTATGCGTTGGTCGCCAGCATTGGAACGATTTTGTTCAGACGCATTGGCCAACAAAATTCCAAGCTTGTTCGAGTTGTTTATGCAGTTTCGGGAGCACTCGTCGGATTGTTTTTTGGTGCCTTTCTCCTCTGGATGATCGTGGTAAGCATTCGTGCGATCGGCGCCGTCGCGGACGCACAAGTCCGCAGTCGAGCGAATTCTCAATCGACCGACGTCCATGCAGTTGATGTACGACGACGTTTTGTTGGGGAGTCAGATGCGCAATCGATGACGCTCGCAATATCCCTAGCACGACTAAAGAATTCGCTCGAACTTGGGACAGTTGGAGACGCCGTTAAGCGAACAGACCCGGTTTCATCGCGGAACTATGAGACGCTCGGCAAGGTGGGAAGTGTTTTTTCCAGCCCAAAAGCGGCGCAGAAATTTCTTATGTTTCCCGGTGCGCGAGGATTGAGCGAGCATCCGAAAATTGTCGCGTTACGAAACGATCCGGAAATCTCAGATATGATCGCCCAGGGACGTGTTCTCGATCTTTTGCAAGATCAGCGCATCATCGATGCAGCGAATGACTCCACGCTGCGTGAACAAATCAAGAAATTCGATTTGCAGCGCGCGCTTGATTATTCAATTCAGGAAGAATAAATCTGCATGAATTACATCACGACCATCGGTCTCGAAGTCCACGTCCAGCTTAAGACGCGTTCGAAGATGTTTTGCGCGTCTCCGGTTGAATTTGGCGCGGAGCCGAACACGCATACATGTCCAGTTTGCCTGGGCTTACCCGGCGCGTTGCCGGTAATGAACCACGAAGCGCTCCGCATGACGGTGCTCACGGGTCTCATGCTTGGCTGCGACATCGCGCCCATTTGTAAATTCGACCGGAAAAACTATTTCTATCCGGACATGCCTAAGAATTACCAGATTTCGCAATATGACATGCCGCTTTGCACCAACGGCAGTGTGCCTCTGCATGATCTCGCTTATCCAAAAGACGCGCAGAAAAATATCGCGACGCCGGACAAGGAAGTTCATTTGGTGCGGATTCATCTCGAGGAAGACGTGGCGAAAAGTTTTCACTTTGAATCGACCACCGGAATCGATTTCAACCGCGCCGGCACTCCGTTGATGGAAATCGTGACACAACCAGAAATTAATTCGCCTGAGGAAGCCTTCGCGTTTCTCGCTTCGCTCAAGCAAATCTTGATCTACGGCGCGGTTAGCGATGCCGACATGGAGAAGGGGCAAGTTCGCTGCGATTGCAACATATCGGTTCGTCCGGAGGCGCAGGCTGAACTCGGGGCGAAGGTCGAAATCAAAAATATGAACTCGATCAGCGGCGTGCGTCGCGCTCTGGCTTATGAAATTCAGCGGCAAGTCGAGGCGCTGGATCGTGGAGAAGAACTCGAGCAGGAAACGCGCGGCTGGGACGACGTTGCCGCCGAAACATTTGTCATGCGGACAAAGGAATCGGCCCATGATTACCGCTATTTTCCCGATCCGGATTTGGTGCCGGTAAAAAGCGAAGTGCTGCTGGCTGATGCGCGCTCGCGTGTTCCGGAATTACCCAAAGCGAAACGCGCCAGATTTGTCGACCAGTATGAAGTGAGCAGCTATGACGCGGGCGTGCTCGCGAACGATCTCCATCTTGCCCGCTATTTCGAGACGGCGGCGCAGGGCGCAAAAAAACCAAAGAACGTTGCCAACTGGATTCTGAACGACTTACAGAGTGCGTTGAACAGCACCGGCAAGACCATCGATGATTGCCCGATTCCGCCGCAGGCGCTGGATGAGCTGGTCAATCTAATCGACACCGGAAAGATCAGCGGCAAACAAGGCAAAGAGGTTTTCGCGGAGATGTTCGCGAGCGGAAAACGAGCGGCCGACGGAAAAAGGGATCGAACAATTAAGCGACGCAAGCGAAATCGAAGCGATCTGCGACCAAGTGATCGCGGCTAATCCGAAGCCGGCGGCAGATTTCAAAGCGGGCAACGCCGCGTCGCTCAATTTCCTGAAAGGGCAGGTGATGAAACTTTCCAAAGGAAAAGCAAACCCGCAGTTGGCCGGCGAGATTTTGGAGCGCAAGTTGAAGAACTAAAGAAGGCTCCAACGCTCAACACCCAGCCTCCGAAGCAAATTTGTAACGGGACATCTTCGGTTGCTGATTTTGCGACTTGGGCAGGCAATGCGCCTGCCCTACAACACCTTTGAGAGGCCATCGTGAAAATCCTCATTGCGCCAGACAAGTTCAAAGGCTCGCTGAGCGCGCGCGAAGTCGCGGAAAATATCTCAACTGGCCTGCGCAATGTTTTACTCGATGCAAAGATCGACATCGTCCCTATGGCCGACGGCGGTGAAGGTACAGCCGAAGTTATTGGCGACGCACTCGGTGGTTCGTGGGTGGATTGTGCCGCTCACGATCCGCTAGGCCGTCAGATCAACGCTCGTTACGCCTGGATCGAGCATCGGAGACTCGCGGTGATGGAAATGAGCGAAGCGGCGGGAATGCGCCGGCTTTCTGAAAATGAACGCGATCCAGTTCGCGCGAACACATTTGGCGTCGGCGAAATGCTACTTGATGCCATGCAGCGTGGTGCCCGTGAAATTGTTATAGGGCTGGGCGGCAGCGCGACGAACGACGGCGGCTTCGGAATGGCAAGAGCGCTGGGATTTCGGTTTTTCAGCGGGAACGATCACGATCACGAATTAAAGAGCGCTATCAGTGAGCTGCAAAAACTGAGACGAATTCAAAAGCCGGGAAATTTGACGTTACCGAAAATTATCGCGGCAGTCGACGTGCGAAACCCATTGCTCGGAAAGAATGGAGCGACGCAGATTTTCGGTCCGCAAAAAGGCGTGAGCGAGGACAAGGTCGCCATCCTGGAGCGCGCACTAACCAGACTCGCTGACGTTGTTTCAAAAGATCTGGAGATCGACTATCGCAACGAACCTGGCGCTGGCGCGGCCGGTGGACTCGGGTTTGGTCTGATGAGTTTCTGCGGTGCGAAAATTCGGCCCGGTTTCGATGTGGTGGCGAAAGCGGTCAAACTCGAAGCGAAGGTGAAAGATATCGATCTTATCATCACCGGGGAAGGAAGGCTCGATGCGCAAACGCTCCAAGGAAAAACGCCGGCCGGGGTGGCGCAGCTCGCCCGAAGACTTGGCAAACGCGTTTTCGCTATTGTCGGGAGCGCGAGCGAAGATCGATCAGTAGACGAAATTTTCGATAAAGTTTATGTTCTTGCGCAGCAGGGAATGAGCGAAAAGGAGAACATGGCGCACGCCGCGGAGTTATTGCGGGAGAACGCGCGAGAGTTGGCAAAGAAATTGTAGCGGGCGGTTGTGCCAAGCGCCGGTCCGCTGGTTTTCGGCGCGTGACACTACCGCAGCTACAACAGCGCGTCCTATTTTTTGTAAAATTCGCGGAACTGTTTTGCCGTCTCGACGTAGCTCGAAGCCCAGCGGGCAATGTCGTTTTGTTCGTCAAGAGTGAGTGAACGGCGAATTTTAGCAGGTGAGCCCAAGACGAGCGAGCCGGGCGGAATTTTCGTCCCTAGGGTAACGAGGGCATTCGCGCCGACAATGGAACGTGCGCCCACTTCTACGTCGTCGAGAATGATCGCGCCCATGCCGACAAGCACTTCATTATTGATCTTGCACGCATGCAAGATGGCGCTGTGACCGACAGTGACCAACTCGCCTATGGTCGTCGGATAACTGGTATCGAGGTGAACGACGGCGTTATCCTGAATGTTCGAGCGCGGCCCGACGATGATGCGGTTGATGTCGCCGCGCAAGACGGCCCCGTACCAAACGCTCGATTCTTCTGCAAGGACGACATCGCCCACGACCGTTGCGCCGGGAACGATCCAAGCACTTGGATGAATCGTAGGACCTTTTTTTAAACGCGTCGCAATACCCGAATGTCCAGTTGGCAGCGGATCTGGATCGATATGCATTTAGGGGTTAACGTCCAACGCCAAAAGCCGAACGTCCAACATTGAATCATACGATGAGATTTCTTAGTCTGGCGCCTCGATGATCGTAAGCGCCGCATGCCTCAAGTCCCTCCAGAAACATTGACGCCGTTTGTCTTCTCCGATCCGGCCGGCAAACGTTGGCCGCGTTTGCGACTGATTCTGCTCATTGCAGGAGTGCTCCTCTTTCTTGGGACGGTGTTGTTTGTCCAAACGCTTTTTGTCACACCGCAAATGAGAGTGCCTTTTTCCCTGCGGCAGTTGAAAGGCCAGTTGAAAGCCTTGCAAAAGGAAAATCCGGCCGGGCAATTTTCTCCAGCTTCGCTGCTCTGGCAGAAGTTTGGCCAGGCAAGACAAGCGGCAAAAAGACTCGTCGGCCCAACACCGACGCCACCGGCGCGGCCCCGAAAGAAATCGCCGAACAACGAAGTGCGGCTTGCATTTTACACTAATGGCGATCCGTACAGCTATGCGTCTCTCGAGCTGCATGCGGGGCAGATCACGCATGTTTGCCCAGAATGGATGACGGTGATCAATGGCATGGGTGACTTGCAGATCGACGCGGACCCGCGGCTGCCGAAGCTCGCTGCAAGCAAGGGTATCGCGCTCATGCCGCTGCTGACGAACCTGGTAGGCGATACATGGCAGCCTGAAGCGATCGAGAATCTGGCGCACGGTCCGCAAAATCGGCAAGAGCGATTCATCAGCAACGTGCTGGCGGTCTTGCGCAACGCGAAGGCGGCGGGCGTGGTGGTCGATTGGGAGCAAATTGATCCGGCCTACAAGCAAGACATCGCTGGATTCATCGACAAATTTGCCGATGCGCTCCACTACGATGATAAAGAACTGTGGCTCTGCGTTCAGCCCGGACAGGAGCTGGATTACATCGACTTCGAAAATCTCTCTGACAACGTCGATCGTTTTGTGGCGATGTTATTTGACGAGACGTCCGACATTGATTCTCCCGGTCCGCTTGGTTCGCGCTCGTGGTTCGAGGGCTGGCTGCACGTTCTGTTGGAAGATTCCGATACCAAACGATGGATCATCGCACTCGGCAGTTATGGATACGATTGGACGATCGGCGAAAAAAAAGCAGAGCTTATCACTTTCCCCGAAGCGATGAGCCGCGCCAACAATGCGGAAGTCGAGAGCGCGGAAATAAAGGCGCCGAGTTACAATCCATATTTCTATTTTGAAGATGGCGACAAGGAGCATGCGGTCTGGTTTCTCGACGTCGTGACGTTCCTCAATGAATTGCGGGAGGTGCGCGATCAAAAGGCAGGTGGATTTGCATTGTATCGGCTTGGCAGCGAAGACCCTGCGATCTGGGATGCCCTAAGTGTGCCGCGCGATTTCAAGATCGACAATCAAACGCGACAGTCGCTCGAAATCTTGGAAGGTACGGATACGATCACTGATGTCGGTGACGGCGAAATTGTGACGGTCGACGAAAGCCGCTCCGATGGAAGGCGAAATCTTGCGGTCGATCCTGAAGGTTATCTCACAGGAAAATACCTGAAGTTCCCGGAGTTCCCGACGCTTTATCACCAAGGCGCGGGTGGCGAGCATCAGGTTGCAATCACTTTTGATGATGGCCCTGATCCGCGGTGGACACCGCAGATTCTGGACATTCTAAAGGCGGCAAACGTGAAGGCCGCGTTTTTCCTCGTGGGAGTGAACGCGGAGCGCTACCCGGGTCTCGTCCGCCGAATTGTCAATGAAGGGCATGAAATCGGGAACCATACGTATTATCATCCGAACCTGGCGCTTTGCTGGCCTGAGCACGTACGTCTCGAACTAAACGCGACACAGCTCCTGCTCGAAACGATCACGGGTCGCGCGACGACATTGTTCCGTCCGCCTTATGCAGCCGACACGAGTCCCTCGCAACTGAGCGAACTGACGCCGCTGCAAATTGCGCAGGATCTCAATTATCTAGTTGTTCTCGAAAACATTGATCCTCAAGACTGGGCGAAACCGGGCGCCGACATCATCCTGCAGCGCGTGAAGCAGCAACGCCGCGATGGCAGCATTGTTTTGTTGCACGACGCGGGGGGTGACCGCTCGCAAACTGTCGCAGCCTTGCCGCGTATTCTCGAATGGTTACATACCCGGGGCGACACCGTCGTTCCACTGAGCACCCTGCTTGGAACCACGCGCGATGCGGTCATGCCGCCCCTGACGGGAGCGAGTCAGCCGGTGGCCCGAATTGTGAGCAGCACGGGATTTCACATTTATCACGCAACCGAAGAATTTTTTTGGGCGTTCATGATCGTCGCAACCGGGCTCGTGGTTGTGCGGACGCTCGTCGTGATCTGGCTGGCATCTCGATTTCGAGGAAAGGCAAGAGCGGACTTTGCGGAACCGATTAGCATTGTCATGGCGGCTTATAACGAAGGGAGAGTGATCGCGGAGACCTTACGTGCGCTTTTGGCCAGCGACTACAAAGGCGAGATCGAAGTCATCGTTGTCGATGATGGTTCGCGCGATGAAACCGCCTCTCAAATTAAGCACGTCGCACACGTCGATCCACGCATTCGCGTATTGCAACAGGAGAATCGTGGCAAAGCGCGGGCCTTGCAGCGCGGTCTCGCCGCCGTGCGTTACGGTATCGTCGTCTTTATCGATGCAGACACGCAATGTCAGCGCGACACACTGCCGCGCTTGCTCGGACCGTTTAGCGATGAACGCATCGGCGCCGTCTCGGGTCACGCCAAAGTTGGAAACTTGCGCACGTTCATTGCACGGTGCCAAGCCTTGGAATACACTTGCGGCTTCAATCTCGATCGACGGGCGTATGATCGTTGGAATTGCATCACGGTGGTGCCCGGTGCGATCAGCGCCATTCGCAAGGATGCGATTGAGCAGGCGGGCGGTCTTAGTCTGCAAACGCTGGCTGAAGATACAGACCTAACGCTCTCGCTGCACAAACATCGACAGCGAATTGTTTACGTGCCTGACGCGATCGCGTGGACGGAGGCGCCCGAGAGCGTGCGCACGCTGGCGCGACAACGCTTTCGCTGGGCCTACGGCACGCTGCAATGTCTTTGGAAACATCGCGACATGATGTTCAACTGGAATTATCGCGCGCTTGGCTGGTTTAGTTTGCCGAGCATCTGGTTTTTCCAGATCATCCTCGTGGCGGTCACGCCGATGGTGGATTTGTTTTTGCTCGCTTCATTGCCATTTGGCGCATGGCGCGCGGTGATGCCATTCGTCATTACCTTCCTGGCGATGGACGTAATTCTTGCGACCCTCGCGTGCATTTTGGAGCGCGAACCGATCCTGCGCGCCTGGCGAATTCTCCCCATGCGCCTGATTTATCGTCCGCTGCTCAGCTACTGCATCTGGAAAGCGATCTTGCGCGCAGTGAAAGGTGCATGGGTGAGTTGGGGCAAACTCGAGCGCACAGCCAGCGTGCCAGTGCGCGCGTAGATTTTTCGATCTTCGCATCAATGAAACTGCCGAAACGCCGGATCACACGCATGCTGCCTGTGCGCCCAGCGAATGTCTTGTTAGTTCTTTTCCCGGCGCTGATGGCGCTTTCTGCGTGTCACAAGAATGCGCCACCGCAAGTACGTGTCGATCCAAATGGCTCGGTCGAGATCGTCATTCCTGAACAGGGCGCGTATACGGGCGCATTCATGGATTTTGGAGACGAGGAAGACGACGTGACACTGGAGATGATCGAGGATTTCGAGACAATGGTTGGCAAACATCAGGCGATCATCGCGTCATCAAGTTATTGGGGTGAGCAAAGTTTCCCGACCGCAAATTTGAACGTAGTTTGGCGACACGGTTCGCTACCGCTCGTTTTCTGGTCGCCGTGGGACCGGCCCTACGAACAAAATCGTGGCCCCGACAAGTTTAATCTGAACGACATCATCGCTGGGAAATGGGATGCTTACATCGACAAATGGGCCGATGGCGCGCGGGCGTTTGGTCATCCGTTAATTGTGACTTTTGGCGTGGAAATGAATGGTGATTGGTTTCCGTGGTCGGGCATCTATTACGGCGGCGATCAATGGGATGATGTGCGCGGCAGTTGGAAAGGCCCGGAAAACTTCAAGGCGGCTTATCGCCACGTCGTGGATCGCGTCCGGGCGCGGGGAGCGACAAACATCAAATGGATGTTTCACACGAATAATTATTCCTATCCGCTGGACACCTGGAACTTCGCGCCTGCGTATTATCCCGGCCCCGACTACGTGGATTGGCTTGGCTTGAGCGTTTACGGCCAGCAGTTCAAAGACGAACCAAATCCGGATATCCGTTCACTTATGGATTGGCCGTACCAGGAAATGTGCGGCCTCGATCCGAAGAAGCCAATCATGATCGCCGAATGGGCGACCGGCGAATTTCCGCTTTCGGTCAACGAGCCCGGTATTAGGAAAAATGAGTGGATCAAACAAGGCCTCGATCTTTTTCGCACGCGTTATCCGCGCATTAAAGCCGCGGTTTACTGGCACGAACGCTGGCAAAATCCCGATCAGTCCTACAGCAACTTGCGCATTAATTCCTCCGTAGAATCATTAAATGCATATCGCGAAGGCGTCTCGAACGCCGATTGGTTGGGCAATCTGATTCTGCGGGCGGTTCCGAAATCGACTGCAAAATAACGCTTTGGGATGGCGCTGCTCAGCGGAGTTTTCTTGTCGATCTTGAGCGGCCCGCCGTATAACGCTGACCGTGAAGATCGACAATCTCATTCGAGCTTTCATCTCCATTGCGTTCTTATCAGTCGCGGCAGTCTCACCGGCGCAAACCACTTCTCCCGCTCCGACCGCGCCATCGCTCGAGCAGCGCGTCGCCGATCTCGAAGCTTATCTAAATAATTCAGCGCGCGGTGCCGATGCCACAAATGCGGCGGTCGTCTCCAATGTGCCCGGGCCTGGTCCCGGGCACAACGCATGGATGATGACCGCAGCGGCGCTCGTGCTTTTTATGACGCTTCCTGGTCTCGCTCTCTTTTACGGAGGTCTCGTTCGCGCGAAGAATGTTCTCTCCGTGCTCGCGCAATGTCTTGGCATTGCGGGTCTGGTCACGATTCTTTGGTGGGCCGCGGGTTATTCACTCGTCTTCTCGCGCGGTTCCGCGTTTCTCGGCGGACTGAAGTTCGCTTTTCTTCATGGCGTCGATGCGCGTCCGAATGGTGATTATTCGTATTGGGTTTCGCAAAATGTCTTCGCGATGTATCAACTCATGTTCGCGATCATCACGCCGGCATTGATCATTGGCGCGGTCGCGGAGCGGATGAAATTCGCTGCCGTGCTTGTTTTTGTCGCCGTGTGGATGTTCGCCGTTTATTTCCCGATCGCCCACATGGTGTGGGGAATCGACGGCTGGATGAATGGCCTCTGGAATCCCGCTGCGAAAATCACCGCCATCGATTTTGCCGGGGGAACTGTGGTGCACATGTCTTCCGGTTGGTCCGCACTGGTTCTTTGCATTCTTCTAGGCCACCGACTCGGATTTAGAAAAGAAGTCATGGCGCCGCATAGCATGGTCCTTTGCATGGTCGGGACCGGATTGCTTTGGGTAGGTTGGTACGGCTTTAACGCCGGGAGCGCACTCGCCCCCGATGGAATCGCCGCAAACGCGTTTATGACGACGACTCTGACTACGGCTGTTGCCTCATTCACCTGGGCGATGCTCGAGTACGCGCTGCGAGGCAAACCAAGCGTGCTCGGATTTTGTTCGGGGGCAGTTGGCGGCTTGGTTGTGATTACACCCGCGTGCGGATACGTCGATCCAACCGGCGCGGTCATCATCGGCGTCGCTGCCGGGATTGTTCCGTTCTTTGCGTGCACAAAACTAAAATCCTGGTTCCACTATGATGACGCGCTCGACACGTTCGGCATTCATGCCGTTGGAGGCACGCTCGGCGCGTTTCTGACAGGAGTTTTTGCAACCGCCTCGGTGAATCCGAATTTAGCGAAACTCGCCGGACGCGCGTTATGGCTTGAACAATTGAAAGCAATCGCCATTACGATTGCCGTCGCCGTTGTCGGCAGCGCGGTCATTGGTGCGGTCGTTCGCGGCGCAATTGGCCTGCGCATCGCGCCCGAAGTAGAGCGACAAGGTCTCGACGTCAACGAACATGGCGAAGAGGGTTATATCACTTCATGAACATGTCGATCCTCAGAGAATTGCCTAACGAATGAATCAAGAGATCGAACATCTCAGGTTGCGTAGATTCGAACAATCCGATCAGCTTCTGGAAACCGCAGCCCCTTTAGAAAAAAGTCGTCGATCAAACTGAAGATCGTCGCATTAAGTCCCAATCCCAGGCCGAGTGTTAGGACCGCGAGAAGCATGAAGCCGGGCGACTTGCGCAGCTGGCGCGCTGCTAAAAAGAGCTGACTCATTACCTCTGGTTGATGTTGTTTCTGTCAACGTTGGATGAGTAGGACATTGATATGACAATTTCGGACTCACTGGTCAGGATGATCCATTCGACTAAGGACTTCATTCAACGTGTCCCCAAATCTGTGCGCAGCATCATTCTCCTTTTGGGCAGCAATTTTTGCTACCAGCTGAACCAGAACATTACTCTGCGTCCGCACCCTCACGTACTCCGACATGTCGATGTTAGGCTCTTTCCAAAGATGCTTGTTCTCGGTGATAAGTGCCTTGAACCACTCTTCAAAACTCGATTGGTCGAAATCCTTCCGGTCAACGATCGACAATAATGCTGCGGCTATTCGCGCGTCTTCGCCCCAAACGAAAACGGAAGGGACGGTTCGGCAGCGCTGGGCAATGGTCGCAATAATTTTCTTTTGATCTTCTCCAGAAAGCTTTGGATTGCGGGCAAGAAACTTCAATAAGTCTGCGACATGAGCAGTGGCGTGCGCCCACCCTTTCACCGGGACATATCCTCGCAGATCCTTTTCGCTAGCATAGCACTGCAACGCAGTCTCTAGCGTTTCTTTGAATGCAGAGTCCGATAAGAACGGCTTCTGCAAATCCTGCGCAGCCAAGACCGACATGTAAAGCGCGGAAAAGGAACGACCAAACACCGTGTCGTTTTCTGACTCGCCAATATGAGAGATCATCGCCGGCAGCAATTTAGCGCGAAGCGCCTCAAGCTGTTCGCCAGTGAGCAGATTGTTGCGATAGATCCAATTTGCCAGGATTTCGTACCCACAGCTGTCCCGGAGCGATGGATCAGTCGAACCCGCCAGGTCTGCTATTCCGAGAGCGAGCGCGCCTGCCGATTCGTGCGAGGGCACCGCGAAATTATGTTCTCTGATTGTCTTCCAAAAAGCAGCATTATGAGCCTCGTTGGCGGCAGAAATCGGTAGGACGGGCTGAAACGCAGCGATCAAAATTGCCCAGCAGAAGAGTCCGCTTCGTGTGGATGCCATATTGCAAATCTAAGCTCAACGCCGGTCAGTTGCCGGGTTAAATGTTGATGATCATGGATTCTTAAATGTCATTATTACAACGTCTTCAAAAAGCGGACCCGGTCGCGCCGGCGGTGATAGTTGCTGCTACGTTGGTGCAAAGCAAAAGAGGCAGCGGCCGGAACCGCTGCCTCTTTGTCAAACTGCTCTGTGCGATGCTTAGAACTTCTTGATCAGCCGGACATACACGAACCGTCCCAGGTTATCATAGGAGCCAGCCGGGTAGCCTTGGGAGTTGCCAACTGCTTCTTGCCCAAGCTCCTTTGGCGGGTCCTCACCGAAGATATCGTTCACACCCACGGTGATGGTGGAATTGTTCAGGATGTTCTTCCAGCACGGCATACTGTAAACAGCCGCCGGCGGCACTTCCTTCTCTTTGCCACTGAGAACCTGCTTGCTGTCCTTCGAATACCCTGGCACCGGCGCCGCTTCCACCGGAGGGGTGAAGATCAGGCTGTAGGAGAGCTGCACGTCTGTGAACCAGGTCGGGTGCACATAGTGCTGCTTAAATTTTCCATCAACTTGGGTAGCAAAGAGCTCTTCCCAGAATCCATCGAGCAGATGCACGGTCGCGTTCAAATCGAAGTTGTGCCACGTCCAGTCAAGATTCGTTAATCCCTTCCATTTGTACCAGGCATCGCCCCCAGTCGTCTGTCCGAAAAAGCTGCCTTCGAACCAATCGTTGTTGGTCCGCCCGGCTACCTGGTAGGCCCTTTGCCCGGGGAATTGGAACACGAATTGATCCAGATAACTTACTCGGGTCAACCAAGTAAATGTGCCATAGCCCGTCTCTATTGCGTACTGAAGGCCAAGATCAACCCCGCGCGCGTTCTCACGCCCACCGTTTGTAAAAGGGCTTTGGACCCCATTGAAAGAGCCGGCCGGGTCGAATAGGACCGCTGGCCCAAGCGGCGGCGGTATCGCCGGACTCACCACTCCCGGAACAACGCCGGCGTTAAACCCCGCAATTACCTGCTGAGGAGAAAGGAACACGACAACGCCCGTCCGCTCCACATCCCACAGGTCAACCGTCAACGTCAGGGTACTGTTCGGGACCAAATTCTGGATCCACTTCGGCGTATAAACAATGCCTCCAGTCCAGGTCCGGTCATGTTCTGGCGCGAGATTTCGGTTGGGGGTCTCCACGACGGTTGTTTCCGGATTGCTCGTGTCCTGGGGAGTGGTGGACCCAGGGGCAAACCCGATAAATCGCGCGGGCGCAAGAGCGAAAACTGTAGGTCCAAAGAGCTGTTGCATTGAGGGCTCAAGGAAGCCTTCGCCCCAGGTGCTACGAATGGTCAGTTGTTCGTCAAACGGCTGCCAGCGCACCCCCACTTTAGGTACTAATGCATTCGTGTCATTATTGAACCACTGCTCGTAGCGGGCCCCGGCCGTGAACTCCAGCGAATAGAACCCAGGAATGTTGAACTTGGGACTGAAAATTGGAATGAGCGTTTCCCCATAAAACGCCATCTCTTTGCGTCCGGCTTTAACCGAGGGGAGAAAGCCGACACCCACTTCCTCTCTAAGGCGGAGCTGGTCATCGTAATTGACATTGTAGGTTTGCCGAGTAAACGAACCGCCGACGGCCAATCCAACGCCGCCTGCCGGCAAATCAAACAGGTCGGTGGTATAAATGTTCAGGTCCACTGTCGCTAGTTTCATTGTAAAGAGGGACTTCGATCTTAGTGTCGCGAAATCGATCAATGGGGCGTTGCTTGCGATCGGGTTCTGAAGGGGAGCCCCGAATGGATTGTACGGGGTCGTCTGTCCGATAAAATCCGACGAGCCGGGATTAAAGAGCGAGTCGTTCCCG
>Ga0193723_1000033_pt1 | contig 36377 bp, 46 predicted proteins | sample H2m2metaG_FD_143042 | JGI IMG/M metagenome (GOLD analysis project Ga0193723, IMG submission 143042) | Soil microbial communities from a riparian zone of the East river system, Colorado, United States - H2m2 | ecosystem: Environmental > Terrestrial > Soil > Riparian zone | place: USA: East River...
ACACCGGCCGATTGGTGATTCCGGGGGCGGTCCCCCTATTCGCGGTCACCGCGGATGTGGTAGGGTTTCCATGCCTTTGGGAGGTTGAAATGACGACCAGCGAAAAAAAGATGCTTGCTGCCGGCACAATCATGGGATTGGTAGTCGGGCTTATGATAGCGTTGTTCATTGCGATCAGGCCGGAACTGTTTAGGGCTCTGACACCGTAGTTGCGCTGCTTCCGCGTCCTCGATCAGCTTCACGATATAGGCACCTACCTAAATTTTCTGCAAACCACCCGGGCGGGGGACTATCCGACCTGCGCGGATAACCACACGCCCACCGGACAAAGCGGAACGGCGCTCAAGGGCTGAGGACGTGCTGTGGGATCGCGGCGAGGTAAGGCCGTTTAACTACCGCGCACGCGTCATCCCGTTGACACTCATGGGTGCGGCGGCTAGCTTCCGCACCCTGTTGAAAGTGGGGAGGTTAACTCTCCCACCCTGAGCCTGCCGGCCCGATGCCGCAGCGCAACCGGGTCCTGGCTTCGAAGCCTATCGGTCGGTCACCGCCACCGTGGCTTTGCGTCGTGGGCACCCGGTTCATCGCCGGGTGCTCTTTTTCTTTTTCACGTTGGAGGCACGCACTGTCCACGAACGATCGCGAAAAACGAATCCGCGTCAACCGAATGATCCGGATCAGCCCCGTGCGCGTGATCACTGCTGCCGGCGAGCAGCTCGGAGTCCTGCCGATCGAAGAGGCCCTCGCGGCCGCTCTGGAACGCGGGTTGGATCTCGTGGAGGTTGCCCCCACCGCTCGGCCTCCCGTCGTCAAGATCATGGACTACGGGAAGTACAAGTTCGAGGAAGCGAAGGCGGCCCGTGCCGCCAAGAAGAAGCAGCACATCATTCAGCTCAAGGAAGTGAAGTACCGGCCCGGTATCGACGATCACGACTTCGACTTCAAGACCCGGCACGCCCGGGAGTTTCTGGGCGACGGCAACAAGGTCAAGGTCACGATGATGTTCCGCGGACGGCAGATGGCGCATCTGGAGCTGGGGAAGGCGGTGCTCGACCGAGTGGCGGCAAACCTGGCCGATGTGGGCAAGATCGAGTCGGACGCCAAGCTCGAAGGCCGCAACATGACGATGGTGATCGCGCCCAAGTAGCCCGGCCCTCATGGGCCGGGTAGCCGAGCATAGCGAGTCGAGGAGTAACATGCCGAAACAGAAGACCAAACGCGCCGCCATGAAGCGCTTCAAGACCACCGGGTCTGGGAAGCTCAAGCGTTGGCACGCCAATCATACGCACATCCTGACGAAGAAGTCGCGCAAGCGAAAGAATCGCCTGAAGAAGGGTGACCTCGTCAGCTCGGCGGACTTCCCCCGCGTCAGCCGTCTCCTTCAGGCGTAAGGACAGCCCATGCCCCGCGTCAAAAACGGCGTCGCCCACCACGCCAGGAAGAAGAAGATCATGGAGGCCGCCAAGGGCGCTCGAGGCGGCCGGAGCAAGCTGTACAAGGCGGCCAAGGAGACGGCCGAGCGGGCCATGCGCTACGCGTATCGCGACCGCCGGAAGAAGAAGGGCGAGTTCCGCTCACTCTGGATCACCCGCATCAACGCGGCGGCCCGCACCCAGGGTATGAGCTACAGCCGTTTCATGGCCGGGCTCAAGAAAGCGGGCGTCGATATCAACCGCAAGGTTCTCGCAGACCTGGCGGTGCACGACCTCGACGCGTTCGCCCGCATCGCCGAGCTGGCGAAGGGCCCCGACCGCCCATAGGCCCGGACGGCCCCCTCGCCTGGCTCGGGGCAGGCTGTGCGGGCTTACATGTTTGCCCGCATGGGGCCGTTCGCACAGGCGGGCGGCCCCACTTCTTTTGGAATAGCGCATCGATGACAGTCCGAACAGGCTTTCCGGATCTCGATCAGATCGCAGAGCGCATCGACAAGGTCCCCTCTCTCGATCAGAAACAACTCGAGGCAGAGGAAATCGCTCTTCTTGGTCGGAAGAGTGGTGTGCTTACCCTCAAGGCAAAGTCTCTTGGGTCTCTGCCCCTGGAGCAGCGGAAGAGCTACGGCGCCAAGGTCAACGAGCTCAAGGTGCTCGCCGACGCCGTTATCGGGGGGCGAAAGAAGGAATTACAAGTTTCTGTCAGTGGGGTTCTTGTCAGGGGCGAGGATCTCACTATGCCGGGCCGCCGGCAGTGGATCGGGGCGGAGCACCCCGTCACCCGGGTCGTGGATGAGATCGTGGACATTTTTCGGGGGATCGGCTTCACGGTGGCCGTAGGTCCCGAGGTGGAAACCGACTGGTTCAACTTCACCGCCCTCAACTTCCCGGCCGATCATCCGGCGATGGACATGCACGACACGCTGTATGTCGATGCTCCGCCGGTGCCGGGCGAACGGGGCGGACGCCTGCTGCTCCGCACGCACACCTCACCAGTGCAGATTCGAACCCTGCTCGAGTCGCCACCGCCAGTGCGGGTGGTGATTCCGGGGCTGGTCTATCGGAACGACCCGTTTGATCCCTCCCACGCGCCGGCGTTTTCCCAAATCGAAGGGCTGGCCGTGGACGAAGGAATCTCCTTCGTGGATCTCAAGGCGACGCTGGTCCACTTCGCCCATCGCTTCTTTTCGCCCACCACCAAGGTGCGCTTCCGGCCCTCGTTCTTCCCCTTCACCGAGCCCTCGGCGGAGATGGATGTCGAATGCCACCTGTGCCACGGCAGTGGCTGCCCGGCCTGCAAGGGAACCGGGTGGATGGAGATCCTGGGCTGCGGCATGGTCCACCCCGCGGTATTCGAGCACTCGGGGGTTGACCCCGAGCGGTACACTGGGTGGGCGTTCGGCATGGGGCCGCACCGGATCACGATGCTGCGATACGGCATTCCCGACATCCGGCTGCTCTATGACGGGGATATGAGATTTTTGGAGCAGTTTGTGACAGCGGGACAGCGGGGCAGCGGGGCAGCGGGGCAGAACACAAGATGAATGTCTCGCGCCGTTGGTTGGAGGCGTTCCTGCGTCGTCCCCTCGAGGTGCGGGATCTTGCCGAGCGCCTGACCATGCTCGGTGCTCCGGTGGATGCTGTCGAGCCACTTCACGCCGGCTTGGAAAACATCCTCGTCGCCCTGGTAGAAGAGGTACGCCCCCACCCCAACGCGGAGCGCCTGCGGGTTTGTGTGGTGAACGGCGGAGCGGCGGAGCGCCTGAATGTGGTCTGTGGAGCAGCGAATGTGGTCGCGGGGCAGAAGTATCCGTTCGCGCCCGTCGGGGCCACGCTCCCTGGAGGACTCCGGATCGAGAAGCGAAAGCTCAGGGGGGAGACCTCGGAGGGCATGCTCTGCTCCGCGCGCGAGCTCGGGCTCGGCCAGGACGGGGAAGGGATCTGGGAGCTGGAGACTGACGCCGCCCCCGGCACTCGTCTGCTCGACGCATTACCGCTTGCCGATCACCGACTGGTCGTGGACGTCGGGCCCAATCGGCCGGACCTGCTGGGCCACAAGGGAATCGCGCGGGAGCTATCCGCGGCATACGGTGCGCCGTTCCGGCTGCCGGCCATCCCCAGTCCGGTCGTGACCGATGTCCCGCCCGTCCGCCGAGTGGGCGGGGACACGGTGTCGGGTGGCGTCCACGTCGCCATCGAGGATCTGGAGGGCTGTCCCCGACTCCTCGGCGCCGTGCTCCGCGGCGTGAAGGTCGCAGCCTCGCCGGCCTGGCTGGTGCACCGGCTGGAGGCGGTCGGTATCCGGGCGATCAACAACGTGGTGGATGCAACCAATTACGTCATGCTCGAGCTGAACCAGCCGATGCATGCGTATGATATTGCCCGGCTGCGGGGCCCGAGCGTGATCGCCCGGCGGGCTCGACCGGGCGAGTTGGTCACCACGCTCGATGGCGTCGAGCGGACGCTCCTGCCGGACATGACAGTGATCGCCGACGATGCAGGAGCCATCGGAATCGCGGGGGTCATGGGTGGGGCCGCCACCGAGGTCACCTCCGACACGGTCGACGTATTTCTCGAGTGCGCCTACTTCACGCCCACGAGTGTTCGCCGCGCGCGGCGGGCGCTGGGCCTCTCGACCGAGGCGAGCTATCGGTTCGAGCGGGGGATTGACCGAGGGGGCGGGGTCGAGGCGATGCGCCGCTGCATCGAGATCATCCAGGCGACGGCCGGCGGCGAGCTGGCCGACGCCCCGGTTGAGTTGGGTCCCGGTCCCCCGAATCCGCCGCGCATCTTTCTCCGCCCTTCTCGCGTGGCCCAGGTGCTCGGGATCGAGCTCCCGTGGCACGCGGTGGAAGGCTATCTGGTGTCGGTTGGAGCCACACTGGTACCCAAGCCGGACGATGGGCGCATCGCGGTGGAGGTGCCGAGCTGGCGACCGGATCTTGTCCGGGAGATCGATCTGGTCGAAGAGGTCGCTCGCCTGCATGGATACCAGAATTTCCCGGCCGAGCTGCGGCCCTTCCGCCCGGGGCAGCTGGACGATGCGCCAATCGAGCGGGCCGCCGTCGAGGTGCGCCGTGGTCTCGCCGGCCAGGGCCTGATGGAAGTCATGCCGCTCCCGACCGGCCCTGCGGACGGCCCGGACAGCGTGCGGCTGCTCAATCCGCTCTCCAGCACCGAGGGACATCTTCGGCGGCGTCTGTTGCCGGGGCTGGTCCGACTGGTCCAGCGGAACTGGGACAATCACGTGGAGAACGTGCGGCTGTTCGAGATCGGCACCGTTTTTACTGCTGCCGGGGCAGGGGAGCGTCCGCGCGAGGAGCATCACGTGGCCGCGGTTCTCACCGGCAGGCGGGAGCCGCCGCACTGGACCGGCACGGGCGAGAGCCGCATCGATCTGTGGGATCTGAAGGGCCAGTTCGAGGCGGCGGCCGGTCTGGCGATTCCGGGAGGCGCGGTGCAGGTTGAAGGGACCGGGTGGATCGCCCGGGATTCTCAGGGCCGGACCGTGGGCCAGGCAGGCCCGCTCGAGGCGGACGCGCCCCCATGGGCCGCCCCCCTCTTCGGGTACGAGCTGGTGCTCGACCCGGCCCTCCGGCAACCGGCTGGTTTTGCGGCACCGCCCTCGACCCCGTCGGCCGAGCGGGTGCTCGCGCTGCTGCTTGCGGAGGGCACGACGGTACGCCAAGTCGAGGAGTTGGTCCGGCAGAGCGGCGGTCCGCTGCTCGAGGCCGTCACCATCGAGAGCGATTACCGCGGTCCCGAGCTTCCATCAGGCACGCGGAGCGTCGCGTTCCGGCTGACCTTCCGGGCGCCCGAACGAACACTGCGCGATGCCGAGATCGACGCAATCGAGACCCGCATGCTGGCCACACTCGCGGCAGAGCTAGGGATTCAGCGCCGGGTGGCGGGCGCATCCGGCGGTGGAGAATGAGCGTGACATATCACTACGAACGTCCCGACCAGAAGGCACTGGCTGACCTGGAGCAGGTCCTGGGCAATCTCGCCGAGGAGCTCGCCGGGTGGCGGCGGCGGACCCTGAAGGCGGAGGCGGAGCTACAGGACGCCCGGGCGAATGGCGGCGTGCTGGCGGGGCCCGAGCTGACCAAGTCCCGGCAGCGGGTCATCGAGCTGGAAGCCGAAAACCTCGCGCTCCGGCAGCGGATCGACGCCGCCAAGGAACGGCTCGGAGCCTTGGCCGGCCGGCTCACATTCCTGGAGCAGCACGGTGGAGGAAACGCGGCGTGACCACGACCAAGAACGCGGTGCGCGTCGTCATCGGCGGCGAGGAGTACACCGTCCGCTCCGAGCTTCCGCCCGAGTACACCCGCGAGGTCGCCGCCTATCTCGACGCCGCGCTGAAGCGGGTGCGGGACTCGCTCCCCATGGTCGAGTCGCACAAGGCCGCCATTCTCGCGGCGCTGTCCATCACCGACGAGCTGTTTCAGGCGCGTCGGGGTGACCGCGAAGCGGCCGACCGGCTCTCCAGCATGGCCAACGATCTCGCCCGGCTTCTCCCGCCTGCCAAGCGCGGCAGTCGCGCAGCTTCCTAAAGGAGAGAATCGTAGATGCTGCAGTCTCTCCTCCTGCCGATGCTATCGGGGGTGGCGGCCGGACTCGCCGCTGCCCTGATCTTCATCCTGCTGTACACCCGCAATCAGCGGCGCAGCGCCACCAGCATTCTCTCGCTGGCTCGGGCGGAGATCGATCGGCTTCGAGGCGAGGGGCAGCGCGAGGCGGAATCGGCCAGGTCCGATCTCCTCCTCTCCGGCAAGATGGAAGCGCTCAAGCTGCGGGAGGAGCTCGATCGTGAGGTTCAGCGGCGGCGGGAGGAGTGGGAGCGACTGGAGCGCCGGGCGGACGAGCGGGCCCGGGTTCAGGAGCGGAAGCTCGAGGAGCTCGAGGCCCGCGAGCGGAACGCGCTGCACCGCGAGGAGGACCTGAACCAGCGGGAGCAGGGCCTCCGCAGCCGTGAGGGCGAGGCCGATCGTCTTGCGCAAGAGCAGCGCGTGAAGCTGGAGCGAATTGCCGGCCTCACCGCGGAAGATGCCCGGCGGGAGATTCTCCAGCGGATCGAGGACGAGGCGCGGGGCCAGGCCGCGGCGCTGGTGCGTGACATCAAGGAGCAGGCACGCCGCACGGCGGATCGGGACGCTCGGCGGATCATCTCGATAGCGATCCAGCGCCTGGGGGCGGAGCATACGGCGGAGAGCACCGTCGCGGCGGTGGCCCTGCCGAGCGACGAGATGAAAGGCCGGATCATCGGGCGGGAGGGGCGGAACATTCGAGCGTTCGAGACCGCCACCGGTGTGGACGTGATCATCGATGACACTCCGGATACGGTGATCATCTCCTGTTTCGACCCGATCCGCAGGGAAGTCGCCCGCCGTTCACTCGAAGCCCTTATCACCGACGGCCGCATCCACCCCGGGCGAATCGAGGAAGTCGTCCTCAAGATTCAGCAGGAGCTCGATGCCCAGCTGGTCGAGCTGGGAGAGCAGGCCGCCTACGATACCGGAGTGCATGGCCTGCATCCGGAGGTCATCAAGCTGGTGGGCCGGATGCGCTACCGGACCTCCTACGGGCAGAACATCCTGGAGCATTCCAAGGAGGTAGCGTGGCTCGCGGGGATGATGGCGGCCGAGCTGCACGTGGATGTAGCCCTGGCCAAGCGAGGTGCCCTGCTTCACGACATCGGGAAGGTGCTCACCCATGATAACGAGGGCACCCACGTGGAGCTCGGCGTGGAGGTCGCGCGGAAGTACGGCGAGAATGTAGCGGTAATCAACTGCATTCAGGCCCATCACGACGACGTCCCCCATGAATCCACCGAGTCGGTGCTGGTTCAGGCGGCCGACGCCATCAGCGGTTCCCGCCCTGGTGCCCGGCGGGAGGCGTTCGAGAGCTACGTGAAGCGGCTGACCCGGCTGGAGGAGATCGCGAACGCATTCCCGGGAGTAGAGAAGAGCAACGTCATCCAGGCCGGACGGGAGATCCGGGTGGTGGTGACCCCCGACCGCATCGACGACGGCGCCGCGGCACAGCTTTCAGAGTCAATTGCCCGGAAGATCGAGGGTGAGCTCCAGTATCCCGGCCAGATCAAGGTGGTCGTGATCCGGGAGACCCGGGCCGTGGACTTCGCTCGGTGAGCGCCAGAATCCTCGACGGCACCGCCATCGCCAAGGCGATCCGCCAGGAGGTCGCGGCTGAGGTGTCGCGTCTCCGCTCCAAGGGACGGAAACCAGGCCTCGCGGCGGTCCTGGTTGGAGAGGACCCGGCCAGTGCGGTCTACGTTCGCTCCAAGGGAAAGGCGTGCGAGGAAGCGGGGATGCACTCGGTCACCATACGGCTCCCGGCAGACACCCCCGAAGCCGAGCTTCTGGACACGGTAGACCGTCTCAATGCCGATCCCAAGATCAACGGGATACTGGTGCAGCTCCCGCTACCCAAGCACATCAACAGTGAGAAGGTACTCCGTCGGATCGACCCATCGAAGGACGTGGATGGATTTCATCCCGTCAATGTGGGCAAGCTGGTGACGGGCGACAAAACCGCCTTTCGGCCGGCGACACCCTATGGCGTGCAGCAGATGCTGATCCGTTCCGGCATCGAGATCAAGGGCGCCCACGCGGTCATTGTGGGTCGGTCAAATATCGTGGGCAAGCCCATGGCCAGCCTGCTGATCCAGCAGGGTCCCGGCGGCGACGCCACGGTGACGGTCTGCCACTCACGTACCCGCGACCTGCCGTCGGTCACCCGCCTGGCCGACATCCTCATCGCGGCGATCGGCAAACCCGAGTTCGTGACCGCGGACATGGTGCGCCCCGGCGCCGTCGTGATCGATGTGGGGATCAACCGGGTGGACGATGCTTCCCGGCCCAGGGGATACCGCCTGGTCGGTGACGTCGCCTATGACTCGGTCTCGCAGATCGCCTCGGCAATCACGCCCGTACCTGGCGGCGTAGGACCGATGACCATTGCCATGCTGCTCCAGAACACGTTGCAAGCAATGCAGCAAGCAGATCTCGACTAATTCCACATTGCTACTACTTCACCACGAAGGCACGAAGACCACGAAGGACACGAAGAAGAGCAAAGCTACTAGTTTTTGTAGTTCTTTCGTGACCTTTGTGTCCTTCGTGCCTTCGTGGTGAAGTTGTGCCTGAGCTAAACTGATTTATGACCCTATCACTGTCATTCAGTGTCCCCTCCCCCACCGACCAGGTCTGGTCCGTCGGCCAGCTCAGCACCACGGTTAAGCACCTGATTGACGGCTCGTTCATGCCGGTCTGGGTGCGCGGCGAGGTGGTGCAGTGCAAGGTCTGGTCGAGCGGGCATTGGTACTTCACCCTCCGCGACAAGCGCAGCCAGGTGAAATGCTGCCTGTGGAAGCTGAACGCCGCCAGGGCGGGGAAGCCGCCGATCGACGGCACCGAGGTGTTCGTGCTCGGAAAGCCCGGGCTCTATGAGGAGAAGGGCGAATTCCAGTTCATCGTTCAGCGCATCATTCCGACCGCGGCCGTGGGCCGGCAGCAGCAGGAGCTGGAGCGGGTCAAGGCGGCGCTGCAGAAGGATGGTCTGTTCGAGCCCGGCCGGAAGAGAAGAGTACCGGCCTATGCCTGCACGGTCGCACTGGTCACCAGTCCGGACGGGGCCGCGATCCATGATGTCGTCACCGTCACCCGGAAGCGGTGGCCCTGTGCCAGGATTCTGGTCATCGGCGCCCGGGTTCAGGGCGACGGGGCGGTGCAGGAGCTAGTGCGGGCGCTCGGGCTGGTGAACCGGATCCCGGGCCTCGACGTCTGCATCGTCGGCCGGGGCGGTGGTGGACGGGAGGATCTGGCCGCGTTCAACAGCGAGGCCGTGTGCCGGGCTCTCGCCGCCGTGCGGGTGCCCACGATATCGGCGGTAGGCCACGAGACCGACATTTCGCTCACCGATCTCGTCGCCGACATCCGCGCCGCGACACCGTCGGCGGCCGCGGAGCTTGCGGTGGCGGACCGCCGTGACGTGCTCCGGTTGGTGGACGACCTCTCGCTTCGCCTCGCAACAGGGCTCAGCGGCCGAACCCGGCTCGCCTCCGAGCGCTTGGCCCGCACTGGCGACCGGCTTCAAGCAGGAATCGAAGCTGTGCTCGAATCCCGCCGCAATTTGATGGACCGGCTTGGGGCCCAGCTGGACGCGCTGAGTCCACTCAAGGTGCTGGGCCGCGGCTACGCCGTGCCGGTAGCGCCCGATGGCCGGGTGCTGAAGCGTCAAGCCGACTTCGTGACTGACCAGAGGTTTCGTCTGCGGGTCAGCGATGGCGATGTTCCCGCCCGGGTGGAATGAGACGATGCCCAAGCCTACCGTGACGCCCGCGGACCCGCCCCCCTTGGCCGATGAGCTCGCCCGGCTGGAGGAAATCGTGCGCAAGCTCGAGGCGGATGACGTCGAGCTGGATGCTGCGCTCGCGCTGTTCGAAGAGGGAGTGGCCCGGCTCCGGGCGGCGCGTGAACGCCTCGCGGACGCCGAGGTCAAGGTCCAAGCCGTACTCGAGGCTGCCGACGGCGACATCAGGCTGACCGATCTCGATGGCTGAAACAGCCGCCGGCGCGAAGGCGACGGACCTGCTGTTGGAAGCACGAGAGGCGATCGACACGCTCCTGGGCGACTGGTCGGAGCGCCTTGGCGTCGAGATCGGAGGGCGCGATGGCCAGGCGCTGGCGTACGCGCTCAGGACGCCGGGAAAGCGGGTGCGTGCGGCGCTGTTGCTCGCGGCCTATCGATCGGTTGGAGGCCACTCGCCGGGCATCGCCGGCATTGCCGCCGCAGTGGAGACGGTGCACGCGTACTCGCTGGTGCACGACGACCTCCCCTGCATGGATGACGACGATCTCCGTCGTGGCCGTCCCACCACCCATCGCGCCTTCGACGTTCCTTCGGCCACACGAGCCGGCTATCTGCTCGTGCCGGTCGCTGCCCGATTGCTCGCGGTGGGGGCCGCAGAGCTCGACCTTTCCCCCGCCTCGCTGAGCCGCATGGCGACCGAGCTCTTTCACGCGGGCGGTGCGGAAGGCATGGTTGGAGGTCAGTGGCTCGATCTCGAGGCGGAGCGACACGCTTTATCGCTCTCCGAGCTGATCGGGGTCCACCGGGGGAAAACCGGCGCCGTGATCCGGGCTGCGTGTGTGCTGGGTGGCATGGCGGCTGAGGCCGAGGCCGACGCGTTAGCCGGCCTCACCGCCTTCGGGGAAGACATCGGACTCGCGTTCCAGATCGCCGATGACGTGCTCGATGCCACCGGCACGAGCGAGGAGTTAGGCAAGCCCGCCGGGCGCGACGCCGAGCTGAAGAAATCCACGTACGTGGTTCTCTGCGGCATCGACGGGGCTCGGCGGGAGGCCGAGCGGCTCGCCCGGAGCGCGGTGTCCCACCTGGATCGCGCGGGCGTCCCGTCAGGGGCACTGGGGGCCTTGGCCGGGTATATTGTAACGAGAAGCTCGTGATCACAGCCCCGCCAAACCCCCTTTAGTCATGACTCTTCTCTCGACCATCAACGGTCCCGAAGATCTCAAGCGCCTCCGCCGCGATCAGCTTCCCGAGTTGGCCCAGGAGATCCGCGACCGGCTCATCGAGTGCTGCTCGATTACCGGCGGTCATATCGGGGCCAGCCTCGGCGTGGTCGAGCTGAGCATCGCCCTCCTCTACGAGTTCGACTCGCCGGGTGACAAGATTGTCTGGGACGTTGGGCATCAGGCCTACGCCTGGAAGCTCCTCACCGGTCGGAACGAGCCATTTCCCACCCTGCGGCAACGCGACGGGATCTCGGGTTTCCTCAAGCGGACCGAAAGCGAGCACGATCAGTTCGGTGCCGGTCACGCGGGAACCGCCATGTCGGCGGCGCTCGGCATGGCCACCGCGCGGGATCTCAAGGGGGAGCAGCACAAGGTGATCGCGGTCGTCGGCGATGGCGCGCTCACCTGCGGGCTCTCCTACGAGGGGATGAACAACGCGGGTCACTCCGAGCGGGACATCATCCTGATCGTAAACGACAACGGGATGTCCATCTCGCCCAATGTGGGCGCCATGCCCAAGATGCTGGGACGCATCGTCGCCGATCCCCGGACCAACAAGCTCCGCGAGCGGATCAAGGGGATGACCTTTGCCCTCGGTGGCGTCTTCGGCGAGGGGCTGGTGGAGTTCGCCCGCAACGTAGAGGAAAGTGTCAAGAACCTCTTCTCGCCCGGGATGCTCTTCGAGGAGCTCGGCTTCCGCTATTTCGGCCCGATCGATGGCCACGATCTCCCGAAGCTCTGTGACACACTGCGGTTCGTGGGTGGCATGGAAGGACCCCGGCTGATTCACGTCATTACTCAGAAGGGGAAGGGATTCTCTTTTGCGGAATCCAACCAGGAGAAGTGGCACGGACTGGCCGCGTACGATCCACTGACCGGTGAGGCGCGAAAGAAATCGAGCGGTCCGCCCACCTGGACCCAGGTCTTCGGAGCCGGCCTCACCGCGCTCGGGGGCGAGCACCCCGAGCTGGTGGCGATCACCGCCGCTATGCCCTCGGGGACCGGCACCAGCGTGTTTCAGGAAAAATATCCCGAGCGCTTCTTCGATGTTGGGATCGCCGAGGGCCATGCCGTGACCTTCGCCGGTGGCCTGGCCACTCAGGGTATCCGGCCAGTCTGCGCCATCTACAGCACGTTCCTCCAACGGGCCTACGACAATGTCATTCACGACGTGGCCGTGCAGCGCCTGCCGGTGATCTTTGCCATGGACCGCGCGGGGCTCGTAGGCGAGGACGGTCAGACCCACATGGGGTTGTACGACATCGCCTATATGTTGGCCGTACCCGGTATGACCGTGACCGCACCAAAGGACGGTGATGAGCTGATCGGACTGCTCCGCACCGCGCTCGCCCATAACGGCCCGTTCTCCACCCGATACCCCCGCGACAAAGCGCCGGCCGAGCCTCGCCCCGCTACCGAGATCCCGGCAGTGCCGTACGGTACCTGGGAGCAGCTGCGCCGGGGCAAGGACGTGGCGATCCTGGCCGCGGGTACCATGGTACTCCCCGCAGTGCAGGCGGCCGCGCTCCTGGCCGAGGACGGCGTGGACTGCGCGGTGGTGAACTGCCGGTTCCTCAAGCCGATCGATTCGGTGATGCTCGAGGCCCTGACCCAGCAGCATCGGACGCTGGTGACAGTCGAGGAGGGCACGATCGTCAATGGATTCGGCGCCTATCTGGCTGAGACGCTCCAGACCACGCATCCCGAAGTGCGCGTCGTTGCGCTTGGCGTGCCCGACCGTCTCATCGAGCAGGCCCCCCGTGCCGAACAGCTCGACGCGTATGGCCTGACCGCGACCGGCATCGCACGGCGCATTACGGCGTTGCAGCACGAGGAGAGCCTCGAAGCTCGATGAAGGTCGGCGTCGTCGGAAATCCGCGGTACGGGGACCTCAAGGCAGTCCTCGAGCATCTCGCCATCTCGGCGCCGGATCGGGGCATCACCCTCTATAGCGAGCCCCGCCTCCAGCAGTTCTGGAACCGGGATGTTCCCTCCTTCGAGGGCGTCGGTCTCGACGCGCTGCTCACCTTCGGGGGTGACGGGACGTTGCTGCGAGGGGCCCGTCTGCTCGGCGCGCGCGAGACGCCCATCCTCGGCGTCAACCTGGGCCGCGTCGGATTTCTCACCACCGCCACCCGCGCCTCCCTCGGTCCCGCGCTGGATGCGCTGGTGGCCGGACGATACGAGATCGAAAAGCGCCAGGCGCTCCGCGCCGCTATCCGCGATCCCGAGGGAGAGACCCGGGCCACCCAGATGGCGGTGAACGACGTCGCGGTGCACAAGGGCGGCGTGGCTCGCGTTATCCGGGTGAACGTCTTCATTCAGGGCGAGAACGTCGGCCCCTATAGCGCCGATGGCATCATCGTCGCCACGCCCACCGGTTCTACCGCGTACAGTCTGAGCGCGGGCGGCCCGATCGTCGTGCCGGGCGTCGAAGCGATGGTTGTCACTCCGATCGCCGCGCACACACTCGCCGTACGGGCCCTAGTGGTCCCCGCCACCTATCGCATTGTCATCGAGCCCATGGCCGGGTGGGCCGACGATTTACTGGTCTCATTCGACGGCCAGACCGGTACCACGCTCGCGCCGGGCGAGAGCGTAGACGTATGCCGCGCGGATCACCGGGTGTGCCTCATCCGCCTGGGCGGAGAGGGATTTTTCGAACGGATGCGGCAGAAGCTCCACTGGGGCGATCTTTCCGGCAGGGAAATCAAGGATTGACCTTTGCTCGCTGAGCTCCGCGTCCGAGACCTCGCCACCATCGCCGACGTCACCCTCCAGCTCGGCCCCGGTCTCAACGTGCTCACCGGTGAGACCGGCGCGGGGAAATCCATGCTGGTGGATGCCCTCGCGCTGCTCCTGGGCGAGCGGGCGGCCAGCGGCGGCGTTCGTCCGGGCGCCGCAAAGTCCGTGGTCGAGGGGGCGTTCGAAGGGATCGATGCCGCTACCCGCCGGCAGATTGAGGAGCTGGGGCTCGACGTCGAAGAGGGCCGGGTGGTGGTGCGGCGCGAAGTCTCCGTCGAAGGGCGGTCGCGAGCGTGGGTCAATAGCAGCCCGACCACTGCGGCAGTGCTGGCGGACCTCGGTGCGCTGCTGGTCGATCTTCACGGACAGCACGAGACCCAATCTCTACTTCATACCGAAACGCAGCGAGACATCCTCGATGCATTTGCCCACGCCGAGGCAGAGCGTCGGGCCGTGGCTGAGGCGCACGCCACTGTGGCGGCGCTCCGGGCCGAGCAGACGGCCCTCGCGGCCCGACGCGATGAGGTGCGCCGCCGGGCAGACTACTTGCGCCATGTCGTGGATGAGATCGACGCCGCCAGGATCAAACCGGGCGAGGATGAGACGCTTCAGCTAGAGGCCCGACGGCTCAGCCAGGCCGGGGCGCTGGTCGAGCTGGCACAACGGATCGTCGAGGCGCTCGAAGGGGAGGGCGGCAACGCGCTTGGGGCGCTCGGTCTGGCTAACCGGGCGCTCGCGGGTCTCGAGAAGGTGGACCCCACGACCACTGAATGGCGCAAGCTGGATGACGCGTACGCCAATCTTTCCGAGTTGAGCCGGCTGGCGACCGAGTACGCCGGCTCTGTGCAGGAGGACCCGGAGCGGTTGGCTGGGGTCGAACGACGTCGCGACCTGCTGTTCCGGCTCACCAGCAAGCATGGCGCGACCCTCGAGGCGGTGTCGGCCACCCGCGAGGAGGCGGCCGCCGAGCTGGACTTGCTGGACACGGCGGACACCGATTTGCGCGCTCTGGCGGCCCGCCGGGAAGCAACCGAAGCAGCTCTCATGGCCGCGGCCGATGCGTTGAGTGCCCGCCGGACTGAAACGTCGGATCGGCTGGCGCGCGGAGTAAACCGGTTGCTGCCTCAGCTGGGGCTGGCCGGTGGCAAACTGTCCGTCGCGCTCACTCCGCTGGAGGAGCCCGGCCCACACGGACGAGAGAGCGTGCAGCTGCATGTCCAGCTCAACGTCGGGCTGGAGGCTAAGCCGCTGGCCAAGGTGGCGTCAGGCGGCGAGCTCTCCAGGCTGATGCTCGCCCTCAAGGTCGTGCTGGTGAAGCACGATGCCATCGCGACGCTGGTGTTCGACGAGGTGGACCAGGGAATTGGCGGCGAGACCGGTGCCCAGGTGGGATCAGCGCTGGCCGAGGTCGCGGAGCGGCATCAGGTGCTGGTCATCACCCACCTGCCGCAGATCGCCGCCCGAGCGGACAGCCATCTGGTGGTGTCGAAAGAGGCCCGGCGCGGGATCGCCACCAGCGACGTACAGGTGCTTCATGGCGAGGACCAGATCAACGAGATCGCGCGCATGCTCGGCGATGCGGAGGGCGAGGCCGCGCGGCGGCATGCCCAGGCTTTGTTGCGAAGCCCCGCAGTAGCCAAACGACGGTAAGACCTCTCCTCACCAGATCCCGAAATAAACCCTGAACTGCGCTGCCAGCCTGTGGGTGTCGGGCACCCTCCCGCCACCGGCTCGCAGCACCCGCTCGTAACTCCAGCTTGCATCCACCGGCAGTCCAGTCCCGCCCGGCCGCAGCCCGCCGGGATTGGCATAGGTTATTCCAACCGAGAGTACAGTGGCGTTGGCGCTGCTCTCCTCTGCCAGCACGCTCGGGTCAACTCCTGGGATCGCCCCGCTCGGTGTAGCGTATGCGACCACATCGGACTTACGGGACCAGTGCTCCAGCCCCGCCTGGAGTGCTAGCGTTCGGGCCAGCCGGTAGAAGGGCTTCACGCCGATGGCCAGGATGTCACCGGGATTGCGTCGCACGAGGGCGAGCCGGTCGGGACCAACCAGCGGCTGGCTTGGAGCAGTTACCCGGACCAGGATGTTGGAGGGAAGTTGTCGCACGTAGCTGCCGCTGAGTCGCGCGCCCAGCGCTCCTGAGCCAATGTCAGCCGTCACGTCCACCTGGATATCGGTGTGCCCGTCACCAGTCCCGATATCGAGTGGATTGTCACTCCGATCGCGACGGCCGGTTGGAAAACGAACCAAGCCGGAGATCGCTGTGCGAAAGCCGCCGCGATGCGTGCCAACGTCCCAGTGGTCGATCAGGGTGACTGCGGCGCCTGCTTCGGCGTCGCCGCGAAAGGTCAACGGTCTATTGTCGAGCCTGAGGGCGAGAGGGTCGGTGAGGAACTGGTCGAATCCGGCCTGATCCAGCACGGCGTCCGGGAGCGCCGGAAGAGCGGTGAAGCCCGGCACGTTCAGATTGGTCTCGAGCGTGCCCTGAAGCGCCGTGACCCGTGCATCGAGCGCGGTTCCAGCGCCACTCGTCGAGGTGGGCACAAACGGGGAAGCGGTGGCCGGATCGGCGAGCAGACCGAACAGGTCGGCCCTGAGCGTGGTCGCCTCGGCCAGCGTTGTTACCGCCAGTGCCCGCTGAGTCGGATTGGCGTCGTAGTCGCCGGCTGCGAGCTTGCTGCTGAGATCGGCCAACGCCGCGTCGAAGTCCGCGAAGAATGAAAGCTGGTTGATCGAGCCGGGGTTCACACCGGCATCCGCAGAGGCAGGATCCAACTGCATCCGCGACTGCACGCGCGTCCGGACCAGGGGTATTCGTCCGAAGATCGTGATTGCGTTGGTAACGCCGAGACTCAGGCCGAGGAATCCGGTCCCGACATCGGCATGCGCATCGGTCGCTAACGCGCCTAGATTGATCCGGTAACCTGGGTTCCCGATGACCCGGCCGATCCGCGCATCAGCGTCGGCGAGGCTGGGGATGCGGTCACCGCCCAGAGCCCCGCTGGAGAGGTCGGCCGCATAACCCTCCAGATGCCCAGCACGGAAGCGCCGGTCGAACGTCTCCAGCGAGCCGTCGAGCTCCAGCCGCACCACGCCGCTCGGCACTCCGATCGGCACGAGCTGCGCCCACACCCGCGCAGGTACGATCAGGCAGGCGACAAAACCGAGGCGCCGCACGCAATGCCCCACAATCCCTCCCCAGAGAAGCCAGCCAGCGTAAAACACCCGTCATCGGCAAGGCTGGCAACTTCGCTGTTTACGATCAGCTTTGCCAGCAGGCCCACGGTGATCGCTTCGGCGCCAGGCCGGGTCAATCTGATCGGGGAACATACCGATTACAACGGCGGTCCCGTGCTACCGGTCGCGGTCGAGCGCCGCACTGCCGTGGCCGCCCGAGCGGCGGACCGGTGGCTCCTGGTCTCCGACGCCGAGCCTGGTGTCCTGGACGTCGTGATCGACGCGCCGATGCCCCGGGGGTGGACCGACTACGTCGTCGCCGTAGTTCGCGAGCTGCGTTCGCTCGGCGCGGCGCCGGCCGGCGCGGAGATCGCCGTGGCCACGACGCTTCCGATCGGTGCCGGCCTCTCCTCGTCGGCCGCCCTGACCGTCGCCCTGGCAAAGGCGCTGAGCCTGTTGGCCGGCCGCCGACTCTCGCCGGCGCAGGTGGTGGAGGTGGCGTTTCGAGCGGAGTATCACCAGGTGGGCGTGCGCTGCGGCCGGATGGACCAGACCGTCGCGGCGCACGGTGAGCCGCGCACCGCGCTCCTATTCGATGCGGCTACCGGCGCATTGCGGCGCGTGCCATTCCCGGGGCGGCTCTGGGTCATTGAAACCGGCGTCTCCCACCGGCTCACCGGCGGCGCCCTCAACCAGCGGCGCCGGGAATGCGAGGAAGCGCTGGCCTTCTGCCGCGAGTGGCGTCCTGCACTCCAGCACCTCGCGCAGCTCTCGCCATCGGACCTGCCCGAGATGGAACGGCGACTACCGCCGCCACTGGTACCGCGAGTTCGCCATGTGGTCACCGAGACCGCACGTACCCGTCTGGCCGCCAACGCGCTGGCCACTCGCGACCTGAGTCGGTTGGGCCAACTGTTGGTACAAAGCCACGGGTCGCTGCGGGACGATTATCAGTCCACCAGTTCGGAAGCGGATTTTATCGTGGATTGCGCCCTGGAGCATGGGGCGTATGGCGCGCGTCTCACTGGGGCGGGTTGGGGTGGCGCCGTCGTGCTGCTCGCTCCCCAGGACCGGGAAGCCCGGATCGTGGCTGAGATCGGGGGCGACTTCGCGGCGCGCTTCGGGCGCCATCCGTCGATGTGGAGCACGCGGGCGTCCGGCGGCGTCCGGCGGGAGACGGTTCCGGCGTAGCGCGGTATATTCCCCTCGCCGATGGGCTCCGGTGGCGAAATGGCAAACGCTGCGGACTTAAAATCCGCTGGGACTATTCTCCCTTGTGGGTTCGATCCCCACCCGGAGCACTGGTTAGTCGTTAGTCACGAGTCACTAGTTAGCAGTCGCCGGTCGCTGGAGCTGCTCGTGCCTGCAAACTGCAGTCCATCAGACTCCCGATCCCTGACTAGCGGCTAGCGACTAGCGACTAGTGACTCGTGACTACCGACTACTGCGGTGGCACCGACCAGATGATCTCCTCGCCCATCGTCACCGGGAATGGCTCGCTCACGACCGGTTGGCCCGACGAGCGGACCGGGTTGGCCTCGAACCGAACCCATGACGCACCGGCGGTGAGACTCGGCGGCAGGGCAAAGACAGTGGTCTCGCCTCCCGGTAGAAAGCCCAGGCGGCTCGCCCGGCCATCATTCCGGCGCACTGAGATATCCATGTCGAGCGAGGCCCGGTTCTCGATGCGTGCTCGCGTCTGATGTGCGGGTTCCGTGTTGCCGGGCGCGCCGCTGTGGCATGCTGCGGCCATGATGAGAATGAGGGCCGGTCTGCGGAGTATGGTCACCATAGGGACGCTCGCTGCTGAGGGCTCGTTCTCCCGAACCTAGCGTGCCGGTGCCGTAGGCTCCAGCGGCCAGGTTTCGGCCCGGCTCGAACAGCTAACCTGGAGACCGTGCTGCACTATCCCCCTGGTGAACGACGCTGGCGGACTGCCCTCACCGTAGTTCTGGCCGTGTACGGCTGGCTTTGCCTGGTTTCGCCGGGCACCTACCGTTGGATCGACAGCCTCGACCTCGCAATTCACGAAACCGGTCATCTGGTGTTCGCCTTCGATGGTGAGATTCTGGCCGTCCTGGGGGGAACCCTCTTCCAACTCATCGTGCCGGCCGTGTTCGCTGTGGCCCTGTGGCGTCGTGGCGACCGCCACGGTGCCACGGTACCGCTCTGGTGGCTGGGGCAGAGCTGCTGGAACGTCTCCGTCTATGTGCGAGACGCCCGCGCCCAGGAATTGCCGCTGGTCGGTAGCGGCGAACATGATTGGGCCTTCCTGCTCGATCATGCCGGCTGGCTCGAGCGGGACCAGACCGTCGGCGGGGCCGTTTACCTCACCGGTGTCGTGTTCTACGCGATCGCCATCGTAGCAGGGTGGATCTTTCTCCGCTCCGACCAGGCACCTACCGAAGCATGAATCCTCGCCGCTGGTTCGCATTTCTCATCGGCCTCATCCTGGGCGCCGCCATCTGGTTGTTGTCGCCGTGGCTTACCGGACGCTCCGAGCCATGGGACGCGGAGGGCGGCTACTACGCTGGGGCCCTGTTGGCCACTGGAGCATTCGGCGGCCTCCTCCTCCCGCTCAATTGGCCCGCCGTGGCGCTAGGCATCTTCGGCGGCCAGGTTCTCGTCATTCTCGGCGGAGTGCTGGCGGATCCGGCGAGTGGCAGCCTCTGGCCTCTGGGTCTGGTCTTTTTGGGCGTGTACTCGGCGCTGGCGTTAGTCGGAGCATTACTGGGGGCCGCCCTCCGGCGGGGCTACCCTAGAAACCGGTAGGGAAACGATGGCGATTCGGATCGTGCGAGCGAACTTCTCGGTCGGGTGCTACTGCCCCGATGAATCCCGCTGTCACCGCTCGCTACCCTCCGCCAGCTCCTGGTCGAGGCAGGTGCAACTTGCTCCTCGCGTCCCATCAGGTAGAGTTGAAACGTCGGCCGCTCGCGTCGCAACCACGGAAGCGTGCTTCGAGGGGCCCTGGTCGCCTCATCCCGGAGGTATCGTGCACTATCTCCTTTTTTACGATGTCGTGGACGACTATATCACCCGCCGCGTGCCACTCCGGTCGGCGCACCTGGACCACGCGCAGCCCTTCGTCGAGCGAGGGGAGCTGATCCTGGGTGGCGCGCTCGCGGGTCCGGCCGATGCCGCCATCCTGCTCTTCCAGGGGGCTTCACCCGCACCGGCAGAGGCATTCGCGCAGGCAGATCCTTACGTGACCGCCGGGCTAGTGAAGCGCTGGTGGGTGCGCGAGTGGACCACGGTGGTAGGTCCGTTGGCCACAGCTCCCATTCAATCCAGATCGCGTTAGCGCGGATCGATCCCGCTCATCATGCAGGTGCTACTCGTTCACGGCATGGGCCGCACTCCCCTGTCCATGCTGCGCCTCGGGCGCAAGCTCCGGCGGCCGGGTCACACCGTCCACCTGCTCGGCTACGTGGCTGCGCTGGAGCCGTTCGCCAGGATCGTGCGGCGCATGCAGGCGCGCTTCGCCAGAATCGCGGCCGGGGGACCCTATGTCGTGGTGGGGCACTCGCTGGGTGGGTTGTTGACCCGTGCCGCTCTCGGGAGACGCTCAGTCTCGTTCACCGGACCGGCGCATCTCATCATGTTGGGCACACCCAACCGACCACCCCGCCAGGCGCGTCGCTACGGAAGACTGATGGCGTATCGGTGGATCAACGGCGAGTGCGGCCAGCTTCTCGGGCAGGAGGACTTCTTTGCGCGGCTTCCACCGCTGTCGATTCCGTACACGATCGTTGCCGGAACTCGGGGTGGGCCCGGCCGGAGTGCCTTTGGCAACGAGCCTAACGACGGCGTCGTCGCGGTCAGCGAAACCCTCGTAGCCCCGTCTGACACGCCAATCACCGTACCCGCCCGACACACGTTCATGATGAACGACAGCCGGGTGTTGGCTGCCATCCTTCAAGTTCTCCAACGCATCGAGAGGTAACGATCACAGGGCTGGCAATCGGCCGGTGCCGACGGCACACTTCCTGGGTGGGTGGCGCCGTGCCACCCGACAGAGGAGGGCTCCAATGGCTCGATGTGAGGTCTGCGGTAACGACTACTATCTGTCCTTCCAGGTGATCGCTGCCGGCCACACCCATACGTTCGACAGCTTCGAGTGCGCGATTCACCAGCTCGCCCCGGTGTGCCAGCACTGCGAGTGCAGGATCATCGGCCACGGTATCGAAGCGAAGGGAACGTTCTACTGCTGCGCCCACTGTGCCCGGGAGCAGGGCGTCATGGCGGTGGCAGACCACGTTTGAGGTACGCCCCAGCCCTGGAGCACGTTTCGAGGCTGGGGCGTCGAGGTCAAGTTGGTATTACTGCCGACAAGATGTCTTTGCGTGAGCCTTGGCTTTAAGCGACATAGCGGCAAAAGCGGCTTTGATATCCGTGCGACCGAAGTATGTGGCGTTATACTCCCACATGTTGTACGCGCACGAGTAGCTCTCATTCAGCAGCGTGGATCCATAAGACGTGATCTCGCTGGCGCTCATGGCATACTTGCCGCTGCTCGTGCCGCGAATGCCGCTCGAGCCGTTGCCGCCATCAAGCACGTTCAACCCTATCGCCAGCCCCAGGCCTTTACGCTTCGCCGCTGCAACCTCCGCCGCGAGGAGCGTCGCCACATTGCCCTTCCCCGCCGCGTACTGCAACCAGCCCGCGTCAAGATAGGTGTAGGTGATCGAGGCGCTGGCTAGCCAGCTGGGCACCACCCGGACGAAGGTGGTCATCCCGGGCCAGATCGACTTGCTGTATTTGGCCATGGCCTCCAGAGTGGTTTGAGGAATAATCTTGCCACCCCACTTCGCTGCCCGCTGAGGCTCATCGATCATGAAGTGGCCCACAATGGTACCGTCGGTGATGTAGGGGCCCAGGCCGACGGTCCTGTAGCGATCTATCAGTGACTTCCATTTCGTGAAGCTGAACGTTCCATCGGCGTTCTTTACGAAGTCGTCCCGGCCCATGCACAGCTTGATAAAGAGGCGACCGCCTCTGGCCCGGGTCGCGGACAGGATGGTCACAGCATTCGACGGGCTTACCTCGCCGGCGACCTGGGTGCCGGTATACACGCTATTGAGGAGCGTGGTGGGCAGGTGGACTGCGGCAAACACGATACCTGGCAGCGAGCCGGTCAGGCCCAGAACGCCAACCGTGTCGCCGGAAAGGGAGTCAGTCGGAATGATCGTCGAATCGGTCGGAGCGGATGAGCCCCCTGGACCGGTCCCAACCACCGGGGTGTCGGTAGAGGGGGTAAGCTGGTCTCCGCTGCCGCAGCCACCGAGGAGCAGGAGGACCAAACCGAGCCCACAGGCTCGGCTCAATGCCCTCCCGCTTGATGAAACAGAATGGTGAGCCATCACACGCACGCTTTCTCTCCCGGAAACAGGAGGTTAGGTCAAGCACTTCTCGTCGCAAGGAGCGCGCTACGGTCGTACGGCAGGGCCGAGACGGCAGCAGGCTGACCAGGGTGGTCACGAGGGTATACCCCTCCGGGGTATAAACAGGCTAGGTCCCGAGCAGGTTCCTGGGCTCGGATACCAAAATGAAACGATTTTATAAGTGGTTTCAGCCGTGCCGGTTACGGCCACGGATCGCGATGGAATGTACGCCCGGTCAGCGCCATCTCGTCATCGAGGGCTCGCGACGGGGAACAAGATTGCCCTTGGCTGGTCGTCTGTCAACCATTCCGCCTGGGCGGAGTCATGGTCGAGGCGCCAGAGGCGGAAGGCAAATTGGCCGCGTTTTGAGCCTCGCGATCGCGCTAGGTAGCGGTGCTGTCGGACGGAGTGATAGAACCCGCACGCAGGAGGAGCTGTGGCTGACACACCCGCCTATCCCTACACGACCCACCTCAATGTGTTATTCGATGGGCTGGAGCGCATCGATGTACCCGCCCTGGTGGAGGCATGTACCGATCAATGGTACAACCAGACGCTCTGCCAGGTAAACGATTCCATCGTGCGGCTGGGTGTCGTCCGCGGAGAGTATCACTGGCACAAGCACGACGCGGAGGACGAGTTCTTTTACGTGGTGGAGGGTCGCTTGCTCATCGACCTGGAAGGACAGACGGTGGAGCTTTCACCCCGCCAGGCCTTCGTGGTGCCGAAGGGAGTCGTGCACCGGACCCGGGCCACTGAGCGTACCGTGATGCTCATGGTAGAGAAGGCGACGGTCGTGCCTACCGGGGATTGAGGGTCGCCGGGCGCGCGTTGCCGCCATCGGTGAGGAATCGAATCGGGTGGTCCGGAGGGTGGATCCACACGGTGAGATACTTGGAGTAGACCGGATCCCCCGTCTCCGGCCTGATGACGGCCTCGCCCGCGGTCCAGCCGAGGTCACCCGTACGAGACGACCCGGCGGCAACAGGGTGCCAACGCCACAGTGCGGGCCCGGCCACTCCGCTCGCGATGGCATCGGGCCCTCGGGCGAGGAGGCCGGATCCGCCGGACGCGATTGCCTCCGGTGCTGCCCAGGTCCGAAATGCAACCACCGCGCCGCTGTCACCAGCCAACCGAGCGAAGGCCAGGTCTGCCGCCACGAAATCGCCGGCCGGCCCGGTCACCCGCCCAGGTGACCTCGAGAGGGGGATACCGGGAGCCGGGGTGGTGGCGACCGGCTTCACGCCGGTGAAGAGGAGCGCGGAGATAGTCCAGCGGCCGGGGCCACGGCGCCACGCAGCCGTGTAGCGGCCAATGTGTGGTGCGCCGGCTGTGAGCCTGGGCGTGATCACGGCAACTCCCCAGGTAACGCCCAGCGTCGAATCACGAGCCAGCTCGACACCGAGCGGCTGCCAGGTAAGGCGCATCGTGTCGCGAGCCGATATCGCCACCATCAACTGCCTGGCCTCCTCCGCCCCGACCACAACCGGGGCGCCGGGCCAGAGCAGCACGCCATCCCGTTCCAGTGATTTGCCCAATGCGGCAACCAATCCGGAGTCGCTGCTCAGATCCGATGCTGCCCGGTCCGCGGCAAGGAGCTCGGCACCGACCCCTTGGGCCACGAGCCGGGGCGGTAGCAGGAGGAGGGAAAGCGAGACGCCGGCCAGGACCGTGAGACGAATCCGCATAGTGCCCTCGGGGGAGACGGAAACCAGCTTGCTGCTCTCCCTACGTGAGCGACTGGTGCGGGATTCGGCGGCCTACTGATTCGTCCGTGCTCTGCTGTCCTGCTGGTGGGCCTCGACGAACCACAGCCACTTGTCGATACCGCGCGTAATCTCGGTTAGAATGTCCGCGGTGGCCGGATCGCCCAGCTCATCCGCTTCGTTGATGGCCAATCTGGTGCCGTGGCCGAATGTTGCCAGAGCGGACGAGAGTGCGTCCACATGCTCCTGGCCCTTGACCAGATCGGGGTACTCCTCGAGGCGCGAACGGGAGGCCACGGCTCGAGCCGTGCCCTCAGCCACGCCCCCGAGCTGGACGATGCGCTCGGCCAGCAGGTCTACGTACTCCTCCACCTCCTCATTGACCTCGTCGAAGAGCTTGTGCAGGGCGATGAAGCTAGGGCCCTTCACGTTCCAGTGTGCCTGCTTGCATTGGGTCTGAAGGTCGATACAATCGGCCAGACGCTGGTTGAGCAGCGCCGAGACCTGCGCCCGGGAGCTCAGCGGAAGGTCATTTTTGGTAGTAAACAGCTGCGTGGCCGCGCCGTCGCGGCTGGGACGGGTGGAGCGTTGAGCCTGGGGTGGGGATGCCGTTCTGGTGGTCATGATGTTTTTCTCCATTCGAGTGTGCGCTTTCCTTCCTCGACTCTATCCGGGTGAACCGGGAAAGGGAAGCACACCGGAGAGCAAATGCACCCTCGTTTAGCCGAGCTGGTCGACTACGTGACCGCCCAACGGACGACGCTCCTGGTCGCGGTGTCTACCGTTCCGGAGGCGCTCCGGGATGCGCGGATAGACACCGGGGTCTGGTCTATCGCCGAGGTGCTGGAGCACCTGCATCGGGTGGAGAGCGGCATCGCCCGGCTGATCGCACGGACCATGGAGCGCGGGCGGCGGGTAGGGATTCCGGAGGAGCAGGAGACCGGATCGTTGCTCGACAGTCTGGATGCCTACGATCTTACCCGGCGCGACCGGCGCCTCGTGGCGCCCGACCCGGTGGCGCCCCGCGGAGGTTACACCGCGGCTCAGGGACTGGCAGCGCTGGCCCAGTCTCGAGAGGCGCTGCTGGCCGCGGTTCGATCCGGCGACGGGCTGGCGCTGGGTGGGCTCACGTTTCCGCACCCGCTGCTTGGGTCGCTCGACATGTATCAATGGATCCTGTTCGTGGGCCAGCATGAAGCGAGGCATGCGGCGCAAATCGCGGAGCTCGGCCGCAGCCCGACCGGGCCTGGCCCGGGAACTCGATCACCATAGATTCGGGGCCAAATTGGCACGGCGTCCCATCATCGGGATTATGGGGGCGGATCAGGCCAGCAGCGGGAGCCTGGCGGCCGCTCGCGAGCTCGGCGCACTCATAGCCGAACGCGGATGGATCGTTCTGACCGGCGGCCGACCCGCCGGCGTCATGGCCGCGGCGTGTGCCGGCGCCAAGCAGGTTCGGAACAGCCTGACGCTGGGCATTCTTCCCGGGGCCGACGGTGCCGGCTCCGATGTTGATATCGCGGTTTTCACTGCGATGGGAGATGCCCGGAATGCAATCAACGTTCTCACCAGCGACGTGGTCGTGGCCTGTGGAGTGGAAGGCCCGGGCACCGCATCGGAGATCTCACTGGCGGTCAAGGCGGGGAAGCCGGTCATCCTTCTTGCGGCTGCGCAGGCGGCACGGGTGTTCTTCGAGAGCCTGGGAACCCGTGGACGCCTGATCGGTGCCGACGCTCCGATCGATGTCGTGCGGCTGATCGAAGTGGATCTCGCCATTCCTCGCTGGAGCCCATAGCCGGGAGCGACCCATGCTGGTATGTCAGTGGCATCTCGACATCGTATACGGCAAGCAGGCCGACGCGCTGCGGGTGATGCGGGCGTGGGGAGCGGAGAAGTTCGCCAGCTCGGAGTTCCGCCGGGCACGCGGGAGCCGGTTACTCGCGGGGTTCGTCGGGGCCTCGGCCTCGCACATCATCGACGAGTACCTGTTCGAGTCGCTGGCCGACTTCGAGGCGGCGCTCGCGGGGATGGCTGCTCCTCAGTTCCGCGCTCATTCCGATGGGCTGGCGCCCTTCATCGTTCCGGGGTCGCAGCAATGGGTGGTGTACCGGGTGCTCGAGTAGTAATCCTGGCTACCGACGAGCCTCTTCGACGACGTAGGCCTCCATCGCGAAGTACTCGGCTAATCCCAGTCGGTCGAGCTCCGCGGCAGTCCCCTGGTTGCGCGCCTCGACTCGCTGCCAGAACTCACGCTCGTCGGGGCCGGGGAAGGGAGCGGTGTCCTTCTGGGACTGGTGCTTGAAGATTGCCTGGATCTTGAGCCGCAGCTCCTCCTGCGAGAGCGGGACCAGCCAGGTGGCCTCGGTGACCGGCCATTCCTGCCAGGCGCCGCGATAGAGCCACACCTCCGGCCGGCTCCCGCCGGCGGCCACGTATTCCTCCAGCGCGCGATCGATCGCTTCCTTGCAGACCCGATGCGTCCCGTGGGGGTCGGAGAGGTCTCCGGCAACGAACACGAGATCGGGGCGCAGCTCCTCCAGCAAGCTCCGCACGATTGCCACGTCCGGTGGCCCGATTGGGTCTTTCCTCACCTTCCCCGTCTGGTAGAACGGCAGATTCAGGAACCGTGCGGCCCGGTCGTCCAGGCCGAGTGTGCGGATGCCGGCTATCGCCTCCGACTCACGGATGATTCGTTTGGTGTCCTGAACTTCCTGGGTGTCCACGTCGCCGGCGCGCTTGCGCGAGAGGAACTCGTTGATCCGCTCCCCCAGCTCTGCGGCCGCGGCCGCTGGTATGTGTCGCTCCCCGGCGAGCCGACGGATGAAGTCGATGTGGCGGCGGACGTCATGATCGAACACGGCCAGGTTGCCGCTGGTCATGTACGCTACGGTGATCTGGTTGTCATTGATGGCCAGCTTGTGAAGAATGCCTCCCATCGAGATGACGTCGTCATCGGGGTGCGGCGAAAAACAGATGATGCGCTTGCCCCGGGGTAACTTGGACCGGCCCCGGATCTTCGCCCCGAGCGCGTTGAAGACCTCACCATTGAGCGCCCCGGGGGAGCCATAGCGGGCTACCAGCGATGACAGGTGGTGTTCGGCGTAGTCTCCCTGAGTCAGCTTCAGGATGGCCTTACCGGTCTGATGGGAGAGCCAGACGACGGCCCGCACTACGAGGTGCTGACTCCACTCCACCGGACCCAGCAGCCAGGGTGTCGCTTGCCGGGTCAGCGCCGCTGCCGCCGGGCGGTCGAGGTAGAAGGTCGTGTTGGCGTGACGCTGGAGGAACGTGGCCGCTACTTCGTGGTCTACCTCCCCTTCGACCGCCCGGCGCACGATCTCCCCCTTGTGCTCGCCCGTGGCCAGGATCAGGATCTCCCGTGCCTCGAAAATCGTCTCCACTCCCATGGTGATCGCTTCCCGGGGTACGTTCTCTTCACCGAAGAAATCAGCGGCAGTGTCCTGTCGGGTGACGAGATCGAGAGTGACGACTCGCGTCCGGCTCTCGGCTCCCGAGCCCGGCTCGTTGAACCCGATGTGACCGGTCCGTCCGATGCCGAGGATCTGAAGGTCGATGCCGCCGGCAGCCCGAATCGCCGCTTCATAGTGGCGGCACTCGGCTTCGACCTGATCGCGCGAGACATCACCCCGGGGGAGGTGGACGTTCGCCGGCACGATGTCCAGGTGGGAGAACAGATTCTCCCACATGAATCGATGGTACGAGTGGATGCTGCCGGGGTCCATCGGGTAGTACTCGTCCAGGTTAAAGGTGACCACCTGGGCAAAGCTCAAGCCCTCTTCGCAGTGCATCCGGATGAGCTCGCGATACACCCCGATCGGCGTCGAACCGGTGGCAAGCCCCAGCACGACGCGGTCTTTTGCCCGGATCAGCTCGGCGATGTGCCGAGCCACCAGTCGGCCCATCTCCTCGTGGTCATTTACGATGACCGTTCGGATCCGCTCTAAGCCGGCGCGACCGTCAGGATGGGGGGAGTTGGATGTCATCGGTAGCAAAGCCTGCAATCCATGGGCCAGGGTCTGGCCGGCAGGTTGGTGGTTCCCCAGAGCTGTGTCTGCTGCCCAGCCCGGGCGGCCCAGTGAGCCGTTCCCGAAGCGGGAGAACGCACGTAAGATGGAGCGGGATAGGGAGCCGCGTCCTGGCGATTCGACGCCAGGCCAGATGACGAGTGAGGAATAGTGGAACCGGAACCATCACTTCATACTGCCGAAGACGCCTCACCCCGCGAGCTATGGAAGGCGAGCTGGAGACTTCTCCTGATGCTCGCGATCCTCGGGCTGCTCGTCGTGCCGCTGATTCTCCAGCTCCCGCTGGGACAGAGTACCCAGACCGGATTACTGGCCTGGCTGCTCGTGGGCCTCGCGCTCTACTGGCTCTACGCGGGGATGGGTTACCGTCCGTTGCTTCTGCTCCAGCTCCTGCTTTTCTCCGGCGCCGCCGCGCTACTGAGCGCCAAGCTGCTGCTCGTCGCGGTGGACGTCCACCGGCTGACCGTGCTCCGTTACGCCGCGCGAGGTTTGATCCTGGTGGGCGCCGGGTGCGCCATGGCCAACCTCATTGCCATGCTGCTCCTGCTCTGGCGGAAGTCCCGTCCCCGTACCCCGGCGCACGGGGGACACACCTGATTGGGGCGGGGCATGGATGATTCACCCATCGAGGTCCGTCACGGTGAGGTGGTCATCTCGACCGACCGCACGCGCATCGACCCCGATGCCGCACTGGCGCTCCTTCGAGCAACTCACTGGGGAACCGGGATGACCCGGGAAACCCTGACCCGTGCCATCGCCAACTCGATCTGCTTCGGCGTGTACCAGGGCCTCGAGCTAATCGGGTTGGGCCGGGCGGTTACCGATCTTGCCACCTACGCCTACTGGACCGACGTGGTGATCGCCCCGACGCATCGCGGCCGGGGACTGGGTCGCTGGCTCTCGGATTGCATGCTGGCTCACCCTGAGTTGCAGGGTCTGCGCCGGGTGGCACTCCTGACGCGGGATGCCGCCGGTCTGTATACCCAAATCGGATTCTCGCAGGGCCCCGGTCCCCTCATCTACATGGAGCGCAAGCCACCCGGGAACGCTGCATGACGGCTCGATGGCTCGCCGCATCGCTTCATCTCCTTGCTCTGGGCATCGGGTTGGGGGCGGTGTGGGCTCGCGGCCGAGCGCTACGATCGTCGCTGGACGCCGGGAACCTCCGGCAGGTCTTCTTCGCGGATACGTTCTGGGGCCTCGCGGCCGTACTCTGGATCAGCACGGGGGTGTGGCGACTGCTTGCCGGGCTGGAGAAGGGAACCGGCTATTATCTGCAGAACCATCTCTTCCTGACCAAGATGGCCTTACTGGGGCTGGTTCTGCTTCTTGAAATCAGACCGATGATCACGCTGATCAGGTGGCGCAAGACGGTGTCCCGGGGAGAGGCACCGGACACCAGGGCCGCACCGCTGTTGGCTCGCATCAGCTTTGTGCAGGCCTGGTTGATCGTGTTGATGGTGTTTGCTGCCGCGGCAATGGCGAGGGGGATGGGCATGTAGGCGACCCGAAGTAGCTTGTTAAGCAGATGGTGTAGTATTCTACTGTATAGTGGTTTATCACATCGATATCATGTTTTACATGAAGTGCCATTCCAGGCGGGAGTGGTCGAGTCCGGTCGGCGCGATGTTGTTGCTCGAGGGGCACCCGTAGCATCTTTCGTCGAGACCGACACTCTCAGTCGTGGAGGATCGATGGCGGAACCGAGCCTGATCGAGCAAGTCGGCATTCTCAACTCGACGCTGACGGCGATCGAGGGCCGCCTGGCACGGGGGCAAGCGCCGGTCGAGGGCTTGGAGGATTTCAAGAGCGCGCTCGACGACATGCGGCTGCGACTTTGGGGACTTCTGAGCGCGGCCGGTGGTGACGATTACAAGGGATTTCAGGAGCGATTCCGGATCCGGCGCGCCACCGAGATGTGTCGAGGACTGAGTGGAGACCTCCGGGCCGGCGCTGTGAGCGGGCGGCACACGGAACTCTCCGGCTTGCACGATGCCGCCGCCGAGTTGGGCAAGAGCATCGATCAGGCACGCCAACACGCGTTCTAAACGGAGCGGGTTTCTGTCGAATTCTCATCTGGAGGCGTGATGTCGAAGCGTGAAGACGCCCGTATAGCAGCGTTGGCCAAGAAGAATGCGGAGAAGATCGTGCCGCCCAAGCGTGACAAAGCGGCCCAGTTCGACTCTACGCTCCGGCAGCGCTCCGAGGAAGAGGAACCGGAGACGCGGCGCCTGTTCAAGGAAATGAAACGCCGGGAGTTCTGAGCACGGTATGGCGTCATCACGGCCTAGACGGCCGGTCACCGCGGTTGCCGTTTCCTTCCTTCTTTTCGTCGGGGCTCTTCTTCTCATCGGTGTTGCCGTCCGGCACCTGCTGCCGCTCGCCCGCAGGGCGTTGCCGGGCCCGGGTCAGACGACAGTCACCCAGGGTGTGGTGGTCGAGAAGATGCGTGCCGTCGCCAAGCTGGTCACCAGCGAGACCACCGTCCGCGATGTCGTGGTGTACCAGAACCGGCGCCTCGGATCGACCAAGCGCTCGCTCGTGGTCGTGACCGGAACCATCCTGGCCGGGATCGACCTCGACGCGGGAACCCAGGTGGACATCGACCACCGAGCCCGGCAGGTGCATATCGTCCTCCCACCGGCGAAGGTGATCGGCGTCGAAGTGACGCAGCTTCGGACCTATGACGAGCGTAGCGGATTGTGGAATCTTTTCCGTCCGGAGGACCGGGACACGATCTTCCACCTCGCCCGAGATCAATTGGTCGACGCGGCCGGAGAGTTGGGCGTGACGGCGCACGCCCAGGAAAGCGCCCGTCGTCTGTTGGGCGCGCTGATAAATCCGGATGGCTACACTGTTGACGTCACGTTTTCGGAGCACCCGGGGGGCGCCGACCGGTAAATCAAGGCCTCATGAAACAGCTCAGTCTGGAATATCGGGGAAAACAGATCACCGCCACACTGGGAGACGAGCCTCCAATGTGGTACGTCACCATAGGCGGTACCGCGCTGACCAAGTTCCCCGCCCGCCCGGAGGAGACGGAGACATCGGTTCGAGGGCGCGTGCTCGTCTGGCTGGAGGCCAACCCCGATATGCTCGACCGGGATCAGATCATACTCGGAGGAGGCTGACTGCGGTTACATTTCTCCCCGTCCACTCCAGCGAGTTCTCCGTGAGTAGCCATAAAGTCGAGCAGCGCCGCATCAGTCATCGAGGCCGTGAGTTTCACTTCGTCTCCTACGAGGCCCAGGTGGCCAACGAACGCCGCGGCCAGCCGGCGATCCCGGCCATGTGGTACTTGATGAACGAAGGGAAGCGTCGGCCCGTCGTGCCCCACGTGCCGGGTCAGGAGCCGATCGAGCTCGACGGGGCGCTCTTGCGCTGGGTGGACGAACAGGTCTTTGGAGGCACGCTTCCGGCCCGGCCGGCGCGGCGGAGATGAGGCCTGCTTCGGATCCGGCCTGATGAACTTCGATCCGCTCGACCCGGAGGCGACAACGTTCTGGCTCCGCCTCGGGACCGCCATCCTCTGTGGTGGCATCGTTGGCCTCGAGCGGCAACTGCGGGGCAAAGCCGCGGGGATCCGCACCAGCATTCTGATCTGCGTTGGCACACAGATATTCGTGGGGTTGGGCTCCTCGTTCTCGGGTGATCGGGTGGACCCCACCCGGGTGCTGGCCCAGGTCGTCACCGGCATCGGCTTTCTGGGCGGTGGCGTGATTCTGGCGCGTGAGGGCGCCGTTGTTGGAGTCACCTCCGCCGCCGTCATCTGGGTGCTGGCTGCACTGGGATCGCTCATCGGCCTGGGGCACCTGGCGGCCGCTATCGTACTCACTCTGGTGACGGTTGGACTGCTCATTGGGGTCGAGCTCCTGGAGTCGGTCTTCCGCCGGTTGCGGCAAGGGGCGACGGAGCGGGAGCTGGAGCGGATCGATCTCGAAGAATGAGTCGCAGCACCCTGATGGCGCGCATCGCCGCATTCCCGATGATGCTCCTGGCCGCGTGCAGCGACCGGGCCGCTGTCCAGTCCCGCACCCACTCCCCGTCCGGATCACCCGACGATAGCGCCTTTGCCCAGGTGCAGAGCCGTGGCCACGTGGCCATGGGCGTGGACCAGTACACCTCGACTCACCACTTCGAGCCGTTGCCTGACGGCGGGCGCATCACCCTGGTCCGCGATGGTGATGATCCAGCCGGGGTGACTCAGATCCGGGCTCACATGGCGGAGATCGGCGCGGCCTTTCGACGGGGGGACTTCACCGTTCCCGGCTTCGTGCATGATCGCGCCGTGCCCGGAACAGCGACCATGGCGGCGCGCCAATCCCGGATCAGCTATATCGCGGATACCGTGCCCGGTGGTGGCTCGCTTCGCATTCATTCCACCGACTCCATAGCAATCGCGGCGATTCACCAGTTCCTCGCCTTTCAGCGCCAAGACCATCGATCGCCTCATGCCGACACGTCGCGCTAAGCAACCGGAACAGCTGGTGGCGCTGGCGGCCATGCTCGACCGGGACCTTGCGACGCTCCGGCGTGAGGTCGAAGCCTACCCCGACGAGCGGGATCTCTGGCGAGAGGTGCCTGGCGTCCCGAATGTCGGCGGCACGCTGGTCCTCCATCTCACCGGCAATCTCCAGCATTATTTCGGCGCTCGGCTGGCGGGCACCGGCTACGTGCGCGACCGGCCCGCTGAGTTCGCTCGCCGGAACGTGCCTCGGCCCGAGCTGCTGAGAGAGATCGATGCCGCCCGCGCCGCAGTCAAAGCCGGATCCAGTGCCGTGGGCACGGCGCAACTGGCAGCCGATTTTCCGGAGCTGGTCGGCGGCTCCCGAGTCAAGACCGGTGACTATCTCGTGCACCTCGCGGTCCACTTTGCATACCATCTGGGGCAGCTCGACTATCATCGCCGGGTCGTGACCGGCATGAACACAGGCGTAGATGCCGTGCGGCCAGTAGAGCTGAGTTCGGCGCGCCCGGCCGGCCAGCGCTGACCCCCCTGAGCTGCCCATACAGGAAGGCGTCGAGATGATCCTCCTGCTCCTCCTCGCACTCGCCGCCGGTGTGCTCCTGCCAGTGCAGGCCGGAGTCAACGCGCAGCTCCGCTCCGTTGTGGGATCGCCGGTGACCGCGGCCCTGGTCTCCTTTCTGGTCGGGACGGCCGGGCTGGGGACGGCTGCTGTGATCTTGCGCGCGCCGACGGCCCTTCGGGCGGCGTGGGCCGTCTCGCCCTGGTGGTTCTGGATCGGTGGGCTGATTGGCGCCCTCTATGTGGTGGCCACCATCGTGCTGGCTCCCAGGCTCGGAGCCGCTACGCTGGTCGCAGCCGTTGTGGCCGGCCAGATGGTCGCGTCACTGCTGCTCGATCAGTATGGCCTCCTGGGCTTCCCGACCCACCCGATGAACGGGCTCCGCGTGCTCGGAGCCGCACTGGTCATCGTCGGCGTGATTCTCGTGCAGCGTTAGCGCCAGCCGGCGGAGTACCGACGTGTCGGCTGGATCCTGGAGCCGGACGGCAGTAGGGATCGAGTTGTATAGCCACCTCTGGAGGGAGCCTAACGTGGCCACTGAACTACGAAGGGAAGTACTTCTACTGCTCGTGCCTGTGCTGGTGCTCGACGCCGTGTTCGTGGCCATCTACTTGTTGGGAAACGTGCGGGGCGCATCCGACCCAGCCAAGGTCGTGTTTACCGCGGTCTGGACTCTGACCATTCTCGTCGTTGCCATCCGTGGGCTGTCGAGAATACGGAGTGCCCGCCTGCACAAGCCGGTCGACTGAGCCCACACCGTTGAAGGCTGCGCTCCCACCAACAGCAAGCGACGCTCGCGCGTGACCCAGGCGCGGCCCGGCGCCCCGAACCCACTCGGCGCTACCTGGGATGGCGAGGGGACCAATTTCGCCATCTACTCGGAGCACGCCACCCAGGTCGAGCTCTGCCTCTTCAATCACGCTGAGGATGCGGTCGCCACCGAGTGTATCGCACTTCAGAAGCGGACCGACCAGGTCTGGCATGCATATCTGCCCGAGGTTCGACCCGGGCAGGCCTACGGGTACCGGGTCCATGGTCCAGACGCCCCCCACGAGGGGCATCGCTTCAATCCGGCCAAGCTGCTTTTGGATCCCTATGCGAAGGCCATCAGCGGTACCATCGGATGGAGCGACGTTCTCTCGAGCCATCCCGAGCGCACCGCAGATCCGAACCGGGACCTGGTGATCGACAGCCGGGACAGCGCTGGAGCCATGCCCAAGTGCCTGGTGATCGAACCAGGCTTCAGTTGGGAGGGCGACCAACCTCTCGGAATTCCGTGGCATCGGACGGTGATCTACGAGTGTCACGTGAAGGCCATGACCATGCTGCACCCGGATGTTCCGGAGCAGCTGAGAGGAACCTATCTCGGGCTGGCGAGCGATCCGATCATCGAGCACCTGGCTCGGCTCGGGGTAACAGCCGTCGAGCTCCTGCCGGTGCACCAGATGTTCACCGAACGCAGACTCGCCGAAATGGGGCTGAGCAACTACTGGGGTTACAGCTCCATCGGCTACTTCGCTCCCGATATACGGTTTGCCACGGCATCCGGTCCGCACGGGCGCCAAGTGGCCGAGTTCAAGGCCATGGTCAAGCGGTTTCACCGGGCGGGGATCGAGGTGCTGCTCGACGTGGTGTACAATCACACCGGCGAGGGGAATCAACTCGGACCGACGCTCAGTTTCCGCGGCCTGGAGAACAGCGCGTACTACTGGCTCAACCCGGAGAACCGCCGGCTCTACACCGATTTCACCGGCTGCGGCAACACCGTGGACCCCAGACATCCGCGCACGCTCCAACTGGTCGTCGATAGCCTCCGGTACTGGGTCGAGGAAATGCATGTGGATGGGTTCCGCTTCGATATCGCCCCGGTGCTGGGGCGGGACGATCAGGGCTTCAATCCGGCCGCGGGGTTTTTCGAGCTGGTGCGCCAGGATCCGCTGCTGTCCCGGGTCAAGTTGATCGCCGAGCCCTGGGATCTCGGCCCTGATGGGTATCAAGTGGGAAGGTTCCCGGCGGGCTGGAGCGAGTGGAACGGGAAGTACCGTGATACCGTTCGCCGCTTCTGGCGAGGCGATACGGGGCAGGTGGGCGAACTGGCTTCACGGCTATCCGGCAGCAGCGATCTGTACGGGCACAACGGTCGTGAGCCCCAGGCCAGCGTGAACTTCGTCACCTGCCATGACGGGTTCACCCTGCATGATCTCGTCAGCTATGAGATCAAACACAACGAGGCGAACGGCGAGGACAACCGCGACGGAACCAATCAGAGCTGGAGCCGCAATTGGGGGGTGGAGGGACCCGCGACAGCCACGCCCATCGTGCGGATGCGGGAACGAATCAAGCGAACCCTGCTGGCCACGCTCGCGTTCTCTCAGGGGGTCCCCATGATCTCTCACGGGGATGAGTTGGGCCGAACCCAATCGGGCAACAACAATGCGTACTGCCATGACGGGCCACTCACCTGGATCGACTGGAAGCTCGAGCCGCTGGACCGTGAGTTGCTGGAGTTCACCCGTACCGTCTTCGCCATCCGTGCCGCCAATCCGGACCTCCGACGGCGCACGTTCTTCAGCCACAAGCCGGCAGGGCCTGAGGACTCCACGGATCTCACCTGGCTTCGAGCGGAGGGCGGAGCGATGACCGCGGCTGAGTGGGAGGATCCGGCCAATCACCTGTTGGGGATGCTGATCCACCCGATCCTCCTCGTGCTGAACGGAGGAGGCCGGACAAGGTCTTTCGCCCTACCCGGCATAGGACGGCTGGGCACCTGGACTCAGCTGATCGATACCGCGCATCAGGCACCCCGCCCGGTGCAGGAAGACAGGGTGAGCCTGGTGCCGCATTCACTCGTCCTACTCCGGCACGAGTCTACCCCTCCACCCGCTCTCCGGTGAGCGCCCGCGAGACCTGGGTGGGGAAGTTCCGAATGTCGATGGGCTTGGTGATGTACCCGTCGAACCCGGCCTCGAGCGCCCGTTCGCGATCGCCGGTCATGGCGTGCGCCGTCAGGGCGACCACCCGCAGCGCAGAGAAGGGTGACTGTCTGATCTCCCGCAGCAGGGCAAAGCCGTCTTGACCCGGCAACTGGATGTCCATGAGCACCAGCTCGGGAGCCGTACGCTCGATGGTCTCGAGCAGACCCTCGCCCCCCGGCAGGCCGGTCACCTCGTGACCCTTGAGGCTGAGCACGGTGCGGAACAGCTTCATGTTGTCTGGACTGTCTTCGACGACGAGGATCCTGGGCACGCGTAAGTCCGTTGAGAATCGGGTGCCATATCAGTACAATCTTCAGGCACGTCCGG
>Ga0193723_1000034_pt1 | contig 36227 bp, 30 predicted proteins | sample H2m2metaG_FD_143042 | JGI IMG/M metagenome (GOLD analysis project Ga0193723, IMG submission 143042) | Soil microbial communities from a riparian zone of the East river system, Colorado, United States - H2m2 | ecosystem: Environmental > Terrestrial > Soil > Riparian zone | place: USA: East River...
TCCTATTGCAGCCGCATCTCCACCCGCGCGTACACGAACCGGCCGTTGTAGCCGAACGGCGACGCCGCCGCCCAAGGGAACGTGTTGTCGTTGTTGTTGAACTCCGCCTTGGGGCGGTCCGGGTAGGTGTCGAACAAGTTCCGCGCGCCCACCGACAGATTCACGTCGCTGAAGTGATAACCGATCTCGGCGTCGAACAGGGTCTTGGCGCCGTACTCCTCCCGGTCCGTGAAGCTGGGCTGCGCCGAGGCGAAACCCCCGTAGTACGACGCACGGCCGAGCGCGTGGAACCGACCGAGCGAGTACTGGGCCGTGAACGTCCCCCGCCAGTCGGGACGCTCCTCCTCGATGCCCACCTTCGTCACGAGATCGAGGATGCTCGTCAGGTCCGTCGCGGTCCCCTGGAGGATCAGCGGGAGCGTATCGACGTGCGTGATCCTGTTCTTCGTGTAGTTCACCGCGGCGGTCAAGTCCAGCGTGCCGGAACGCCCCGCGGGAACGCGCAGATCACCGGTCAGGTCGATGCCGTTGGTCCTGGTGTCGAGCCCATTGGTGAAGAACTGCACGGCGCCGATGTTGCCGAACCCCGAGTCGGCGAGAATCCGCTGCGACACCGTGTCACCGAACGTCGCGCCCAGCAGGATCCGGTCGTTGATCTTGATGTTGAAGACGTCCACCGTGAACGTGAAGTTGTCGCTCGGCGTGAACGCGAACCCCGCGCTCAAGTTGACCGACGTCTCTTCCTTGAGCGGCTTGGCGCCGAAAATCCGCGACGCGCGGTTGTCCACTGGGTAGTTACCGACTTCGATGAACTGCCCACCGATCACGTTCGTCGTGGTGTGGCTGAAGTAGCTCTGCGCGAGGCCGGGTGCGCGGAAGCCGGTGCTGGCCGCTCCCCGCAGCACGAAGCGCTGGGTCGGCTGGAAGCGGAGTGCGAGTTTGCCCGTCAGCCGCTGGCCGAAGTCGCTGTAGCTCTCGAATCGCCCCGCCACGTTCGCCAACACCTGCGAGCTGACCTTGCTCTCGAGGTCCAGGTAGGCCCCGACGTTCGTGCGGCTGTGGTCGCTCGCGTCCAAGGGCGAGAAGCCGGCGAAGACCGACGACCCGGCGGGAGCAGGCCCGCTCGAGTCCTGGGCGAGATGGCCGCCGTTGATCCAGGAAGCCCGCTCGCCCTCCGTGATCTTGAAGCTCTCGCGCCGGAACTGCGCGCCCAGAGCGACGTTGACCGGCGACGACAGCCCGAGACTGACGGACTTCGCCAGGTTGACACCGGCGATGATCTCGCGGCGCTGCAACCGGCCGGCAAAGAACGACAGCTGGTTCGGGATCCCCGGATCGTCGCCGTTGCCCAGGATGCCGTCGGCACCCGGTGCGCACGCCACCTCGAGGCAGGGCCCCAGCGACGCGTTGTTGGTGTGGTCCAGGTTGTAGTCGAAGCGATTGGTTCCCATTTCCGCGCCCACGTCGAGCGACCACCCGCTGACGTTGGCGCGAACGCCCGCCGCGCCCGAGTAGTCGGCGACGTCGGGGTGGAACTCCGGCAGGAACCCCTGCGGGTAGAGCTCCGGCCAGTTCTTGGAGCTGTCGAAATACCGGAAGAACCCATTGCCGGTGCCGACGCGGTGGCTGTAGCCGCCGAACGCGTACACCTCGCTCGTGCCGGCAGGATTGAGCGGCAGCCGGAAGTTCGCGAACGTCATCGCGTCCTTCTCGAGCCCGTCGCCCCAGTGGTAGTTCGGCTGGGTCAGCGAGTTGCGCTTCTGCACGATGCGGCCCGTCAGTGTGTCGATCACGTCCGTCACGCCATTGACGTCCGCCAGAAAGATGTCGGGCCAGGCGCGATTGGTCGGGTCGCGGTGCAGATACTCCCCGAACAGGGTGAGCGACCCGCGGCCCACGCCGAAGCCGAGTCCTCCGTTGAGGTCGGCCGTGGCACCGTCGTTCGGATAGCCCTTAGTCACATACTCGCCGGACTCGACGTTCAGGAATGGTGCGAACGAGCCTTCCTTCATGACCACGTTCACGACGCCGGCGATGGCGTCGGAGCCGTACTGCGCCGACGCACCGTCGCGCAGCACTTCGATGCGGTCGATGGCGCCGCTCGGCAAGGCGTTGAGATCCACGCCGCTCGAGCCGGCCCCCATCCCATACGCGAACGTGTTCATCACCGCCATCTGGTGCCGGCGCCACCCGTTCACCAACACCAGCGTGTGGTCGGGCGAGAGGCCCCGCAGCGTGAACGGCCGGACGATGTCATTGGCGTCCGTCACGCTCTGCCGAGGGAAGTTCACCGACGGCGCGAGCGCCTGGAGGATCTGGCTCGTCTCGCTCGTGCCCTGCTGCGCCAGCTGCTCCGCCGAGAACACGTCCACGGGTACGGCCAGCTCCTCGGCCGCCGTGTGACGCGCGCGCGACCCGACCACGACGTCGATCGGCGCGAGCGCGATCGCCTGCGCCGTCATGGTGAAGTTCTGCTCCGCCGCGCCACCCTCCGCGACCGCGACGCGCGCCGACTGGGGCACGTACCCGAGCAACCGCACGCGCACGGTGTAGGTGCCCGCCCCGACGCCGCGGATGTCGTAGCGACCCTGGTCGTCGCTGGTCGCGCGCAGCCCTATGCCTTCGACGGTCACCTGGGCGCGGGCGAGCGGCGCACCTGCCGGATCGGCCACCCGGCCGCGGATCGACCCGCCCTGCGCGGCGAGAAGGGTTGGACCCAGAGCGAGCAGCATGGTGGTGAGTAAAGTTTCAGCACGGCGCATAATCATGACTCCCAGGGTGTCGAACGTTGCCATAGTGCTACCGCGCATTCTGAGAGGCGTCAAGCGACCGCGCGCGCCCCGTCGCCGCATACACAATCGGGCCCAGGAACGCGAGGGCGGCCGCGACCAGCACGCCAGGCAACCCGATCTCATGGCTCCGGACCTCCAGCGCGACGCCCGTCAACAGTAGCAGCACCGGCAGGCTCGCGAGGAACACGAGGCCGGCGCGCCCCAGCGGCACGCGGAACGTGCCCCGCAGCTCCGGCTCCGTGCGGCGCAGTTGGATCAACGCCGCGAATTCCATCGCGAGCGCCGCCGTGTAGAGCAACACGTCGGCCGCGAGCAGGCCGCCGAATGACAGCACGGCGAACCCCGAGTACGCCACCGCTGAAACGATGACCGCCGCCCGCGGCGTCCCTCGCTCGTCGGTCTCCGCCAGGCGCCGCGCCAGAAAGCCGTCCTGCGCCATGACGAGTGGCACCCGCGAATACGACAGCAACAAGGACGGCTTTAGGGCCAGCGCGCTCACCATCCCGGCGGCCGCCAGCCACACGCCCAGCCACGGCCCCACGATCAGTCGGCCGATGGCAGGCCAGGCGCCGTCGGTCCACGTGGTCCACTCCGTCACGGCAAGCGCGGGGACGATCGCGAGCAGGTAGACGCCCGTCACCAGCGGCAGCGCCCGGGCGAGGGCGCGGGGATAGGTCGACCCGGACTCCTCGATCTCGCCGCCGATGGTCGACGCGTTGTCCCAGCCGCTGTAGTTCCAGATCGCCTGCGAGATACCGAGGCCCAGGGCGCCCAGGAACGACGTCCCTGGCGTGTGGAACGGCGTGACGGAGAGTCCGGGCCCACCGGCCCAGCGCGCGATCGCGGCGACGGCGAGGACCGCGAATGGCGCGAGCACGAGCGCCACGAACCACCCCGACGCGGTCCCTACGACGCGTGTGCCGCGCAGGTTCAGCCACGTCGCGCCCCAGATGAGCGCCAGCGCCAGCAGCCAACCCTCGAGCGGCGTCAAACCGGGGAGAAAGAACCGCAGGTATTGCAGGAACAGCACCGGGTAGATCGCCATGTCGATCAGCGAGTACACCCAGCTCACCCAGCCGTTGGTGAAGCCCCAGAAGCGGCCGAAGGCTCGCTTCACCCACTGGTAATAGCCGCCCTCCGCCGGCAGCATCGACGCGAGCTCGCCGATGAGCAGCGTCTCGGGCACGCTATAGAGGATGGGTGTGGCGACGAGCAGCAACAGCGCAACACCCGGCCCCACCGAAGAGACGAGGCCCTCGAGGCCGAACGGGCCGCCCGAGACCGTGAAGTACATCACGGCCACGAGCGGCCCGAGGCGAAGCCCTCCTCTTCGTGGGATCGCGCTCAGTGCATGTGCTCGTCGTGTTGGTGGCTCGGGCCCCCCCCCAGATCACGGCCGGGTCGTCGCCGGCGAAGGCCATGACGTGCACCATCCACCCGAGCAGCCGCGGCCGGAACGCTAGGGCCGGGACCCATTGAGGCGCAGGAAGTGGGGCCTCCCGACTGCGAAGTAGAAGACGAGGATCGTCAGGTGCAGGAACGCCGCCGCCCAGAGCCCCGTCACCGAGTCGGTGATCAGCGCCCAGCCGTATGCCTGCAGATAGCCGACGGTGTACATCGGGTTCGAGAGAAACCGATACGGGCCGGCGAGCACGACGTGGGGCTTCTTGGGCGGCGCGAAGAAGTTGTACCAGTAGTATGCATCCCCGCCGAGTGTGTTCGCGGCCCACACTTTCACCGAGATGCCCACCACGACCAGGGCCGCGCCCAACGCGATCAGGACCGCGCGCGGCACGCCGACGTCGAGTGTGTCGCGGGTGACGACGCACAGCAGCCCGAAGGCGAAGACGTCGTTCACCATCAGCACCGACACGGCGCGCCGGAACCGCTGGAACCCGCCCTCCACCCCCCAGACGCGGGTGTAGGCTGCGTTTCGCTCTTGCCGTCGCAACGCGATGCCGGTGAACAGCACGTACGCCAGCCGGCTCGCGAGACAGTAGGCAACCGCCGCGAAGGTCACCGGCGGCCGTACACGTGCACGATGGCGCGCCCCGGCGCTCCGAACGCCGCGCTCCGGTAGAAAAAGTCGATCCGCCGGATGATGCGGGCGTCGCCGGGGAGGTCGATCATGCGGCTGCGAGTGCCCTCCCGGAAATAGAGCCTCGTCGCGGGCGAGAATGTCTCACCGTTGCCGAAGCTGAGCTTCACGTCGAACATCTCGAGATCCCCGCCTTCGACGTCGATGCGGATGGCGCGGAACGCCCCGTCGCCCGCGGCCACGATAACGTCGTGGTCCACCCGGAAATCCACCGCGCGCATCCCGATGTGATCCCAATCGCCGGTGGCGGGGCTCGGCGTGGGGCCGGGTGCAGGAGCCGGTGCGGGTCCGGGTGCGGGTGGCTGAGCCGGGGCCGGCGCCGAGGTGACCGGCGCTGCGGTGGCGGCGCGTCCGAATACGCGCACCGTCGCCTGGCCGCGGCGCAGCCGGCTCCGGTACCAGAACTCGATCTTGCCAATGACGCGCGCCGGACCGGGGAGGTCGATCAACCGGCTCCACGAGCCCTGGCGGAACAGCACTCGGGTGTTGGGCGACCAAGTGTCGCCATTCCCGAAGGTGATCCGGATGTTGTACATCTCGAGACTGCCGCCGTCGACTTCGATCCGGATGGCGTCGAACGTCCCCTCGCGCGCGCCCACGTCGATTACGTCCCGGTCGACCGCGAAGCTGACGCTGCGCGAGCCGAGCAGCTCCCATTGGGGCAGCAGCAGGGCGACGGCGAGCGCCGCGGTCAGCGACCAAGTGCGGGAACTGTACATTGAGGCCTCCTCGGAGATCCAGCCGGCTGCAAGACGTAAGCACCTGCGCGGCCGTTCGGCAACGGCGCGAACCCGGGTCGACAACCGGTGTACTCTACCCCCGGCCACAACCGGGAGGCTCCCGTGACCCGCTCATTACTCGTCTCGCTCTTCATTATCGCCGCTCCCATCGCCGCCGCAACCGCGCAACAGCCGGGGGGGGGGCCGGCGCACAACGTGCAGGGCGCCGTCCGCACGGTGAACGTGCGCGGTCGCGCCCTCGAGGTCACGACCGGCGTAGGCATGGCGCTGCGTGTGGTGCGGCTTCAAGTCCCAGCGCCACTCTCCCTGACAGGCCTCCGGCCGGGGGACCTCGTGCGGGTGTCATACGGCGCCCGGCCCGGTGGGTACGTCGCATACACCATCGAACGCCTGGAGCGGACGCCATGATGCGCCGCGTGGCCGCCGGGGGCATCTGGCTCCTCGTCGCCGCGCTGGGGGGGGCCGCCTGCCGCCGCCCGGCACAGCCCGGCGATCCGCTGCCAGGCCTGTCCGCCGCGGAGCGCCAGCGCTTCGACCGCGGACGCGCCATCTTCGACAGCGTCTTCACGCCCGCAACGGGGCTCGGGCCCCTGTTCAACGCCGACGCCTGCGCCGAGTGCCATGAAGATCCCGTGTCGGGCGGAACCGGCGACGAAGTCGAACGGCACGCCACGGCCTTCCATCCCGAAGCGACCGGGCGGCCGTGCGACGAGCTCGTGGCGCTGGGCGGGCCGGTGTTTCAGAAGCGCGTCACGCCCGCCTTGCAGGCGGCACTCGCAATCGACAGCGAGCCCGTTCCACCGCAAGTGACCGCGATCGCCGCCCGTACCACACCGGACATCTTCGGCTTTGGATTGCTCGACGCGGTGCCCGATTCGGAGATCCTCGCCTACGCCGATCCGGACGATCGCGACAGCGACGGCATCTCGGGCCGGCCCAACCGCTTCTTCGACGGGCGCCTGGGCCGCTTCGGCCGCAAGGCGCTCGTGCCCGCGCTGCGCGAGTTCAACGACGGCGCGTTGGCGGCCGAGCAGGGGATTACGACGCCTGCCGTGCCGGAGGAAGAAACCGTGGGTGGCCGTCCCATCCCGGCCGGCGTGGACCCGGCGCCCGACCCTGAGCTGTCCGCAGCCGCCACCGATCTCCTCGATGCGTTCGTGCGGCTGCTCGCGCCGCCCTCACCGGCGCGGTTGTCGGGCCAGGCCCGGCAGGGGCGCGCCGCGTTTGCCACTGTGGGCTGCGACCGCTGTCATGTACCGGCCCTGCATACCGGCGACAGCCCGATCCCAGCGCTGCGCCACCGCGCAGTGGACGCCTACACCGACCTGTTGCTGCACGACATGGGTCCCGAGCTCGCGGACATCTGTCTGGGGCAAGCGACGCCGAGCGAGTTTCGCACCGAGCCCCTGATGGGGGTGCGCCGGATGGCGCGGTTCCTCCACGACGGTCGCGCGACCACGCTCGAGCAGGCGATCGAATTGCACGCCGGGGAGGCGGCGCGATCGCGGGACCGGTTCCGCGCGTTGCCCGCCGAAGAGCGGGCGGCGCTGGTGGCGTTCTTGAAGACGCTCTAGCGCTACAGCGCGATCCGCCGTCCGATCGTGGCGAGTCTGTGGCGCGCCATCCCGAGATTGGACCGTTCTCGGTCGAGCACGAGATAGAGAAAGGCGTGGAGGTCCGGGCCGAGCAACCGGATGAGATGGTACTGCTTGCCGAGCGTGATCATCACATCCTCGATCGTGTCCCGCGCCTTTGCACGAATGAAGTCGGCGGCCCCTGCACCCGCGAGCTCCACGTTGAGGGTCTTGCTGCCGCCCGCAGTCCCCAGGCTCATGCCGCTCGCGGAATCGATCAACGCCACACCCAGCGCGCCGTCGATCTCCATCGCCTCGTCCAATGCCTCCTGCACGGCGGGCTGCGTTTCGTCCGCGTCCTCGGCCGCGGCGCCGCCGCCGGCTATCCCGCGCTCGTCCAGGAGCCGCGCTGCCTCCATGAGCACGTGTTGCAACGGCTCCTTGATAGTGCGCTCCCGCGACTTGCGTTTGTAGAAGATCTCCAACTTGGGATCGGGCCACGCGACAATGTCGTTGACGGCTTCGACGCCCTCCAAGCGACGAGTGTGGGCGTGGACGAGATTGCCGCGGTCGAAGTACAGTCGTCCCTCCTGACCCGCCCCATGCACGACGATCAGGCCGGTCTTTCGCTCTACCTCGATCAGCTGCAGGAAGCCGAACAGCGTGATGCCGGTGATCCGGCCAACCGTCGCCGGGCTCATGGCGCGCTGCAGTTCGTCGGTGAGCGTCGAGATCTCGACCGGTTTCGTGAACGTGGCCGCGATTCCGAAGCCGTGCAGCCGCCCGGCTAGATCTGGAGTGATACGCTGCCCCGTCATCACGGCGACGGGCACCCGCGAGCCACGCTCGAGGAGATGGCCGAGCAGTGTCAGGCCGTCCATCACCGGCATCTGCAAGTCAGTCAGAATTGCATCCACTTGCTGCGCGTCGAAGATCGCGAGGGCTTGCTCACCGTTCGCGGCGGGGATGACCGTGAAAACGCCGGTGCGGGTCAGCGCGCGGGTGAGGGCCGGACGCACGAAATCGTCGTCCTCGACGAGGAGCAGAGTAATGGCCACGGGGCAGAGAGGAGCATATGACCGGCTCGGAGAGCCGGCAAGCGCGCTGCTCTAGAAGGTCACCTTCAAGACGGGATGCAGCTCGATTTGGTTCGGAGCTGCTCCTGTCTGGTTGTGCGCAAAGTCGAAGAAGCCGACCCCGGTGACGGTGATCGGTTGCGGCGCCGCGAACTTGTGGTAGGTCGAAGACGGCGTGCCGAACTTCGCGATGAGAGCGGCTCGCGCCGCCCGGAACTGGGCCACATGACCCGAGCTACAGACGTGGTCGCACGTTGTGCTCGGCACCTCTGCGATCATCGTGCGAGTGGGATGAGCGAGATCCGCGATTACGAGATGCATATCGCGGTCGTTGCTCTCGAGTTTCCAGCCGATCAGCACACCGTGGACCCGAAAGGTCGTCAGCTCGGCGGGCGGGACCCGACCATTGTCGGGGCGCGTCGGCGGCGAGGTGAGCCCCCGCAGCTGCGCGACCGTGCTGGCCACAGGCATAAAGCTCACGTGCGAAACGTCTGCATCTGTCAACGTTTTTACGGGCCAGCGCTCAGTGCCGCAGTGGGTGCCGCAGGTTTGCGTGACTGCCGGTCGAATGGAGACAAGGGAGAGGCCGAGGACAAGCGGGAGCGCCTTCATCACTACTGCCTCGCGTTGAGTCCCCTGAGCGTGCAGCATGGCCCGGCGTAGCGCTAGGGTACAAAAAACGAGGTATCAACGAATGGCCAGGGGCGGACTCGAACCGCCGACACGCGGATTTTCAGTCCGCTGCTCTACCACCTGAGCTACCTGGCCGGACTATACGGGAGAAGAACTTAGCGGGCTGAGTGGGGCGGTGGGAGTGGTGCCCTCGCGTAACTCGCTGTCCCGCCGCGGTTACGTCACTGGACCACGCCGAGCATGATCTGGGTCACAGGCGCCAGCCGTCCCACGGGCCTACGTTCTCCACCGAAGCACGCGGCTCAGAGCAAAACCGCCGAAAGACGCCCCGCTTCCGGGAGATTGCCATGTCGTTCTCACTCGGGCGCCTGACCCTTGTTGCTTGTGCCTTCGCCCTTGCCTGCGACCTGCCCAGCCGGCCGGACAGTCATCCCACCGTCGTGCAGGTGCGGGTCGCGCCGGAAAGCGTCGCGCTCGATCCCGCCCAGACGCAGCCGTTCGTCGCCTCGGGCCGTACCCTGGCCGGTGACAGCGTTGCGATCGACGTGACGTGGGCTGCCTCCGCAGGTACGATCACGCCCGGCGGTGTGTACACGGCGGATACCTCGGCGGCGGACGCGGTCGTCACCGCAACGCTGGTAGGGTCGCAGATAACGGGCAGCTCCCGCGTGCGCAAGCGCCGCGTCGTACAGATCGTTCTCATCCCCGCCGCCGTCACACTCCCTGCCGGGGGGACGCAACAGTTCGCCGCCTGGGGCGTGCGCAATACCGGGGACAGCGTGGCGGTGGCAATCACGTATTCGGCCACCGGCGGCACCATCACGAGCGCCGGGCTCTACACCGCCGGGCAGACAGCGGGGAGCTACCGCGTGATCGCCCGCCAGACGAATGGCTCGCTCGCCGACACGGCAGCCATCACCGTCACGACCGCAACAGGGGGAGGTGGCGTACCACGGGCTGGGCACGTGTTCATCGTGACCGAGGAAAACCACGACTACGCCAGCGTCATCGGCAGCTCGTCGATGCCGTATCTCAACAGTCTCGCGCAGCAGTACGGCCTGGCCACCCAGTACTACGCTAACACCCACCCGTCCATCGGCAACTACTTCATGCTGGGGACGGGCCAGATCATCACCAACAACGACAGCTATTCCACGATCGTGACGGTGGACAACGTCGTGCGGCGGCTGCTCACGGCGGGAAAGACGTGGAAGTCGTACGCGGAAGATATTCCGTCGGTTGGATACACCGGCGGCGACGTCGGCGGCTACGCCCGCAAGCACAATACGTTCGCGCTGCTCTCCGACGTGGCGAACGACTCGACCGAGCGGCGCAATCTCGTCCCGTTCACCCAGTTCGCCACCGACCTGGCCAACGGCACGCTCCCGGACTACTCGAACATCGTGCCCAATCTCTGCAACGACGCGCACGATTGCTCGCTGCCGACGGCGGACGCGTGGCTCCAGACCAACATCGCGCCGCTCCTGGCCAGCGCGACGTTCCAGCAGGACGGCCTGCTCATCATCACCTTCGACGAGTCGGGGAGCGACAACACCAACGGCGGCGGCCGCGTTGCATGGGTGGTCGTGAGCCCCAAGGCGAAACGCGGCTACCAGTCCACGACGCTCTATCAGCACCAGAGCGCGCTGCGGCTGACACTCGAGGCGCTCGGTATCTCGTTGTTTCCGGGGGCGGCAGCGACGGCGCCCGCGATGAGCGAGTTCTTCACACCTTGAGGCCGGCTCGGCTCCGGCCCCTGCGTCGTTTGCAGGAGGATTGCGTCTGCGCGGATTGACGCCTCTATTCATCTCTCTTCGCAGGGTTATCCCCCATTGTGGAGATGCCACATGCGTTACCATCCCCTCTCGGTACTCACCGGTGCGGCGGCGTTGATCGCCGCGTGTCATGAAGCGCCGACGGCGGCACGAGCGCCGGTGCCGTCTTTCAGTGCGACAGGATCGGGCTCGGCACTGGTCGTGAACGTCAGCCGGGACACAACCGCACAGAACGAGACGCCCCTCGCAGTCAACCCCGCGAATCCGCAGAACATGATCACCGGCAACAACGACTGGAACTACAACGACGGCTGCGGCGTCAACGCGACGTTCGACGGCGGCAAGACTTGGACACCGACATTGCCGAGTGGCTTCATCCCCGGCATCACGCAGTTCACGAATGACCCTGCTGTTCCGGGGACCGGCACGTATGACTTCGGCGGCGATCCCGCCGTCGCGTTCAGCCCCGACGGCAGCACCGCCTACTTCACTTGTTTTGGATATCGGGGAAAAGAAGTCGCGCTATGGCTCAGCCGCTCGACCAATGGTGGCCGCACCTGGACCGAAGGCGGCCCCGATCATCCACTCACGCTCGTGAGCGCGTTCCAGGGCGACGGCAAGGCGCGCGGCTCAAACGGGCAATTCCCGGATCACGAGTCGATCACCGTCGCAAATGACGGGACGATCTACGTGCCGTGGGCACACTTTACCGGATTTAGCGCGCACTCGCCGATCTTCATTGCCGTCTCGCGCGACGGCGGTCACAGCTTTGCACTCCCCGTCAAAGTCTCCAGCGGCTCGGTCCGCAGCGACCAAGACGCGCGCGTCGTCGTCGATCCGGCGACCGGCTATGCCTACCTCACCTTCGACAACTCGGTCCAGGGAGGCAAAGGCACCGCGATGTTCGTGAGCGTTTCGACCGACCACGGCGCGACCTGGAGCAAATCATTCAGGTTCGCGACATTCGAAAACCCCATCTGCCTGTACCCGCCCTACTGCTTCAACATCGCCGGCGCGCCGTTCCGCGCCCCGGGATCGTACCCCGCCCCGGCATTCGATCCGACGACCGGCCGCCTCTACGTGGCCTACACGGACATCGTGGACCGGAAGGCGCAAATCCTCCTGACGTACGCCAACGTCAGCGACATCACGAAATGGTCGACGCCGGTTATCGTCGCGCCGGGGTCCGGCGATCGCATCAACGTCGAGCTGAGCGTCGAGCCGACCAGCGGCCGGCTCGACCTGATGACCAATGACCGCAGCTACACTGGCAACACGCTGTTCGATGTCTCGTACATCACGAGCGCGGATGGCGGCGGGACGTGGACGACCACGCGAGTTACCAAGACGAGCTGGGATCCCGCGGCCTACGGCGTCCCGTGCGGCTCCTGCGCGAACGGAATCCGTCCCTTCATCGGCGACTACGACGGCATCATCTCGCTGCCGGGCAGCGCCGCCATGGTGTGGACGGGACCGGGCAAAACGTTCGGCACCTACCCGACGAATCTCGAGGTGTACTTCGCCAGCGTCGCTCCGTAGCTGATGCAGTCTCGGCGCGAGTTCCTCGTCAATGTCGCGCAGGCCGGCGCGGCACTCTCCGCGCTCCGCTTCGCGCGGCATCCGTCGGATCTGTGGGCGCGTCCCACGTCCCCGGGCGACGTGCCTATCGGCCTCGACTGGCGCATGCTGGGCCCGTTCCGGGGCGGCCGCGTTGACGCCGTGTGCGGCGTCGCCAGCCGGCCGGACGAGTTTTATTTCGGCCACGTGAACGGCGGCGTCTGGAAGACCAAAGACGCGGGCAGAACGTGGCTGCCGATCTTCGACGACCAGCCCGTTGCATCGATCGGCGCATTGGCGGTCGCGCCGTCGGCGCCAGACGTCATCTATGTCGGCACCGGCGAGTCCACCCTGCGCGACTCCACAGGCTTTGGGAACGGCGTCTACAAATCCAGCGACGCCGGCCAAACCTGGACCCACCTCGGCCTGGGTGACACACAGCACATCGGCAAGATTGCCGTGGATCCGAAGAACCCGGACGTGGTCTTCGTTGCCGCGATCGGCCACCTCTACGCCGCGAACCCGGAGCGCGGCGTATTTCGCTCGCGCGACGGCGGCCGCACGTGGCAGAAAGTTCTCTACAAAGACGAGAACGTCGGCGCGGTCGAGGTCGTCATCGACCCGACCGATTCGCGCGTGGTCTACGCGGGATTGTGGAATACGCGGCGGCCGCCGTGGTTCACGTACGCGCCCACCAACGGCCCCGGTGGCGGGATCTACAAATCCACCGACGCCGGTTCGACGTGGCACCAACTGACGATCGGCCTCCCGCCCGCCGGGATCGGGCGCACGGGCATCGCCGTCGCACCCACGAATCCGCGGCGTGTGTTCGCCGTGGTCGATTGCTTGGTCCCCGACCCCACCGCGCCGGCTCTGCCACCCCCCGCTCCCGGCCGCCCCGCTCAACCGCCGCCCGGTCAGGGCGGAGTGTTCCGCTCCGACGACGCCGGTGTGACCTGGCGGCGCGTCAACGCCGACCAGGCGCTGTGGGGACGCGGCTGGTATTTCGAGAAGATCGCGGTCGATCCGCGCGACCCCGACATCGTGTACGTGCCGAACGTGGCCGTGAACCGCAGCCGCGACGGCGGTGCCACCTGGGACGTGATCCGCGGCTCACCCGGCGGCGACGATTACCACCAGGTGTGGATTTCGCCCGACAACCCGGAAATCCTGATCGTCGCGAGCGACCAGGGCGCGATCATCACCCGCGACGCGCGCACCGCCGATCCACGCGCCATGACGTGGAGCTCGTGGCTCAATCAGCCCACCGCGCAGATCTACCACGTCTCGGTCGACTATCGCTTCCCCTATTGGGTCGTCGGCGCGCAACAGGACTCGGGCGCGGTGGCGGTGCGCTCGCGCGGCAAGTTCGCCCAGATCTCGCAGCGCGACTGGGAACCGATCGGCGCCGCCGGCGAGAGCGGGTACGCGACCGGCGACCCGCTGCATCCCGGCGTGATCTACGGCGGCGAGGGCAGCCGCTGGGACCTCGACACCAACCTGTCGGTCCCGAACACCTCGGCGCCGAAAGGCACGGAGACCGACCGGGGCGACTGGACCCAGCCGCTGGTGCTGTCGCCGGCGGACCCGCGTGCTCTGTACTACGCCAGCCAGTTCTTGTTCAAGACGACCGACGGAGCGCGCACGTGGACCCAGATCAGCCGCGACCTGACTCGACCCGATCCCGGCATCCCGCCCAACCTCGACAGGGCCGCCGCAGAGTCCAGCGATCGCAACGGCAAGCGCGGCGTCATCTACGCGGTGGCCCCGTCGCCGCTGCGCGCGTCGCTGATCTGGATCGGCACGGACGACGGCCTCATCCAAGTCACGACCGACGACGGCACGTCGTGGCGCGATGTCACGCCGCCGGTTATCCCCGCGTGGAGTCGCGTCACAGGCATCGAAGCGTCGCACTTCGACGCCGACACGGCGTATGCGAGCGTCGACCGGCACCAGCTCCAGGACTTCGCCCCGTACATCTATCGCACGCGCGATCAGGGCCGCTCATGGCAGCCCATTACGGCGGGCCTGCCGGAAGGGGTGTACGTCCACGTCGTCAAGGAGGACCTGCAGCGCCGCGGGCTGCTCTTTGCCGGGACCGAGCGCGGGGCGTTCGTGTCGTTCGACGACGGAGACCACTGGCAGCCGCTCCAGCGCAACCTGCCGGTGACGTCCGTGCGCGACTTTGTGGTATACGGCAACGACCTCATCGTCGCCACGCACGGCCGCGGGTTCTGGGTGATGGACGACATCAGCGCGCTGCGGCAGGTCTCGGGCGAGGTGCTCCAAGCCGACGCGTGGCTCTTCCGGCCCGCGGATGCCATCAACGTCATGCCGGGCGACGATAACGGCACACCGCTCCAGCGCGACGAGCCGCAGGCTCTGAACCCGCCCGACGGCGCGTTCATCGACTTCTATCTCAAGACTGCAGGGACGGTCACTCTCGAGATTCTCGATGCCGCTGGAAAAGTCCTGCGAAAATGGCCAGGGGAACCGGGGACGGAGGCTAGACCGCGGGGGCTTCCGCGGGTGTCGCCGCTGTGGCAGCCGGTGCCGGAGGTGTTCTCCACGGCGGCCGGGATGCACCGGGTTATCTGGCCGCCGGTCGCACCCGCCGAGCCCCCGCGGCGCGGCGGCGGGGCGCGGCTCACCGGAACCTTCACGGCGCGGTTGACCGTCAATGGCCGGGCATCCACTCAGACCTTCGCGGTGCGTCCAGACCCGCGTAGCGACGCGCGCTAGCACCGCACCGCATCGCCCTCGGTCCCGCCGGGAATGCGAACGCGATACTGCAACCCCGCCGCCGCCCCCCCCGACCACCGCAACTCCCACCACGCCAGGCCGCCGCGCCGCGACCGCAGCCGCAGCTCCAGCGTAGGATCGTCGTCCCAGCTCGCCACATTCCGCGCCGAGTTGTTGACGACCACCTCCACCCGCGGCCCCGGGGCGACGTCGCCGGTGCTGACGGGCCAATCCCCCGCCGCGCCGAGCTGCAGCCAGGCGTACAGGGTGTCACCAGAGCACCAGGTCCGCTCGATCCGCGGCGGGGGCACTCGGCCGGACGACCGGCGCGGCACGATGTGCCGCTGCTGACCGACGACGAGATCGAGCGGTGGTGCCGCGTTCGGGGGCAGACTGTCCCCAGTGGAGATTGACCCCGCGAGGCGGGCGAGCGTGCGCCCGAACATCGCCGCCTCGCCCGGACCGTACAGCGTCGAGCCGCCTTCGTAGTACTGGGCCGTGTACTCCTCGGCCGTCGCGATGTACCCCAGGTAGCCGTTGGCGTGGCCCAGGAGCAGCGCGGCACTCGCCGGCAGGCCTGCCCCGCGAGCTCCCGCCAACATCTGCTCGCGCATCCGCCGTCCCGCCGTCGTTGTCACCTCGCCGGGCACCGCGCCGATCACGCGATTCCCCAGGCGCAGCACCATGACTTGTGCGTAGGAAGGCAGGTTCCCGCTGATGAACAGGTGGTTGAGCAGGCCGCCGAACGCCGCGTCGAGCAGTTGGCGCTTCTGCGCCTGACATCCCGGCACGTCCGGGTTGGGCGAGCCTTGTTTGAGTCCGACGTCGAACACGCCGAACAGCCGCCACCCCTGAATCCGCGTGTGCGCGTCGTCCGCGCCGACCAGCGTGCTGATGCCGAGGGCGGGCTCGGGGCAGATGCCAAGGGCGCGGGCGCTGTCGCGCAGCGCCAGCGTCGCAAATGAACGCCCCAGCTCCAGTCGATCGGTCAAGGACGCGCCGAGCGCATCGAACAATGCCACGGCGCCGTCCCCCACACTTTGCCCGATCACGGTGATCGCCGCTCGCGCCGCGTGCCGGCAGGCGCCCAGGTGCGTCGCCGTGGGAGCGCGCCACTCCCACAAGGTACGCGTGAAGGGGCCTTCGAGCGCGGGCAGCACGGCGAGTCTCGCGACGTCGCAGCGGCTCTGCGGCGGCCAGGCCGGCGACACGTCACCTTCGGCGCCGTTGGCGAACAGATACACAGCACGTGGCACGAAGCCGCTGTCGCTCACGCGATTCAAGTCCCGATCGATGTGCCGCTCCAGCCGCCGCTCGACGAGGCCGTGAATGTCGGCGTCGAGCAGGTCGTTCGATGGTGCGTTCCCCGTGCCGTGCATCGCGAAAATGCTGAAAGCGCCGGCGGGCCGGAACGTACCAGTCGTCGGATCACGCTGATCGACGCGCAGCATGGCGAGCTCCGGATCCACCAACGCGTATTCCTGCGCGAGACCAATGGGCGCGTCGGCGGGTGCGGTGGGCGGAGGGATGTTGCGAAGCATGGCGGGAAGACTGCGGATTCGCGTCTCACCCCAGACGGCGCGACTCCCCCACGCCACACGCGCCGGCCGCAGATTGGCCACTGCGGCGTGCACGGCACGCGCGATCCGCGCCGTGAGCGAATCGACCATCACGGGATCGAAGCCGAGGATGGAGCTCCCTTCGTCGTTGTACCCGGCGGCCTCGAAGAAATGACCGGGACCGGCATGCGTGTGGGTCACCGCGATGACGAGCCGATCCGCCCCGATGCCGTCCGTGCGCGCGGTCAGCTCCGCGACGCGGCGGTGCAGCAGGGTCGAGCTGAGAGGGAGATCGGCGACGACGAGAGCGAGGCGGTTACCACCGCCATCGGCCAGCACCAGCACGCGGGCATACAGTCGCACCCGATAACCGCGCGCCTCGGCGCCTTCGGGGCCGTTGCCCGCCAGCCCCACCCCCGGCGGCGGCGTGATGTCTGCGCGGCCGAACCCGGCCTGCAGCGGCGCTTCCGGTCCGGGTCGCGGTGCCGGGCTGAGCACCCCAGGCACCCGCAGTCGCGTGGGGCCGCACGCGGCCAGCAGGAGGGCCGAGACCTGAAGCAAGAACCGGCGGCGGCGGCTCACTGTCGGCTCCGCGCGTCGCCGCCCAGCACGACCGTGATCCCCGTCCACAGCCACACATTGACGTCCCGCTTCCGCCCCGTCCCGTCGATCCGCGTGGCATCATCCAGATTGAGCTGCGACCGAAGCCCGAGGGCGACCGTGGTCCAGCCGATGCCGGACAGCCGCCACGCTCGTAGCTCCGTCCCCATACCGAGGCCGGCGTGCGTGGGGCCCCGGGCGGCAAAGTTGCTGAGCTCGGCGGGCCGGGCGGCGTTGGGGCCTTGTCCGACGTTCAGCCCCATTTCTCCCTGGACGAACACAAAGGCGTACGGCGGAAAGGGCCACCCGAGAATGGGGAGATCGACCGACGCACGGAGAAACGCGCCGCGCACGCGCTCCACATCCCACCAAGCTTCCAATGTCGGGTTGACGTAGCGGCTGGTCGTCGACAGCGCCGCGTAAATCTCAGTCGTGTTGCGAGCGCTGCCCACGCCGCCTTGCGCCGGGTCGCCGCGGAAGACGTACCGCACCACGCCCGCGTGCAGGCGTGTCGGTCCGATCACGAGCGCGGCCCGCCCCCAGAAATCTTCCTCTCCGAGGTGGCGATCGCCGGCGCCGGTCTCGGACAGCTCCCCCGGCGATACACGATCCAGTTCGTAGTGGAGGACGGCGCCGCCCTCGAGCGAGAGGCGGGGGAGGCGGAACCCCATGGCCAGGGATGGCTGCGCAACGAGGCCTGCCGCTCGCGATACGCCGTGCCACACGTATCGCCCGCCGGCCGAGACGTCCGCACGCGCGGAGAGTTGAGCGGTGACGGGTGTTGCGGCCGCGATCAATCCTGCGAAACAAGACCCGATGCGATTCACTGAGTCGCCGCGGCGGCCCTCGCTTCCCATTGTTCTCGGGTCAAGAGCGGGATCTGCTCGAGGCGCTTTCCTGCCAAGGCGGAGTTGAGCCCGGCCAGCCCTCGTACCGCCCATGCGTCGAACTCCCGCACCACGTCCGCCAATTCCCGCGTCAGCGCGTCTGCCGCCTCCACCTGGGTCTGGGACGGCCGGCCGTCATAAAAGACCAGGTTGCCGTAGAGGTTCGTGACGTGCTCACGCAGACGCTCCTCGCCCGTGATCATGCCGCCTTCCTTCGTTGCGACAATCTTGGCGCGCAACGAATCGACCGTCGCCGAGGCCGCCCGCAACCGGGTCGCCAGGGCGTCCCGCGCCGGGAGCTTCGCCGCCCGGTCATCGAGAGCGAGACGCACGCCGTTGATCCGCTCCACCGCGAAGGTCATGTCGGCCAGAACGCCGGAGAGTCTTGTGACGAGGTCGAACCCGGCCCGGGCATCCTCCAGCGTGTGCGTCGACCGTGGATCCGCCACGACCTGGAGCGACGTCGTGAACACGTCCTTGTCCTTGGTCAGCTTGACCGTATACGTCCCCGGCAGCACCCGCGCACCGTACGCGGCGCCGAACGCGGCCGTGGCCGCGGGCGGCACCTTGGGGGCCGTGAGTCGCATCGACCAGGTCACGCGGCTCAACCCCCCACGCTTACTGGTGGGCACGGTCCCGACTAACCTGCCGTTTGCGTCGAAGACTTCGATCTTCATGTCGCCGAAGATGTGACGCTTCCGCAGGTAGTAGGTGATCACCGCGTCGCCGGGGGGATTGGGCCCGACGTACGCCGCGTCCCCGTTCGCCCAGCCGCCGGAGGCGTTGAGCCGCTGGACCGTGGGCCGCGCCGACATGAAGACCGCGTTGCTGGCCAGGACCTGCGGCGTCAGGCCGCGCAGCGGCGTGATGTCGTCGATGATCCAGATGCCCCGGCCGTGAGTCGCGATCACGAGGTCGTGATCGCGCGGGTGGATCGCGAGATCCCGCACCGCCACGCTCGGCAGGTTGCCGCCCTTGTAATGCGCCCACTGCCTCCCGCCGAGCGTGGACACCCACAGCCCGAGTTCGGTGCCGAGGAAGAGGAGGTCCTTGTTCACCAGGTCTTCCTTCACGACGTGGGCGTAGCCACGCACCGGGCTAGCCGGCGCCACGAGCGCCGTCCAGGTAGCGCCGAAATCGGTCGACTTGTAGGCGTACGGCCGCATGTCGCCGAACATGTGGAGGTCGAACGTCGCGTACACGGTACCGTCGTCGAAATGCCCGGGCTCGACCGACGACACCCAGGCGTTCTTCGGGAGCCCGGTGATGTTGCCCACCACGTTCGTCCAGGTCTTACCGCCGTCCCGGGTAACCTGCAGGTTGCCGTCGTCGGTGCCGGCCCACACGACGCTCGCATTGCGCGGCGATTCGGCAATCGCATAGATCGTGGTGTGCATCTCGGCCGACGAGTTGTCGACCGTCACGCCGCCGGACTGCTCCTGTTTTTGCTTCGCGGGATCGTTGCTGGTGAGGTCGGGCGAGACGCGTTCCCACGTCTGCCCAAAGTCGCGCGAACGGAACAAGAACTGCGCGCCCAGGTAGAGGGTGCCGCGCTGCGTCGGGCTCAGGTGAATGGGCGTGTTCCAGTTGTACCGCAGCGCCTTCTCCCCGTATCGGGGCAACGGCTTGATGTTGCGGGACTCGAGGGTGCGGCGATTGACGCGCGCGATCTCGCCCCCCTGGTACTCGGCGTAGAGATAATCGGGATCGGTGGGGTCGACGAACATCCAGAAGCCATCGCCCCCGTACATGTTCTCCCACCGGCTGCTGGTGATGCCGCCCGGATACTCCGACTCCCCGACCCACGAGCTGTTGTCCTGGAGCCCCCCGTACACATGGTACGGCCGGTCCATGTCGACACTCACGTGGTAGAACTGCGAGACGGGGAGATTGTCGGCCTTCCACCACTTGTTGCCGGCATCGTACGAGTACCACAGCCCCCCGTCGTCACCGGTGATGAGATGGTCGGTGTTGGCCGGATCGATCCACACGTCGTGGAAGTCGCCGTGCGCCCCGCCCGAGATGTTGCTGAAGCTCGCGCCTCCGTCGGTGCTGACGATCAGCGGTCCGTCCGGCTTGTAGATCCGGTTCTCGTTCTTCGGATCCACGATGAGGTTGGCGAAGTAGAACGGCCGCCAGATCATGTTCTGGCTGCGGTCCAGCGCACGCCAGGTCCGGCCGGCGTCGTCCGAGCGATACAGCGCGTTCTTCGGCGGCACCGCCTCGATGAACGCGTAGACGACTTGGGGCTTGGACGGCGCGACGGCGACGGCGACGCGTCCCCACGGCTTGGCCGGCAGGCCCGTCGCGCTCTGAGCATTGAGCTCGGTCCAGGTGGCGCCGCCGTCGGTGCTCTTGAACAGGCCGGAGCCGCTCGGCGCCGTAGGACCGTCGCCGCCGGAACGGAACGTCCAGCCCCGCCGCCGGAAGTCCCACATCCCGGCGTAGATCGTCTTCGGAGCCGTGGGATCCATCGACATCAGGGAGCACCCGGTCGAAGCGTTGGCCCCTCGCAGGATCTTCCTCCAGGTCTTGCCCCCGTCGGTGGTCTTGTACACGCCGCGATCGTCGCTGTCGCTCCACAGCGCTCCGGGCACGCACACGTACACCGTGTTGGGCGCGGTCGGGTCGACGAGAATCTTGGCGACGCGCTCGGACGCCGGCAGGCCGACGTTGGTCCAGTTCTCGCCGCCGTCGACGGACTTGTAGACGCCGTCGCCGATGGAGACGCTGTTGCGCGTCCACGCCTCACCGGTCCCGACCCAGACCACCTTTGGGTTCGTCGGGTCGATCGCGATCGCGCCGATCGACTGGACCGGCTGCCGGTCGAAAACCGGCTTGAAGGTCGTGCCGCCGTTGACCGACTTCCACACGCCGCCGCTCGCGGTGGCGGCGTACACGGTGAGCCGGTCGCCTTCGTGGACGGCGGCGATGGCCGCGATCCGTCCGCTCATCGCCGCCGACCCGATGTTGCGGGCGCCCAGCCCCGAGATCGTCTCCGAATCGACCTTCGCCGCCTGAGGTTGCTGGACAGAGACGAGGGCGAGCAGCAAGCAGAGATTCGTCATGGCGCGATCCTCGTCAGGGCGTCGCCGGGCGCTGGAACCGCCGGTCGTCGATCGTGACGTTGGCTTCGATCTTGTCGAAGGTGATTTTGGACTTGTTGTCGCTGCCCCGCGGGCCGGTCTCGAAGGAGTGCGGCAGGTACCACCCCGCCACTTCCTTGTAGTCGCCGAGCGACGTCTCGAACTCTTGCTCGGCACCCCGGATCATGCGCTTCGTTTCGATCCGGATCGGGACGTAGTAGTCGGTGTCCAGGTAGAAGTAACGCACGTCGCCGTTGGCGAGCGTCACCTTGAGCTTGAACGCGTCGGTGCCCTCGACCTGGTCCATGCCCACGAACTCGATGCGATTGCCCTTCTGCTGATAGTTGATCAGCGGACCGTCGAAGTCCGATTCCTCGAGGATGTCGCGCATCTCCTCTTCGCTCAGCGACTCGGGATCCTTCTTCCCCTGCCACGGCTCGATCTTCCACCCGGTCGTGCCGTCGTAGGCGTTGATGCCCGTCATCCCCTGCAGGGAGAACTCCTGGCGAACCCGGTTCGGTCGCTTGTTTTCCTGAACGACCACCGCTTCGAAGCCGCCGCCACCCGTGAACCTGCCCGTGCGGCGCAGGCTCTGCACGGCTTGGATGCGCGCCGTGCCGCCAATCGTCTGGACGTACTTGGCAAGGATGGAGTCGACCGTCTGCGCCGACAGCGGCACGGCCAGCAGCGCCAGGAAGAGAAGCACGACGAGGCGTTTCACGGGACGACTCCTTTGCAGGGGCGAAGAAAATACCTACCTTCTCGACCATGGGTAAGACACCCGCGTTCGCGAACCTCACGGTCCTCGCCCATCCCCTGATCCAGCACAAGCTGACGATCCTGCGGGACCGGCGCACCAGTACCCGCGATTTCAAGCAGCTGGTGAACGAGATCGCCATGCTCATGGCGTACGAGGTCACCCAGGACCTCCCGCTCGAGCCGGGGGACATCGAGACCCCGCTCGAGAAGACCACGGGCCGCCAGGTGGCCGGCAAGAAGCTCACGCTCGTGCCGATCCTGCGCGCCGGGTTGGGCATGGTCGAGGGCATCTCGCAGCTCATCCCCTCCGCGCGGGTCGGCCACATCGGGTTGTACCGCGACCACGACACGCTGCAGCCGGTGGACTACTACTTCAAGATCCCGTCGGGCGAGCAGGATCGGACCTTCTTCGTGCTCGACCCGATGCTCGCGACCGGCGGCTCGGGGGTGGCCGCGGTGAGCGCTCTGAAGCGGGCCGGTGCCCCGCGGGTGCGCTTCCTGTGCCTCGTCGCCGCGCCGGCGGGCGTCCAGGCCATGCTCGACGCCCATCGCGACGTGCCGGTGTACGCCGCGGCCTTGGACCGCGAGCTGAACGCCAAGGGCTACATCCTCCCCGGCCTGGGGGACGCGGGCGACCGGCTGTTCGGCACCCGCTGACGGAATGTGTCACATATTGACAATATGACGTAATACGTCATAAATTGCCGATGTGACGAAAAACGTCAATTACGTAGCCGTGCTCGCCGACGCCATCGGATCGCGGGCGCTCTCACCCCAAGCCCGCGCGCGCTTACAAGGGCGGATCCACGCCGGCCTCAAGGACCTCAACCGGCGGCGCGCGTGGCGGCCGACCATCGCCGCCGGGTTCGCGATCGCTCGCGGCGACGAGATCGAGGGGTTGTTGAAGAACGCGGAGCAGGTATGGGACATCGTCCACTGGCTGCGCGGCACGTTCGCCGACGTCGATTGGATCATCGCGTGCGCCCGCGGTCCCATCAGCACTGCGCTCGCGCCCACGGCACTCGAAGTGGATGGACCCTGTTTCCATGCCGCCCGCGCGGCGCTCGAGGACGCGAAAGGGCGGCGCCAGGTGTTCACGTTTCGCGGCTTCGCCCCCGCCGTCGACGCGCTGGCCGCATACTACTCGGCCCTGTACTGGAGCTGGACGCCACGCCAGCGGCGCCAGGCTGCGGAGCTGCGCCTGCAAGACGCGTCCGCCCTCGCGGTGGGGAACCGCCTAAACGTCCATCCCACCGCGATTTCCCACATGAAACGGCGCATGGCCTGGCCGCTGGTGGCCGAGGGCGATAGAATGCTTCGCGCCGCCATCTTGGAGGCCTTGTGAATCCGCTAGAACTTGTCCCGCTGCTCGCCTACACGATCGTCGCCGTCCTCTGGCCGGCGCAGATCGACGGCCACCGCCGCGGCCGCACGCTGCTGCTCGTCGAAGCGCTCATCGTGCTCGCGGCCATCATCCTCGGGCAGTCGCTCGCCAAGCTCGTCACGCCGAGCGCCGCCGGGTATCGCTGGGGCGGGATCGGCCTGTACGCGACCGGCTATTTGTACGTGTGTATCCGCGGCATCGTCCTCGTGCGGTCCGTCCTCGAGCTCCCCGCGCTCCAGATGCGGCGCGACGAGGATCGCACCGCCGGGGCCATCGAAATCGCCCGGGGCCGCACGATCGGCGCCCTGGAGCGCGCCATCGCGCTGACGCTCGTGCTGCTGGGCCAGTACGGCGCGCTGGGCCTCATCGTCGCCGCCAAGTCGGTCGCCCGCTTCAAGGCGTTGGAGGACCGTGAGTTCGCCGAGTACTTCCTGATCGGAACGCTTGCCTCCCTGCTGCTGGCGCTGGCCGGAGGTCTGGGCCTGCAAGCCCTGCTGCGCTGAACCATCTCCGCGTAACCCTTTCCCGCTTCCTCGTGTCAGACGGGTAGTTACGAGCGTGGCCCGTCACCTCGGAGCTCCGTGGACGAACGAGATCTGATTAACCGCGTCCGCGCCGGGGATGGCTTTGCCGAGCGCGCCCTGTATGACGCCCATGTCGATCGCGTCTACCGTCTGGCCTACCGGCTCGCGGGGGACGACGCCCTCGCACAGGACTTCACGCAGGAGACGTTCATCCGGGCGTTCGAGAAGTTGGACACGTTTCGCGGCGAATCGGCCCTCTCGACCTGGCTGCACGCGATCACCACGACGGTCGTGCTGAACGGTCTGCGCAAGGTGAAGCGGTTCCACAAGCGCGAGACGGATCTCGAGGCGGCGGACGGGGTGACCGGCGGACCACGCCAGGCCGAGCCGGACTTGAAGGTGCGGCTCCGGCAGGCGATCGACGCGCTGCCGCAGGGTTATCGGACCGTGTTCGTGATGCACGACATCGAGGGCTTCACGCACGAGGAAATCGGCGTCGCCCTCGGCGTCGAGACGGGCACATCGAAGGCACAGTTGTCCCGGGCGCGCGCCAAACTGCGCGAGTCGCTCGCGGACTTCGCGGGAGAGTGGGTGACATGATGTTCGACAACGACGAAGACAAGTTCGCAGAGTGGCTGCAGCACGCCGGCAAGACGTATCACGACCCGCGCCCCACGCCCCGTGACGACATGTGGACGCGGATCGAGGCTGAGCGGGCGCGGCGCGCGGCGCGCCGCGTGGTCGAGCTGCGTCCCTGGGCGCGCTGGACACTGGCCGCGGCCGCGGCGCTGGTGCTCGGCATCGGCATCGGCCGCTGGACCGCGCAACAGCGGACCGGCGGACCCGCCGGGACGCCGGTGGCGGGCGCCGACACCAGCAACCGCGACATGGTCTACCAGGTGGCCGCGACGCAGTACCTCTCCCGCACGGAGACCTTCCTCACGGGATTCCGCGCCGACCTCCGGGCCGGCCGGGCCGATACGCGCTTCCCGGGTCAGGCCCGCGATCTACTCACCACTACCCGGCTGCTGCTCGATTCGCCGGCGGCGGACGACCCGCGCATGCGCGGATTGCTCGAGGACCTGGAGCTGGTGCTGGTTCAGATCTCGCAGCTTCCGGCGGCGCGCCAACGGCACGACACCGACTTGATCACCCAAGGCATGGACCAACGCAGTGTGCTGCCCAAGTTGCGCTCGGCGATTCCCGCCGGGCCCGTTCCGGTGCGCACGCAAGGAGCGACCTGATGTACGTGTTACCGCTGTTGCTGGCCGTCACGACGATCACCGCGCAGGACTCGACTTTACCGGCCCCGCAGACGCGGCGCGTCCGGCGGGCGAACGCGGCTGTGGCGGTCGCGCCCCTCGTCGCTGCCGCCGCGGCCTTGGAGAGCGCCGCCGCGCCGCTGGCCGCGATGCACCTGGACTTCGAAGCGCTCGCGGCACAGGGTCCGGTACTCGCCATGTCCGCCGTACAGCTGGAGCAGGCGGCGCTCGCGCTGCCGACGCTCGTGCTGCTGGCGGATGTCGATGACCTCGTGCCGCCCGAGCCGTGGGCCCAGCAGGACCCCGCTGACTCGCTGTATCGCGCCGCGCGGCAGGCCCTGAATCGCAACCAATACACCCGCGCCGCCGAGCTCTTCCAGGCGATCCAGAAGCGTTATCCCCGCTCCACATATGTGGCTGACGCGCTCTACTGGCAGGCGTTCGCCTTATATCGGGCGGGGTCCGACGACGGGCTGCGCGCCGCCCGTGACGCGTTGCGCACCCAGGCCACGCGCTTCCCCAAAGCTGCCACGCGGCACGATGCCGAGGTGTTGCTGCGCAGGGTGCAAGGTGAGCTGGCCAAGCGAGGTGACCGCGACGCGGCAGAATTCCTCCGCCGCGCGGCCGACAGCATCGCGCCGCCGGAGCCGCCCGAGCCCGCTGAGCCCGTCGAGCCCGCCGAGCCGGCTGAGCCCGCCGAGCCGGCTGAGCCCGCCGAGCCCCCTGAGGCGCGGCCCCCGCGCGACCGCCCTCCCCGCCCGCCCCGCCCCGACCGCGCTCCGCGCCCGAGCCGCGGTTCGAGCTGCGATGACGACGATGACATCCGGGTTGCGGCGCTGCAGGGCCTACTCAACATGGACGCCGAGCGCGCCGTGCCGATCCTCAAGGCGGTGCTGGCGCGACGCGACACGGCGTCCGTGTGCCTGCGCCGCAAGGCCGTGTGGTTGGTATCACAGAAACGCAGCCCTGAGACGTCGGCGATTCTGCTCAACGCCGTCCGCTCCGATCCTGACCGGGAAGTCCGCGAGCAGGCTGTGTTCTGGCTGTCGCAGGTGCCCGGCGAAGAGACGGTCGCGGCGCTCGATTCCATCCTGCGCGATCCCAAGACCGATCCCGAAATCCAGGACAAGGCGATCTTCGCCCTGTCGCAGCACCGCAGTGCGCGCGCGGGAGCGATTCTGCGCGCCTTCGCCGAGCGGCGCGATGCGCCGAGCGAGCTGCGCGAGAAAACCATCTTCTGGCTGGGGCAGAATCGCTCGGCCGAAAACGCGCAGTTCCTCAAGGATCTGTATGGGAAGCTGGAGAACGACGACTTGAAGGAGAAGGTGATTTTCTCCCTCTCCCAGATGGGCGGCGCCGACAACTACCGCTGGCTGATGGACATCGCGCTGAATCAGAACGAGGGCATCGAGATCCGTAAAAAAGCCCTGTTCTGGGCCGGTCAAGGGCACAGCGTCGACGTCGCCGACCTGGTGCGGTTGTACGACAGCATGAAGGACCGCGAGATGCGGGAGCAGCTGATCTGGCTCTACTCGCAGCGGCGCGAGGACGCGGCGCTCGACAAGCTGTTCGACATCGGGAAGAACGACCCGGACCGCGAGCTCCGCAAGAAGGCGATCTTCTGGATCGGCCAGTCGCGTTCCCCGCGCGCGGCCCAGTTCCTCCAGGATCTCATCAACCAATGACCTCGCTCTTCCTGGCGCTCGCCCTGCTCCAGCAACCGCTGGACCGGCGCATCGCCGCGGCGCCGGACGGGACGGTGCGATTCAGCTTCGCGGCCCGGCCCGGTGTGTACGGCAACGGCCGCAACACCATCAACTGGGACTGCCGCAACGGCCGCTGCCACAGCCAGCAGATCAATGAAAACGGGAACTACACGGGCTGGGACGACGACGAATGGTCGTCGGCCTGCGACTCAGGCCCGGTGCGCGTCGCCCTCCTCAAGCGCGGCGGCGCCGTCGTCGACCTGCGGACCTACGTCGGCGGCGAGTGGCGGACTCCCGCCGGCACGGGCATTACCGACATCGGCACGGTCAGTGCGCGCGAGGCGGCGGCCTATCTCCTCAAGGTCGCGGAACGCGATTCCGGGCGCGTCTCGGAGCGGGCTATCCTCCCCGCCACGCTCGCGGATAGCGCAACGATTTGGCCCGACTTGCTGCGCATCGCCCGCGAGACCCGGATCTCCAAGCGCGTGCGCCGGTCGGCCGTGTTCTGGCTGGGCCAGGCCGCCGGGGACGCGGCGACCCGCGGGCTGACCGACCTGATTGACGAGCGCGGCGGGGACCGAGATGTGAAGGAGAGCGCGGTCTTCGCCCTCTCTCAGCGGCCGCGGGACGAAGGTGTGCCGGCGCTCATCCGCGTTGTCAGGGGCAACCCCGATCCGGAGCTGCGCCGCAAGGCGATCTTCTGGCTGGGGCAGTCGGACGACCCCCGCGCCCTGGCGCTGTTCGAGGAGCTCCTCACGAGACCCTGAAGGGCTGAGCCTTTGTATCTTGTCGCATGCCCTTCTGGACCGCCCGGCGCGTCTTCACGACCGCCGCCCTGACATTTGTCGTGCTGCTCGTCGGTTGGGCAGCGGTCGTAATCGCTGTCGCCGTGCAGGGCGCCCGCGACCAGGCCACGACTGCGGACGCAATCGTCGTGCTCGGCGCCGCGCAGTACAATGGCCGCCCCTCTCCCGTATTCCGTGCCCGGCTCGATCACGCGGCCACGCTCTACCAGCGTGGTCTCGCGCCCGTCGTGCTCGTGACCGGCGGGATCGGGACCGGCGAAGTCCTCAGCGAGGCAAACGTGGGGCGCGACTACCTGGCGCGTCTCGGCCTGCCCGGCGACGCGCTCATCCCGCTCCCCGCCAGCGACGACACCTACGCGTCCCTCACCCAGGTGCAGCGCTGGTTCGAAGGACGGGGGAGCCGCCGGGTGCTCCTCGTCAGCGATGCCTTCCACATGCTGCGCCTCCGGATCATTGCAACGCGGCTCGGCCTCACACCCCTCACCTCCCCGGCGCCCGGGTCCCCGATCCGCGCCAGCATGCGCCGTAACACCGCGTACCACCTGGCCGAGGGCTTCAAGGTTCCACTCACCTGGCTATTCCAGCACTAGGAGGCGTCGATGCAGCTTGCTCACCGGCGGATCTACACCGGCCGGGTGGTTCATCTGGACGTGGATACGGTGCGCTATCCAGACGGGTCGACCGGGGAGATGGAGATGCTGCGCCACCCCGGCGCGGCAGCCGTTCTTCCCTTCGCCTCCGACCCTCGAGGCGCCGATCCTACCGTGCTCCTGATCCAGCAGTACCGCTATGCCACCGGGGGCACTCTGCTCGAGATCCCGGCGGGCCGGCTCAACCCTGGTGAGGAGCCCGCCGCCTGTGCCCGTCGCGAACTGCAAGAGGAGGTCGGTGTGACCGCCGGGCGGCTCGAGCGTCTTACTACTATCTGGACGACGCCCGGCTTCACCGACGAGCGGATCCATCTGTATTGGGCGGCAGACCTGGCCGCCGGCGCACACGCCCGCGAGCCGGACGAGTTCATCGAGGTGGTGCCGAAACCGCTATCGGACGTGCTGGGGATGGTGCGGAGCGGGGCGATCTGCGACGGAAAGAGCGTCGTGGCTATCCTTTATATGGCCGGATTCATTCTGGGGATCTAGATCGGATGTACACTTGCGGTGTCTCCCAGGTGAGACGATATTGGCCGGACGACGTCGCCGCCCACAATGGTAATGCGTTGTAGACAAATGATTTGGCGTTCGGGCGTCCAGGGGCATGCTTCGTGCCATATGTCTGCGAATGTAGCCAGGAGGGTCTCGCCTAGCGTTCCTGTTTCGTCCGAACAGTGAGAGTGACCATGCGGGCAGTCCTGAAAACCACAACCCCGGCCGTCGAGTCGCCGCGCGCGCTGCAGCGCGAGGCCCTGCACGAGCTCGATGATGGCCACGTCGTGATGCGGCACCTCGCCGGTGACTCCCAGGCGTTCGGGTCGCTGGTCGACCGCTATCAGACGCGGCTGCTCAATTTCGTGAATCGCACGATCGGCGACCGCGAGCGGGCCGAAGACCTGGTGCAAGAGGTGTTCATCCGGGTGTTCCGGCACCTGCATCGCTTCGATCAGACCAAGAAGTTCTCGACCTGGATCTACACGATCGCCTCGAATCTGGCCAAGAACGAGCTGCGCAACCGCAGCCGAAACCCCCTGGTTCTGTTCCAGACGATCAAGAAGAACTGGGATGCGGACCATCGGCCGCTGCAGTTCGAGGACACGACGGCGCGCCCGGACGACCTCTACCGCAAGCGCTTCCTGAAGGACGCCGTGGACCGCTGCGTGCACGGGCTCCCCGAGCACCACCGCCAGGTGTTTGTGCTGCGTGAGCTCGAGGGCAAGAGTTATCAGGAAATCGCCGAGATCACGGGGTGCAACCTGGGAACCGTGAAGAGCCGCCTCAACCGGGCCCGGAACAGCTTCGCCCAGTTGATCGGCCCGCTGCTCGAATAGTGCTTGGCGACCACCCCCCGGGCCCGGGAACTCCCCGCGGCCCGGGTGGTACCATTCAGCCGTCATGATCTGTCAGGAATTCCTCAATCGCTATACCGAGTTCCGCGACGGCCTTGTGGCCGCCCCGCGGGAGTTGCGGCGTTTTGAGCGTCACTTGGTCCAGTGCCAGGCGTGCCGCCGCTACGATTTGGCCTTACGTCGCGGCGTCGCGGCGCTGCAGGACGTCGAGACCATCGAGCCGTCCACCGACTTCCGGCGCCGCCTCGATGCGCGGCTCGCCCGCGAGCGCGCGGGTGCGGCCGTGCCGGCGCGCGCGGGACTGGTGGCGGCGATGCTGGTGCTCGTGGCCCTGTCGCTGCTCGTGCTCGAGGTGGGGCGCCGCCCGCAGTTGGCGCAGGCTCCGGCTTTGCCGCCCGCGGCGTTCCCCAAGCCCGTCGCCAACGCCGGTCTGCCGTTTGTCTCCTTCCAGGATCCGCGCGCCAGCGTCGTGGACGGGAACCCGTACCCGTACGGCACGGCGCTGGTACAGCCCGCAGTCACACAGATCGAGCCCGCGTCCGCGGGCCGCTAGCCCCTCCCCCGCCCCTGGGGGTAACTTCCGCAGGGTATGGCCTCGCTCACCCTCGATGCGCTGCTTCGCGGCCTCAAGCAGGGCGCGCCCGACCCCGTTTATCTGCTGCACGGTGACGAAGACGTCCTGAAGGACGAGGCCGTCCGGGCCCTGCTCGAGGCCGCCGTGGACCCAGCCGCCCGCGACTTCAACCTCGACAGCCGCTTCGCCGCGGACCTGGACGCCGAAACGTTCAACGCCCTGGTAAACACGCCGCCCATGCTGGCGGAACGGCGGGCGGTCGTGCTGCGCGGCGTGGACCAGCTCGGCAAGCGGAAGTCCAAGCTGCGGGACGAATTGGTGCGCTACCTGGCAGCCCCCAACCCCTCGACAGTGCTGATTCTGGTGGCCGGGGCCGGCGAAGACCCCGACGCCGAGCTGGCGCGGCAGACGACGACGGTTGCCCTGGCACCCCTGGAGCCGGAGCGGGTTCCTCGCTGGGTGACCCACCACGCCGGGAAGCTCAAGCTCACCCTCGCGCCGGATGCGGTGGACCTCCTTGTCGCGGCCGTGGGGAACGACTTGAGCGGGTTGGCCCGGGAGCTCGAGAAGCTCGCGTCGCTGGCGGGCGATCGGCCCGCGACGGCCGCGGACGTCACGGCACTCGTGGGCGTGCGCCATGGAGAGACGGTGCACGACCTTGTGGAGGCCGCGCTCGAGCGGCGGGCCGCGCGCGCCGCGCAGCTGGTCGAGCCGGTGCTTGAGCAGGCGGGGATGAGCGGGGTGAAGATCGTGACGCTGCTGGGCACGCACCTCGTGGGCACGGCGTTGGCCCGCGCCGAGCGGGAGGGCGGCAGTGGACGCCTCGAGGATGTGGTGTTCCGGCACCTGCTCGCGGCGCGACCATACGGGCTGCGCGGTTACAAGGACGAGGCGGCGCGATGGGTACGGTGGAGCGCGCTGTGGACGGCGGGCGAACTGTCGGCCGCGCTGCGTGCCGCCCTCGCGGCCGACCGGGCGCTCAAGGGGACGACCGTGAGCGACGATCGGGGGATCGTGATGCAGCTGGTGCTGGGGTTCGCGGCGCCGCGGCAGGAGGCCGCGTGAAGCGCGAGGCGGTTAGGCGGTTGGGCGGTTGGGCGGTTCGCACGGCCGCTGTCGTTGTTCTAACCGCCTATCCGGCTAACCGCCTAACCGCCCAGACCGATTCCCGCCTGCTCGACGCCCTTAAGCTCGCGCAGAACGGTCAGGTGGACTCAGCGCGCGCGGTGGTACGCCGGCTGCTCGCCACGCTCCCGCCGCAGGACTCCGTGTATCCCCAAGCGCTGCTCGCCGCTGCCAAGATCGCCCCCGATGCACCGACGGTCGCGACGAACCTGAATCGCATCGTACTCGAGTATGGCGCGTCGCCATGGGCGGACGACGCGCTGCTGCTGCTCACGCAGCTCTACTTCGCGCAGCGCGACCCGGCGCAGACGATCCAGGCGGCCGAGCGGCTGCGCCGCGATTACCCCGACTCGCCGCTCCGCTATCGGGTCGCCTTTCCCGCCGCCCGCGCCTACTTCGAGCTCAAGAACGAGGCGCGGGGCTGCGAGCTCATCCAGGAAGCGCTCGCCGGCGCCGGCGCTGCCGGCGAAGTGGAATTCACGAACCAGGTGAGCTTCTACGCCGCACGCTGCACCGGCGCCAGCACCCCCCCACCTCCCTCCCCGGTCGGCGACAGCGTCGCGGCCGTGCCCAAGACGTACGCCGTCCAGGTGCTCGCCGTGAAGAGTGCCGCTCAGGTGGACGACATGCTGACACGCCTCCGCGTCATGGGTTTCGATGCGCGGGTGGTACGCGACACCAGCGGGTTCTTCAAGGTACGGGTCGGCCGGTACGCGACGCGGGAAGAGGCGCAGGCCACGCAGCAGCGGCTGCGCACCCGCCTCGGCGGCCAGCCATTCGTGGTGGAGGAGCCGTGACCGAGCGTGTGGTGAGCGGGGGAGGGCCCGACACCCCCCTCATGCAGCAATACCGCGAGATCAAATCGCGGTATCCCCACACGATTCTGTTTTTCCGGATGGGCGACTTCTACGAAATGTTCGAGGACGACGCCCGCTTGGGCGCGCGCGAGCTCGGGCTCACGCTCACGTCGCGCAACAACGGCGGCGCCGCCGAGGTGCCGCTCGCGGGCGTGCCCGTGAAGGCGGCCGCGGAGTACCTGCGTCGTCTCGTGGCGAAGGGGCACCGCGTCGCGATTTGCGAGCAGGTCGAGGACCCGAAACTCGCCAAGGGGCTGGTGCGGCGCGCGGTCGTCGAGACGATCACGCCGGGCACTGTGCTCACCGACGACTGGCTCGTGCAGAGCCGCAACAATTATCTCGTCGCGGTGGGAGCCGGGGGCATGGCCGCCCTCGACGTGACGACAGGAGAGCTGGTGCTCGAGGTCGTCGCGCCAACCGAGCTCGAAGCATCTCTGGCGCGTTACGAGGCCGTCGAGTTGGTGGTCCCCACCGGCGCGAAGCTCCCCATCCCCTCCGCCGCGCGAGGCGTGACGGTCACCGAACGCGAGGCATGGGAGTTCGACCCCGAGCTGGCGCGGGAGGATCTGACCCGCAGCTACGGCCTCGCCTCGCTCGACGGGCTGGGCATCGCGGCGGAGGACGGCCCGGCGGTCGGCGCGGCCGGCGCGCTGCTGCGTTACGCCCGCGAGCTCAAGCCGGGCGGGTTGCCGCACCTCGCGCGCCCGACCCTGGTGCGCCGCGGCGATGTGCTCCCCCTCGACGAGATGACCCGCCGCAACCTCGAGCTGGTCGAGCCGTTGCGCGCCGGTGCCCAGGGCGCCACGCTGCTCGAGGTCCTCGACCGGACGCTCACGCCGATGGGGGGGCGATTGCTACGGCGCTGGATGCTGGCGCCACTCGTCGACACGGCGGCGATCAACGCCCGTCTCGACGCCGTGGAGGTCTTGGTCCGCGACGGGCGCGGGCGCGAGCGACTGCGCGAAGCGCTGGACGGCGTGCGCGACCTCGAGCGGTTGGCGGGCCGCGCGGCGCTGGGCCGGGCCACGCCGCGCGAGCTGGGCGCGCTGCGCGACTCGATCCTCCGGCTCCCCGACGCCGCAGGAGCGCTAGGCGGGCTCGAAGGCCGGGCGCGTGCCGCTCCGCTCGAGGCGGCCGCCGACCGCTGCGACCTGCTCACGGATCTGGGCGAGGAGCTGGCGCGCGCGCTGGTAGACCGGCCGCCGGCGCAGCTCGCCGACGGCGACGCGATCCGCGCGGGCTACGACCGCGAGCTGGACGACTTGAAGAGCGCGCGGGACGGCGGCAAGCAGTACATCGCATCGCTGCAAGCGACGGAGCGCCAGCGCACCGGCATTGCGTCGCTCAAGGTCGGGTTCAACAAGGTGTTCGGCTACTACATCGAAGTGACACACGTGCACCGCGAGCGCATTCCGCCCGACTACGAGCGTCGCCAGACGCTCACGGGCGCCGAGCGCTACGTCACGCCGCAGCTGAAGGAGTACGAGGCGAAGGTGCTCGGCGCCGAGGAGCGGATCGGGACGCGGGAGGCGGAGCTGGTGGACGCACTGCGCCGCCGGGTGGGTGACGCGATCAGCCGGGTACAGGCCACGGCGACCCTGCTCGCGCAGCTCGACGTGTGGGCGAGCCTGGCCGAGGTTGCCGAGCGCGAGCGCTACGTGCGGCCCGACGTGACCGGCGACGTCACCCTCCACCTCGAGGGCAGCCGTCATCCGGTCGTCGAGCGAATGATGCCCCGAGAAGCGTTCATCCCCAACGACATCCGGCTCGACGACGCTGGCCGCATCATCCTGCTCACGGGCCCCAACATGGCGGGCAAGTCCACGCTGCTGCGGCAGGTGGGCCTGTGCGTGCTGCTCGCCCAGATGGGCGCCTTCGTGCCGTGCCGGCGCGCGGTGGTGGGCGTGGTGGACCGGTTGTTCACACGCGTGGGCGCGTCGGATAACCTGGTGCGCGGCCAGTCGACATTCATGGTGGAGATGAGCGAGACCAGCGCCATTCTGCACGGCGCCACGGCTCGCAGCCTGGTCCTGCTCGACGAGATCGGTCGTGGCACCTCGACCTACGATGGCGTGGCGATCGCGTGGGCGGTCACCGAGTGCCTGCACAATACGGTGGGATGCAAGACGATCTTCGCGACCCACTATCACGAGCTGACGCAGCTCACCGAGGAGCTGGCGCACGCGCGGAACTTCAACGTGGCGGTACGAGAGGTGGGCGACGAGATCGTGTTCCTGCACCGATTGGAGCCGGGGGGCGCGGACCGCTCCTACGGCATCCACGTCGGGCGGCTGGCGGGCCTGCCGGGGCCGGTCGTGGCGCGGGCATGGGAGGTGCTGAAGCTGCTGGAAGCAGGTCACCACGTGGCGCACCAGGCGCCGCCACGGCCTCCGGATGCCGCGCAGCTCGCGCTGTTCGCGGGCGCGCCGCCACATCCGCTCCTCACGGAGCTGGACCGCCTCGACCTCGACACCCTCTCGCCGATCGACGCGCTCAACCGCTTGGCCGCCTGGAAGAAACGGCTGGAGGAGACCTAGTGCGCAGATTCGCTGCGACCCTCGCCGCCGCGACGCTCGCCTGCGGTGGCTCCGCGCCCCCCCCGGTCACCGAGGGAGCGCAAGCCCCGGAGCCGCCCGAGTCGGAGGCGCCGGTGGCGCTGAACGCCGATGTGCCGATCGCCTACCCACCCGCGCTGTTCGAGCAGAGCATCGAGGGAGAGGTCGTCTTGCGCCTGTTCACCGACTCGACCGGGCGCCTGATTCCCGAATCCACGCGGGTGGCGGAGTCGAGTAACTACCCCGCGCTCGATTCCGCCGCGCTGGCCGGGTCCGCCAAACTGCGCTTCGCGCCTGCCAAGCGGCAGGGAGTTGCCGTCGCCACCACCTTCCTTCAGCCGGTGGAATTCCAGCGAGTCGAGACGACAGGCAAAGGCGGGCGCGCCGCGGTGCCCGCCCCCAGCGTCACTGTCCCCACCCCACAACCGACCCAGCCACCGGCCTCGCAACCGGCAGCGCCCAGGGTGCAAACGCCGACGCCTCCTCCCGTGGTCCGCCCGCGACCCGACACACTCCGCCCTCCGAGGGACACGACGCGTCCCGCGCGGGACACGACCCGCCCGGCGGCGGATACCACCCGTCCCCCGAGGGACACGATCCCTGGGGCGGAGGCCCGTGGCCCAGCATACTAAGCCATACGCCGATGTCCTCGAGACGATCGGCTGGACGCCGCTCATCCGCCTCAACAAGGTGACGCGGGGGTTGCGCACGTCGGTGTACGCGAAGGCCGAGTTCTTCAATCCGGGCGGATCAGTAAAAGACCGGATCGGCATCGCGATGATCGAGGCGGCGGAGCGGGAAGGGCGCCTCAAGCCGGGCGGGCTGATCGTCGAGGCGACGTCGGGCAACACCGGCGTGGGCCTCGCGATCGCGGCTGCGGTGAAGGGCTACCGCTGCATCTTCACGATGCCCGACAAGATGTCGCAGGAGAAGGCGCGCCTGCTGCGCGCGCTGGGCGCCGAGGTGATCATCACCCCGACCGCCGTCCCGCCCGATCACCCCGACAACTACATCATGAAGGGCCGCGCCATCGCGGCGGCGCACGACAACGCGATCTTCGCGGACCAACACTACAACCCCGTCAACCCCGAGGTGCATTATCGCACGACGGGGCCGGAGATCTGGGAGCAGACCGGCGGTAAGGTCACGCATTTCGTATGCGCGCCGGGGACGGGGGGCACGGTGAGCGGCGCAGGCCGCTACCTCAAGGAGAAGAATCCCAAGATTCGCGTAGTGGCCGGCGACCCCGTGGGTTCGATCTACACCGAGTACGCGCGCACCCACAAAAAGGGCGAAGGCCAGCCCTACAAGGTGGAAGGGATCGGTGGCGACAAGATCCCGACGTCGCTGCACTTCGACGTCATCGACGAGTGGGTCTTCGTGACCGATAAGGACGCGATGATGATGGCGCGGCGGCTCGCCAAGGAAGAAGGGCTGTTCGTCGGCGGGTCGACCGGCGTCAATGTCGTCTCGGCGCTCGAGGTGGCGCGCCGGCTCGACGACCCCAAGGCGTTCGTGGTCACGGTCCTGGCGGACACGGGCGAGCGCTACCTCTCC
>Ga0193723_1000036_pt1 | contig 35373 bp, 30 predicted proteins | sample H2m2metaG_FD_143042 | JGI IMG/M metagenome (GOLD analysis project Ga0193723, IMG submission 143042) | Soil microbial communities from a riparian zone of the East river system, Colorado, United States - H2m2 | ecosystem: Environmental > Terrestrial > Soil > Riparian zone | place: USA: East River...
CCATCTGCCCGAACTGGGCGAGTGTCGCGTCTGGATCCCGCGTCTGCCGCCCGGGCAGCAGCCGAAGCCCAAGTCACGCACGTGCAACGGCATTCTCGGCGTGGCGCCCGCGGGGAGCTGGATCCTGTATCGACCGAGCGAGGACGAGCACGTCGTTCACGTGCGCCTGATCGACGAGCGGCGCGCAGGCGTCGTGATTCGCGTTCGCATTTTCGACATCGATTCGAAACGTCTGGTGCGTGAGGAGAATCCATGAAGCGGTGGTCCGCCGTCGTCATCGGTCGTTTGAATCGCGCTACGACCGTAAACATCCACCGCGATTGCATGTCTCCTTCCTCGACCGCGTGAGCGAGCAGGCGACGCCCCTCGAGGGTGGTGCCTGGGCCGCCGAGCCCGACGGGCTCGCGAGCGCGCTCACCGGGTTCAAGCTCACGGCCTCGCTGAAAGCGAAGCCGTCGCTGACCGCCACCGCGACGTTGACGCCGGACTACACGTGCATGCCGCACGCGTTCGGCTTCCGCGGTGCCGGGCCCGGCGCCGCCGGTCCCCAGGTCACCGTGCGACTCGGCATTCTGCGCTCGCCGTTCTATCAACGGCTCCTCGTGGTGGGTGTCGAGGTCGAGGACGCCCCACCCTTCTTCGTGTTTGCCGACGCGAACGCCGTGCCGCCGGCCGACTGGATCGTAGTCGAAGCGCGCGGGGCGCGCGGAGCGCGTGGCACGGACGGCGATCCGGGCACCCGGGGGGGCCCGGGCGCTACGGGATGTCCCGGCGGCACGGGCGGTCCGGGGGGCAGCGGCGGAAACGGCGGGGCTGGGGGCTACGGCGGTCGTGGCGGTCAGATCACGATCGTTGCCCCGTCAGAGGAACCCTACCTCGCGGGACTCGTGGACGCCCGCACCCCCGGTGGCGAGGCGGGACCAGGCGGGGCCGGCGGGAAGGCCGGCGCCGGCGGTGTCGGCGGTGAATCCTCGAAACCCAGCGACAGCGCCTGCCCCAAGGGCGCGTCGGGTCCCGCGGGACGCCCAGGCGTGCGCGGCGCGGATGGTCGCGACGGCCTCCCCGGCACCCGGCCACAAATCCTTACCGTCTCGGGGCGAGATGTGTGGGGAACGCGGATGCCTCCTGCATTGCAAGATCTGCTTAACTACCGGCCAGGACGGCGATAGACGGCGAAAGGCGGCGGAGGACGGCGACGACGTTACGCCGCCCTACGCCGTCTTCCGCCGCCTTACACCGACCTTTTTTTCCAGTACCAGTAGCCCGGCAGGCCCAACAGGATCAGCCCCGCGCCGATCGCGGAATCCTGCGGCGTCTCCTTCATCGTGTTGTAGACCAACCACATCGCGAACCCGATGAACACGATCGGCGTCACGGGATACCCCCAGGTGCGATAGGGCCGCGCCACCTGGGGCGCCGAGTGCCGCAACTTGATGACCGCCCCCGCCGACAACGCGTAGAACACCACCTGCGCGAACACGACGTACGTGAAGAGCTGGTCGTAGGTCCCGAACGCCGTGAGCGCCACCGCCACCCCGCATTGCCACAGGAGCGCGACCACCGGCGTCGCGTAGCGGGGATGTACAGTCCCTTGCGACCGGAAGAACATCCCACCCCGGGCCATCGCGTAGGGGATGCGCGCTGCGGTCAGAATGATCCCGTTGTTCGCGCCCAGCGTGGAGATGAGAATCGCGACGACCACGAGCGTCGTGCCAATCGCCCCCATCGTCACGTTCGCCGCATCCGAGGCGACGAGTGCGGATACAGACATACCGGCCGGCGAGAGCACCCACGCGTACGCGACGCTCGCGAGCACGTACAGGGCGATCACGATCAGGGTGGAGAGAATGATAGAGCGCGGCAGATTTCGGCCCGGATTCATGATCTCGCTGCCCACATACGTCGTCTCGATCCAGCCGTCATAGGCCCACAGCACGGCGACCATGGCGACGCCGAACGGGCCGATCAACTCCCGCACGGTGCCGGAGGGCCACACCGGTTGCAGGTGTGCCGCTGATCCCCCCGTGAGAACGAACGACGTGCCGATTAAGGCGATCAGGGCGCCGATCTTCAGCGTCGTCATCACGTTCTGCGTGGTCGCGCCGAGTCGCACGCCGCGACAGTTGAGGAGCGTCAGGCCGACGATGGAGAGGATCGCGATGATGCGGATGGCGGTTTCGGAGAGCGGCGTGGCCGTGAAGAACCCGATGTAGCGCGCGAATCCCACCGCGATCGCGGCAATCGAAGCGGTGTTGATCACGGCGAAGTTGGCCCACCCGTACAAGAACGCCCACACGGTCCCATACGCTTCGCGCAGATAGGCGTACTGCCCGCCCGCTTCGGGATACGCGGCCGCCAGTTCCGCAATCGAGAGGGCGCCGAGCAATGAGACAACGCCGCCGACGACCCAGACGATCGTCATCAGCGCCGTGCCGTGCGCCGCGGCGGCGACGGTGGCGGGCACGATGAAGATCGCGGACGCGATCATCGTCCCGACGTTGATCATGATCGCGTCGCAGAGGCTCAGTTCACGCTTCAGGTCGGTTGGTGGGGATGTCATCGGGCGACAACGATGCTACGCTCGGCCCTGCCGCGTCAAATCAAAGCGCGGCGTCCGTATAGAAGTCGATACGCCATCCCGTCGGCCCCCGGACCGCGCGCGTCACGTCGAGGCGGATCAATCCATCCACGAAGCTCGCGCCGACACCAACGCCGGCGAGCGATTTGGCGAGCGACAAGTGGTCGCGCGGTCCCGCGCGCCCCAGGTCGGCGAACAGGACGACCCGCGCCGCCGGCCAACGATTCGCGAGCTCGAGTCGTGTGCGCCAGAACGCGTCGCCGCTCGTCACCCCACCCCCGTATCCGCGCAGCGTCCCGGGACCCCCCAGGTACCAGAAACTCTGCACCGGGACCGTCCCCGCCGACGTGCCCCCCGCCAGCTCCACGGCCCCCACGAGGCTCGACCCGAGCGGCGTGGTCCATCGCAGGGTCCCGCTGCCGCGCACGAAGCCGAACGTCCCCGCGCTGGCGTCGAGCGTGACATCCGTCGTCCATTGGGACCGCGCCGGATCGATGCCGCGCTGCGCCCGGAGGGTCACGGCCGCGCCCAGCTGATCGGCGGAGTCCGCCGTGATGTTGGAGCGGAACACGTGGTCGCCGTGCAACGCGTGCGGCAATGAAAAATCGCTGCGCTTCAGCGCCACGCGCTGGCGCTCGGCGTAGAGCCGCACCGCAAACCCCTGCGGCAACGTGACCGGGGGAACGATCGTCACCTCCGCCCCGGTCGCGCGGAAGTAGTCGCCGTCGTCTCGACCCAACAGAAGTGAGCCCAGCGAGTTGCCGATCCCCAGCGAATGCGCGGCGGGATCGACGCCTGCGAGGCGGTAGTACGCCGCGGCCCGCAGGCGCGCGCCACCCGTCTCGCGCACGACGCCCGCCTCGAGATCCGGCGTCCCATCGGAGGTCGCCAGGCGCGCCGCCCCGTCGAGCTGGAGACGTCCGAGATCCAACTCGCCGCGCGCCCCGACCGACAATCCCTCGACACGGTTGTATCGGCCGAGTCCCCAGCGAGGCGGCCGCGCGCGGAATTGCCACGGCGCGCCCGGGAGCTTCCCCAGCCCGCGCGTCAGCTCCTGCATCTCGCCGGTGCTGATGAGGCTATCGTCCGCGGAGCCGAACTCGGGCGGGAGCAGCGTGCTCGAGAGCAGCGCCGCCGTGTCGGTCGGCACGTTGACCGTGAAGGCCAGACAATGGCCGTTGGCGCATTTGCAGGAGATCTGCTCGCGCTCTTCGCGCTCGTGGCACGCCGCGCGAGCGATCGAGTCTTCGGCTTCGGTGGCGACGGGCGGCCGCGGCGCGCGGTGCGCCGTCGTATCGCCCCTCACCTCGTATTCGTCGTACACGCGCTCGTAGCGCATCGGCATCTGCAGGAACGAGCCCGCGGTGACGACGGCGTCCATGGCGATCAGCCGCGGCATCCACCAGCGGCCCGCCCACAGCCCGTAGTCGATCGTCAGAAAGCGGACGTCGACCTTGATCGGCTTCACGAACCCCGGGATATCGTCGTCTTCGTCACCGACGTCCTGCTCGAAGTCGAAGGGCCGGGCGGGGCGGATCAGCGCGCGCACCACCGCGTGCGAGCCCTCGTCGATCCAGAATGACCCGGCCATCAGGCGCACGTCGAGGCGGCGCGGCGTGATGCGCAGCTCGCGCAGCCGGATCTCGCGGCCGTCAGGGAAGATGATGACGCTCGAGTCGCCGGTGGCAAAGCGGTAGTGTGCCTCGCTGCCCGGCGCGAGCGGATGCTGAAACTCGAGCCGGTGGTCGTCGCGCGTACTGTCCTGCGGATTGTCCCGGCGCGACGCGTTGAACCCGATCGTGAGCCGGTCGTCGGCGGGATCGAACGCGTAGTCGCCGGCGTCGCCCTTCAGATCCTCGGGGAGTTCCCGCTTGGGAACCGCCGCCGGCACCGACTGCCGCGCCCCGAGGACGTCGATGCGGGCGGTCGAGTCCCGGTGCCAGTCGATATGGAGCGCCAGCTCGCGGCGGTAGAGCATGCGGTCACGCCGCAGGGCGCGAACGCCGACGCCGATGCGCTCGCGCATCCGCGTCTGGTAGCCCGTGATGGACCGGTCGACGGTTTCGCGGCGCGCGCGCGCCGCCGCCACGAGCCGCCGGGCGGTGGGGTCGAGGTAGGCGCTGCTGTCAGCCGGTTGCTGCGCGGCGAGGAGCAGAACGAGTGGGGCGATGATCACGTAGGCTCTGTACGGACCCGAGTGAAGGATAAGATTCAAGGATGAACCGTGACTACTGGCAGGCGAGCCGCTCCCCCCGCTACAGCCTGTTGTTCGCGTTGCCGCTCCTCACCTTCTACCAGCTCCTGGCCGCCGCGGTGCCTGCCGGGCCACAGGGGGGCGTCCGTAACGGCGCCGACGTCCTGCTCCAGGCGGTGTTCGTCTGGATCGCGGGCTCGTGGGGCCCGCGCCTGTTCATGGCCTGCCTCATCGCGGTGGGGGTCTGGCTCATCGTGAAGGACATGCGCGCACACCCAGGCGCGCTGCGCCCGCTGTATTTCGGTGGGATGCTCCTCGAGTCCGTCGGCCTCGCCCTCGTGTTCGGCGTCGTGGTCGGCGGGCTCACCGCCGCGCTGCTGGGAGAGCCGCCGCCCCTTTCCTATATACTGCAGGGCACGATGAGCCTCGGGCGCGGCACCGTGCTGATGCTCTCTCTGGGCGCCGGGATCTACGAGGAGCTGCTCTTCCGCGTCGTCCTCGTGAGCCTGTTCGCGTGGCTCGCGCGCCGCGTCCTCGGGTTTAGGCCCTTCATCGCCGGAGCGAGCGCGACGATCGCGGGGGCCCTCGTCTTCTCCGCCTTTCATTATATAGGACCCTTCGGCGACACCTGGCAGGTCTACTCGTTCGTGTTCCGGACGCTCGCCGGTCTGTTCTTCAGCGCGCTCTACCTGACGCGTGGTTTCGGCGTCACCGCTTGGACCCACGCCCTGTACGACGTCTTCCTGATCCTGCGGTAGGCTACGGGAGGCTGAAGAGCCAGAGATTCGCGCCGATCGACGCGAGTGGGTCGGCCGTGTTCTCGACCTCCGCCACGAAGCGGCGGGTCCCCGGCACCACGGCGATGCGTCGCAGCGGCATCTCGATACTGAGCCGACTCACCACGCCCGTCGGCACATCGATCCACTCCACCGTGGTGCCGCTCGACAGCAGTGCCACGGGCACGCCCTCGACGTCGGTCAGATCGACCACGGGCCCCGAAAAGCTCGTGACGGGCAGCGCGGAGTCGGCACCGGGCGCGAGGAAGAGCAGTCGGGTGGAATCGGATGATTTCACCAGCCAGAAACCGCCCGACGCCACGGCCGCATACGCGATCGTCGAGTCGGCTCCGCGGACGATGCCGACAGATCCCCCTCCTCCGGAGGCGAGCTCCAGGTCGACGAGTGTGTACGCGTCCATCAGCGTGTCGGTGAGCCGCTCGGCGCCTCCGCCTTTCACCTTGAAGACCCGCTCGTAGGAGGCGAGGAACCGAATCGTGGTGGGGCCGAGCCACATCGGTTTCGACAGCGCGGTGGCGGTGCGGCCATCGGGGAGCACGTACCACGACTGCCAACGGAAAGTCGGGTGGGCCGGATCGGTCGCGGGGGCAACCACGAGGTATCGCGTCCACGTGTAGTAGCCCGCCGGCGACCCCTCCTGCCACACGAACGCGATCTGGCGCCCATCGGGCGAGAGTACCGGCTCGACCCACGTATCGACGAAGGTGTCGGCAGGTGAGACGGGAGGGAGCGGGCACATCGTGCGGTGCAGCGTGCCTCCCGCGGCGGCGAGCAGCGCGATACAGCGCTCGCGGCCGTGGAAGCCGTCCAGCCGGCTGAACACCACCAGGTCGCCCGTGACGCTGGGAGTCCGATCGTCGCCGGGATTGAACGTGAGGCGTCGCGGCGTGGGGCCCGGGAACGGGCCCACAGTGTCGGGTCCGGCCCAAGAAAACGGCGCCTCGTGACTGCACGCGGCGCTACACAACGCGAGAACGAGGAGGAACGGGGTCACGGCCAAGCGCATGACCGTAACCTACTCCGTGGCGCTAGCCGGTCCCTGCGGCAGGTGTGTTCACGTCGTGCGAAGTCCCCCCCCCCAGCGCCGCCTCGACGCGCTCGACCTCGACGTCCACACCGAGCGAGCGGAAGATGTCACGCGCGCGCTCGAGGTGGGCGCGAGCCTCGTCGGGACTGCCGCTCACCTGCCGGAAGAGACCATAGGCGTGGAGCACTCGAGCTTCATCGACGGCCGGGCCCTCGAAGGCGCGACACAGCGCGATGGCCTGCTCGAAGAACACGAACCCAGTCTCGTCGCCCTGTCGGCCCCGCAGCGTGCCGAGGGCCGTATAGATCCGCACGAGGCCGCGCGGTTGATTGGACGTGATGGCGAGCTGCTCGGCGCTGCGCATCTCCTCCTCCGCCTCGAGCCAGCGCCCCGTCTCGAGGAGCAGCTCGGCCAGATGCAAGCGAATCGACACGTCGAGCGCGGGATCGTGTTGGTCGCGCCGTACCCAGGCGAGTGCTTCCCGGAACGCCCCCGCCGCGGGGCCCGGGCGCCCCAGCGCCGCGTCGAGCTCGCCCTGCGCATCGAGCACGCGGGCCATGTCGCGCGCCGTCCCGGCGGCCTCCAGCCCTTCGAACGACTCGCGCGCGCGCCGCAGGTGCTCCGCTGCGGCGGCGAGATCTCCTTCACGGCGATCGAGGAGGCCCAGCCGGTGCTCGATCTGTCCGAGCCGCAGTCGGTCGTTCGCGGCTTCCGAGAGTCGCAGCGCCCGCGAGTACCATGCCCGCGCCCCGATCCACTCGGCCCGCTCGAACGCCGCGTCGCCGAGTCCCACGGACGCGTCCACAGCCTTGCCGCGATCGAATTCGGCTTCCGCCAACACCAGCGCGCGTTGATAGTGCCGAGCGCCTTCGGCGTATTGCCCGAGCGCCAGGGCCACGTCTCCGATCGCGAGGAGCGTCTCCACTTCGGGCCGCCGGTCCTGTAGTCCTTCGGCGAGGGCGAGCGCCACCTCGTACCACGCATGCGCCTGCGACAGGCGAGCGACCGTTTCCTCGAGGCGGCCCGCCCCCACGAGGGACGCGACGGCGCCGGGCACGTCGTTCCGCTCCTGGCATTCCAGCGCATCGATGTACGCGCTGAACAGCGCATGGATGTGCTCCGTCACGACCGTCAACACGCGGCCCATGCTGCGCGCCAGCTCGCCTGGCTCGACGTCCCGCTTGCCGACGGTGAGGTACGGACCCCCGCTGCCCCACTGCACGCGCGCGTCGGGCCGGGCGCTCGAGAGCAACAGGCCTCGCAGCGGCATCAGAGCCTCGAGATTCGGCAGCAGCCGCAACGCCTGCTCGACCCTCATAGCCCGTATTCCTTCATCTTGCGGGTGAGGGTGTTGCGATGGATGCCAAGAACCTCGGCGGCCGCGCCGATCTGGCCCCCGGTGTGCGACAGGACGCGCGCGATGTGACGCGCTTCCGCTTCCGCGAGCGTCGGGAGCCCGCCGGTAGTGCGCTCGGGAACGCCCGGCTCTTCGGCGCGCAGCTCGTCGGGTAAGTGCTCGCTGCGCAGCGTCCCGTCGGAGACGACGATCGCCGCCCGCTCGATCACGTTGCGCAGCTCGCGCACGTTGCCGACCCATTGATGATGGCGGAGCAACTCCAGCGCACGATCCGACAGCGCTTCGATGCGCTTGCCGTAGCGCGCGCCGAATTGCCGGGCGAAGTGGCCGATCAAGAGAACCAGATCGTCGCCGCGGTCGCCGAGGCGCGGCAGCTGAATGGTCACGACCGCCAGGCGGTAGTAGAGGTCCTCGCGGAACCGCCCCTGGGTGATGGCGTCCTGCAGGTCGCGATTCGTCGCGGCGATCAGCCGCACCGTCACCGGAATCGATTCCCCGCCGCCGACGCGCTCGATTTCGCGCTCCTGGACCGCGCGCAGGATCTTGGCCTGGAGCGCGAGGCTCATGTCGGCGATCTCGTCGAGGAACAAGGTCCCGCCGCCCGCCTGCTCGAAGCGCCCGATCTTGCGGGCCACGGCGCCCGTGAAGGCGCCCTTCTCGTGACCGAACAGCTCGCTCTCGAGAAGGTTCTCGGGGATGGCGGCGCAGTTGACGGCCACAAAGGGACCAGCCGAGGCGGGACCGTGTTGGTGGATCGTGCGCGCGACGACTTCCTTGCCGGTGCCGGATTCGCCCAGGATCAGGACCGTCGCCGTGCTGCTCGCGACCCGCGCCATCAGCTTGTAGACCTCGAGCATCGCGGGGCTTTGCCCCACGAGCGCGTAATGACCTGCGTCGGCGTCGGCGTCGGCGGGCGGGAGGGGGAGCGCGACCTCGGTTGCTGCCGAGCGCACGCGCGCGAGCGCATTGGCGAGCGCCTCGCGCTTGAGCGGCAGCGCCAGCACGTCCAACACGCCGAGCTTTTCGGCGCGCAGCGCCAGGCCCATCGATGGCCGGTCGGCCAGCGCGATGAGCCGCGTCCCGCCGTGCGCGGCCCGCAGCGCGTCCACCCACCACGTCAGCTCCTCGTCGGACCGGTCGCCCAACACGGCCAGGACGAGATCCCACTGGCCTCCGGCGAGGAGCCGGGTGGCGCGCGGTAAGTCCGCCGCCCATTCGAGATCGATGCCCAGATCCGTGGCCCATTGGCGGAGGCTCTGGAGCGGCCCCGGTCCGGACTCCCCGCCGACCGCGAGCACGCGCACGCGCACGCCGCCCGTGGCAGGCCGCGCGGGCGGAGTAGCGAGTCCATTCGTCGTCGATTGAGCGGGGCGCGTCACGGTTCGGCTCACTGGGGTCCGAGGTATCGGGCGACGAGAACCAGTGCATCATCCGTACCCTTGCCGTGGCGGGCGAGGATCTGATCGGCAAGGCGCTGCGGCTCCTCACGCGCGGACACATCGGCCAGGAAGTCGCCCGAGATCCCATCGGTGGCGAACACGAGCGTATCGCCGGCGCCCACCGGAATCACGGCGGCTTGAACGGCAGGGACCTCGCCCCCGACAATGCCGCCGCGGGTGACCAGCGACGCGCGTCCCGAGCGCTCGGACCAATTCACGTGGTGCAGCACGCCTTCGACGTTCCCCACGCCCAGCCAGGTCATCGTGCCGCGGGGGACGTCAAACCGGGCGACGCTCATCACCACGCCGCGGCTTCCCTTGAGCGCCACATGGCAGCGCTGCAGCAGTGACAGCGGCTCCTCCTCGGCATATCGCTCGAGCGTCCCGACGGCCATCCGGGCGGCCGCCGCGGCCTCCTCACCGTGGCCCAGGCCATCGACCACCGCGATGAGCACGCCGTCCTTCACGGGCTGGACCATGTGGAGATCGCCGGATTCGGACTGCCCCTGCAGTGCGAGCGTGGCCACGCCCCAGTGGACGAGCGTCTGCGCGGTGCGCACTCGGTTAGGCACTGGCCCGCTTCCACTTGCGCATCGTGATGCGCGTGCCCTGCCCCGGTGCCGACACGACTTCGAACTCGTCCATCAAGCGTCGCGCGCCGGGCAGACCCAGGCCCAGGCCCCCCGAGGTGGAGTAGCCGTCCTGCATGGCGCGGGACACATCGCGGATCCCGGGGCCGTCGTCCTCGGCGACGACGATGAGACCCTGGCGAGTGCCGTCGAGCACCTTGGTGAACCGCACCTCGCCGCGCTTCGCGTACATCAGGATGTTGCGGGCGATTTCCGAAATGGCAGCAGCGACGACGGTCTGGTCGCCGGCGGAGAAGCCGATTTCCGCGGCCAGATCGCGCCCCGTCTGGCGGGCCTGAACGACGTCGGTGTCCGCCGCGATGAGACAGCGGAGATCGTCACCCACGGTCGATACGCCCATGCCCCTGCCGATTATCAATGCGTCCTTGGGCCTGCCGATCGAGGAAGGCGAGGCCCTCTTCGAGGTCGAGCGCGGTCGCGATGCCCTTGAGGGTCAGGCCGAGCTGCACCATGGCGAAGGCGACCTCGGGTTGGATCCCGACGATCACCGTCTCCGCGCCGCGTAATCGCGCCATGTGGGCGATGTCGCGCAGCGTGCGTACGGCAAACGAGTCCATCACGTCGAGCGCCGTCACGTCCACGATTACGCCGCGGGCCCGGAATTTTCCCACCCGCGCGATCAGTGCCTCGCGCAACTGGGAGAGGTCAGCGTCCGACAGGGCCGACTGGATCGACGCGATCAAGTAATGGCCCTGCTTCAGAATTGGGACTTCCACGACCTGCCTCCCTTAGGCCTGCTGCGTGGCCTCGGCGTATGGAATCACCTTGTAGCCCAGCAGGCGCTCCGCCTCTTCGATCCCCCCCTGCAAGTCGCCGACCGTGGCCATTTCGCTCAGGTCCACGCCGATGGTGACCAGGGTCTGCGCGATTTCCGGCGACAGACCGGTCACGATGACCGTCGCGCCCAGGAGGCGCGACGCTTCGACCGTCTGCACGAGCTGGTTTGCGACGTTCGAGTCCATCGCCGCCACACCGGTGATGTCGATCACGACGACCTTCGCGCGGTTGGTACGAATCGCGCGGAGCAGCTGCTCGGTCAGCTGCCGGTTGCGTTGCGGATCGATCACACCGATGATCGGCAGAATCAGGAGCCGCTCGCGCACCTGGAGCACCGGCGTCGACAGCTCCCGGATCGCCTCCTGTTGCTGCCGGATGATGCGCTCGCGCTCTTGCACGAAGCCGACGGCCACCGTGTTCGCGATGCGGTTCGCGGCGGGTTCGTATGCGTCGAGAATGCGATTGAGTTTGTTGAAGTCTTCGTGATACTTGGCGAACAACGAGCGGGCGAGCACGTCACGCAGCAGGAGCACGATGCCGACGACTTCGTGCGTTTCGACGCCTCGCGGGATGATGCGCTCCGACAGATTGCGCGCGTACGCCTGCAGGGCTTCGAAGGTCCCGGTCTCCAGGGCTTCGACGTAGTTGTCATACACCGACGTCGCTTCGGCGAAGATTTCCTCCTCGGTCATCGCGGTGAGCAGCTGAGCGCGCGTGATGCGCCGGGCCCACTCTTCGCGCAGCTGAGTGCGGTTCTGTCGCAAGTGCGCGACCAGCTCCCGCAGCAGGGCTTGTGTCGACTCGGGGCTTGCCGACCCGTCTTGGGGGGGCGGCGGCGCGTCTTTCTTGACCATGGAGGCGGTTCCTCGACGGTGGTGGTGGAAGGGCTAGAATGTTGTACCGGCGCAACAGCAAGGCTAGTGCCATCGCCCAATCGTGGTGCATCACGCCAACGCATTGATATACAATGTGTTAGATACACGACGATTCTTGTAGCCATGCCCGAACGCCCCATACTTGGGCGCAGAAGCGTTCAGGGCGCACCAAATTGGTGCGCCCTGAAAAACCGCCTCCTCTACAACTATCTAACGCGTGACGCTACTCGTCGCCGATCCGACGATGATGTTGCCCACCGTCTTGTAGCCGACGACCTGGCCCAGCAGGCCCAGAATCGGTTGCTGCAAGACGACGTGAATCATGTTCACGGTCAGACCGCTCGCCGTGACGCCGTCGCCCGTGGGGCGCTGCTCGTTCAGAATCACGTAGCCCACGCCCGGCAAGTCCATGCGCGTGTTGGGTGCTGGGTCCGACACCTCGACTCCGCCCACCACGAGGCTCCCGAGACTCGAGCCCTCGGCGTTACTGCCGACGGCGTTGTCTCCAACCGTGCTGCTCGCGATCGCAACGACGCCGTCGGCCGTGATGAGCCCGTTCAGCAACTGCACCGCGCCCAGCGTCGCACTGCTCACGGCGTTGGAACCATCGACGGGATCGGCATCGCCCGTCACGATGGCAAACAGATCTTGCGCCGTGACGAGCCCCGCGACGGACACGCCCTGTCCCTGATCCGTGGACATCGCCTCGCCCGTCGGCAGGACCGCGTACGGCGACTTCTGGTTGACTGTCGGCGTGCTCACGGAGACACCGTATGCTTCGGCCCTCGACGCGGCCCGCATCTGACCCTGCGCCGTGGCCACCAACGTCATCGGAAGTACGAGCGCCAGGAAGCGCACCGTCCCCCGGAATGTGTCGATTCTCATTGCATCCTCCTTTCTAGTGCGTGGGGTGGAACTGTCTGTTGCCGCCCGTCAGCGTACACGTGGGCTCCGCATGCGACTCCGGGCACGTCACCGCATAGAACTCGCCGTTCACGACAAGGTCCACGGCAATCGCGAAGCCGTCGCTTACGCCGGGCTCCCCGTCGTCGCAGTCCCACACGACGAAGTCGACACCTTCCTGTCCCGTGTTCTGCACCCGCAGCTTCCCCCCCCAATGCACCGCGCCGTCCCTGCAGTCGGCGTCCGTAGCCACCTCCGCGAAGGTGACCTCGGTCGCGTGCAGGTTGAGCGGCTGGCCGTTGACCCGCATCTCGGGCCGGTGGTCAACCCACTCCAAGGCGCCCTGGTCCGCCACGCAGTCCCCATCCTGATCCATGACATGGGCGCCGAAGGTCTCGTACCTATGGCTCGCTGGGGGATTCTTCTCGGCCGTTCCGGGTGGGTAATCGATCCGGCCTCCGCCGGTCATCTTGAAGGGCGTACACTGGAACTCGTTGAAATGCGCCAGCGGCGTGCCGATGATCGGCGCCACCGCGCTCCGCTGCGGGTCGCAACTCCACACGACCAGGGCGACTCCGATCGGAGCCGCGAGCAGCGCGAGGCTTTTCATTCTAACCATAGCGTTCGCCTCCGCGAATGTTGGTGTGGCCTGCGGGGTGACGAAAAAGCAAACGCAATGCCAAACGCCATAGCCTCTAACTCGCGAAGCGACAACACTCTGGAAAACGTGGCAGGGCTGCGGCGGCGCGCAGGCGCACCAAATGAGAGACGCCCGGGCGCAACGGCCCGGGCGTCTGGTCTACATCGACGACTCGTTCTCAGCGCGAGCGCCGCACCGCCTCGAGTGCATTGACGAGCCCCGCGCCCACTTCGAACTCGACGTAGCCCGCGAGGGGGTCGGCCGTCTGAATGAGGAGGCTCCGCACCCGATCGGGCGTCAGCCCACCCCCGGCGCGCTCCTGCATCAACGCCACGACGCCCACGACGTGCGGCGTCGCCATGCTCGTACCGCTGGCGCACGTGTAGAACGGCGCGAACTCCGTACGCAGATCGCACGACGAGGTGAGATCGAAATCGTGCGGCGCGTCGCTGGTGTTCAACACGGTGCCAGTGGACGCCCGCGTCGAGACGATATGTACGCCGGGAGCCGTGACGGTGGGATGGTACACCGGATCGCCGGGGATCCCGCGTGACGAGAAGTCGCCGAGCATCCCGCCGGGCAGGCAGTGCGTGGCCCGCGCGAGCGAGTCAGTGATCGAGCAGCTCGCTGCCACGCCGATCACCCAGGGCGCCACACTGTACGGGTTCAACGTGTTCTCGCCGGGCCCGTCGTTCCCCGCCGCAAACACCACGGTAATTCCGCGGTCATGCACCCGTTTGCTCGCCACGTTGATCGGATCGGCGGGATCAAAGGTGCCCGACGTGCCCCACGAGTTGTTCACGACCTTGATGTTGTAGCGATCCTGGTTCTGCAGGATGTAATCGAAGCCCGCCAGCGCCCAGAAGATGAACAGCACGTCACCCGTGCCGATCCCGATCAGGTTCGAGCCGGGTGCGACGCCCGTGTACAGGCCGTTCGACATCACCCCATTGCCGCCGGCGATCCCCGAGACGTGCGTGCCATGTCCGACCGACGTCTCGCTGTTGGCGAGGTTCTCGACGTAGATCGATCCGGGACAGGGGAGGTTTTCGAAGCAGACGAGGTCCGGCCCATTGGCGATGATCTTGAGATTCTGCACCGTGCGGCTGGGGTACTGCACGTCGTGCTGATACAAGCCGTCGATCCCGCTGTCGAGAATCGCCACGCCGATGCCGCGGCCGCTCACGCCGAAGCGCGTGCGCGCCTGGTCGGCCTTGATCGTCGGCACGCTCTGGTCGAGAAGCGCTAGCACCGACGCCCGGGAACCGCTGCCCAACCACCGCAACTGCCGGTTCTCCGAGACGCGAAGCACACCCGGGAGGGCGGCGATGGCGTTCACCTGGGTCGGAGTCGCCAGCGCGCCGACGAAGGGCAGCTGCCGCAACGCCCGCGCACCCGCGCCGAGCGCCTTGATGCTGCCCGCGAGGGCGTCCGCGGTCGTCGCCGCTTCGTCGAACTGTACCACTACGAAAACCGGATCAGTGGTCGCGCCGATCAGGGATGCGAGTCCGGGCGACATTGCGTCCGGCGTCGCATGGCTGATGGGGTCCCGACACGCACTGCCCAACCCGACCGCGGTGATCACCGCCGCTACGACGCTCAGCCGCGTACGCAGTCGCATGCGTCCTCCGCTTGAAAGTGAGTGAGACGTCACGCTTCTTGTCACGCCATTTGGGGAAGCGCCATCGCGCGCCGGCCGCGGGGCGCCGCCGCGATTGACTCCTGCTCCGCCGGAAAGTCCACGCCCTCACACAGCACGCGTGCGATGCGCTCCGCGGCCCGCCCGTCCCACCGCTCGATGAGGGGGCGCGCGGGAGGACGCCGCGATAGCGCCCGGTCCGCGGCCGCCAGCAGGGTATTTCGCCCTGCCGCGACCAGGCGGTTCGTGCCGTGCTGACAGGTGGCGGGATGGTCCGTGTCGGATTGCAGCGTGATGCAGGGGACGCCGAGGTAGCTCGTTTCTTCCTGTAGGTCGTCACTGTCGGTGATGACGAGCGCCGCCCCCGCCACGAGACCGACGCGCTCGCGATAGGCGTCGGGCGCCGTGACGACGGGCACCAGACGACCCAACTCTCCCAACGCCGCGGTGACTTCGGAGCTGCTGTCTTGCAAGCGCGCCACGATGCATCCGGTCGCCGCCCGCGCGGTGCTTCGCTCCAGGGCCCAACGCAGCGCGTCGATGCGCACGCTGCCGACAAACTGGATGCGCTCCTCCGCCACGCCCTCGCCCTTGAGGGCGGCGACGGCGTCGCGCGATGGCGCGAATAGCACGTCGGCGAGCCGGTCGGCGACGAGCGCGGACATGGCGTCCCCGCCCGCAGCAGCGCCGCGCCGTAACCCCGCTTCGATGTGCCCAAAGCGGATGCCGAGCGCGCCCGTCGCCAGTGCCGCGACAGTCGCCGCGTCGTCGTCGCCGTACGCGAGGACGACGTCCGGCTGCAGCTCCGTGAGCGCGGGGTCGAGACGCTGCAGCATCAGGCCGGCCTGCACGCCGAGAGAGCCGGCGCCCACCTCGAGGTGGTAGCGAACGGCCGGGAGCTCCAGATCGGCGCACGTCGCGGCCAGTCGATGATCATCGTGGCGGCCGGTGTGGATGACGGCGTGCTCGACCGCGCCCGTCGCGGCGAGCGCGCGCGCCACCGGCGCCACCTGCACGACGCCCGAAGGGCCGCTCACAACCGAGAGTACGCGCATCAGCACCCCTTGGCGATCACGCACACCGCGATCGGAATCGTCACGAGCGCGCCGACGATCCGGACGGTCGACTCGGTGTCGCGGCCCTTGGGCACTTCGACGCGATCGCCGGCCCGTAAACCCAGCTCCTCGAGCGTCGCGCCCCGCGCGATTTCCGCCTGCAGTTTGGGCCCCCCCCAGACCACGCCGCCCCCACGATGGATGCGCAGCTTGTCGGCCCGCGCGTCCTGGGTCGGTCCGCCCGCCACCATCAGGGCGTCGGCGAGGACGAGGTCGGTGGGCACCGCGTAGAACCCCGGCCGCGCAACCGAGCCGAGGATCGACAGGCGGATCAAGGCGCGGGCGTGCACGACGGCGTTCTTGAGGTAGCGCCCCAGCTCGCGCGCCAGGTGCGCCTCGACGCCGGTCCGCGGCACACCCGCGAGCGACACCGCGCCGATCACCGGCAGCTCGATGGCCGGCCCCGGGACGACCGTGAAGGTGTCGGAGAGGGTCGAGTCGCCCTCCACGACAAGCAGGATCCGGTCGCCGACTCGAAATGGCTCGGGCGAGCGGGGGGGGGCGCTCTGGGCGAGGGCCGCGCCCGGGAGACTCAGCAGCGCGGCGAGGACGAGGCTTCGGATCGATCGGGACATGGTCATCACTCCACGGTGACGCTCTTCGCCAGGTTGCGGGGGCGATCGACGTCGCACCCCCGTTGCACGGCGATGTGATAGGCCAGGAGCTGCAGCGGAATGACCGTGAGCACCGGCGACAACAACGGATCGCACGCGGGGACACGGAGCTGGTGCTCGACCAGCGCACTGAGATCGCCGTTCCCCTCGCTCGTGATGGCGATGATGCGGCCACCGCGCGCGCGCACCTCCTGCATGTTCGAGACGATCTTCGGGTAGACGTGGTCGTGAGGCGCGATGCAGACGACCGGCATGTTCTCGTCGATCAGCGCAATCGGTCCGTGCTTCATCTCGGCCGCGGGATACCCCTCGGCATGGATGTAAGAGATCTCCTTGAGCTTGAGCGCCCCCTCGAGGGCGACGGGATAGTTGACCCCGCGGCCCAGGTAGAGCGCATTGCCGGCGCCGGCGTACTCTGCCGCGACCTCTTTCACCTGTGGCTCCAGCTCGAGCGCCCGCGATACCAGCTCCGGCAGTCGCTCGAACTCGGCGACGAGACGGCGTCCTTCGTCGACGGCCATCACCCCGCGCTGGCGTGCCAGGTAGAGGCCGAGCACCAGCAACGCGACGACCTGCGACGTGAACGCTTTCGTCGAAGCCACCCCGATCTCGGGGCCGGCGTGCAGGTAGATCCCCCCATCGGCTTCGCGCGCGATCGTACTGCCGACGACGTTCACCACGCCCACGATCGCCGAGCCGCTGGCGCGCGCGGCGCGCAGCGCCTCGAGGGTGTCGGCGGTCTCGCCCGACTGCGAGATGGCGATGGTGAGCGTGCCGGGAATGCGCAGCTGCCGGCGATAGCGGTACTCCGACGCGTACTCGACGTCGACCGGAATGCCCGCCAGCTCTTCGAGCGCGTAGCCGCCGACCAGCCCCGAGTGCCATGAAGTCCCGCACGCCACGATCAGGATGCGGCGGATCCGCATGCACTGGCCGGGCGAGAGATTGAGGCCGTTGAGTCGCGCGAACCCTTCGCCGGACAGGAGGCGGCCGCGCAGCGTGTTGCGCACCGTCTCCGTCTGCTCGCAGATCTCCTTCAACATGAAATGCGGATAGGGGCCGAGCGCGAGCGCTTCGAGATCCCATTCGATGGCGTCCACGGCGCGTTCCTGCTCGACGGCGTCGCGATCGAGGACGCGGTAGCCGTCGGCAGTCAGCACCGCGATGTCGCCGTCCTGCAGATACACGACCGATCGCGTATGACCGAGGACCGCGCTCGCATCCGAGGCCACGAAGTGCTCGCCATCACCCACGCCCAACAGCACCGGTGACCCACGCCGCGCCACGACGATCTTGCCGGGCTCGGCGGCCCACGTCACGGCGAGCCCGTACGTGCCTTCGACGGGGGCGAGCGCCGCGATGACGCGCTCCTCGAGCGTGTCGCCCGCGGCGTCCTCGATCAGATGGGCGATGACCTCGGTGTCGGTCTCGGTAGTGAAGCGGTGGCCGGCGGGCTCGAGCCGGCGCCGCAGGACGTCGGCGTTCTCGACGATCCCGTTGTGCACGAGCGCGAATTCACCCTTGCAGTCCGTGTGCGGGTGCGCGTTGCCATCGGTCGGGCCGCCGTGCGTCGCCCAACGGGTGTGCGCGATGCCGCATGTGCCGTGCACCGGGTCGCGCGACAGGAGATCGGCGAGCGCCTGGACGCGCCCTGCCAGCTTTCGGGTCTGGAGCCCTGCCCCGTTTTGCAGCGCGACTCCGGCGGAGTCGTAGCCGCGGTACTCGAGACGGGCGAGTCCTTCGAGCAGAATGGGCACCGCTTCGCGCGGGCCCACGTAGCCAACGATGCCGCACATGCCAGCCCCTACTTCAAGTTTGGGGCCCGGCGTGCCCACGTTCCGCGGATTGTTGCCCTAAGCACACCAGTCACAAGGAGTTCTCGCGTTGATGCGCGTCCAACACGGTCGCGGCAAGCCCACGATTGCGTTGCGCCGCCGCGGCAGCCACGTCGTGTCACTCGCGTGAACCGAGATGGCCTCATTCCTGCGACAGAAGAGCGACTGGAGGAAACGCGCATGACCGATTCGGGGCCATCCGCCGGCTTACCGCTGGCGCTCGTGGCCGGACAAGCGGATGGCAGTGCAGGCTCGATGGAGGACGCGCTCGCCTCGAACGGCTTCGCCGTGTTGCGTACGCCGACGGGGCAGCACGCGATCACGCGCGCCCGGACCACGAACCCCGACGTCATTGTGATGGAGGCGGTGCTGCCCGACATGAGCGGGCTGGAGCTGTGCCGCACCCTGCGCGAGGATCCGCGGATCTCCAAGAGCACGCCGTTGCTCGTGACCACGCCGCATCTGCCGACGCGCGAGCAGCGCATCGAAGCCCTGCGCGCCGGCGCCTGGGAGTGTCTCGGCCGCGGGACCGACGGCACGGAGCTGGTCCTGAAGCTGCGCGCGCTGATGCGGGCCAAGTTGGACGCCGACCGCGCGCGCGCCGAGGGTCTCCTCGACTCGTCCACCGGCCTATACAACCGTCAGGGGATGGCGCGCCGGGCGCGGGAGCTTGGCTCCCAGGCGTTCCGAGAGCACGGCTCGCTGGCTTGCGTGGTGCTCGCTCTCGACCTGGAGACTGACGCGGTCGCCATGGGAGACGCCGCAGCCCAAACGATTCTCCGGTCCGTGCAGGCGCTCAAGAGCGCCGGGCGTCTGTCCGATGTCGTCGGGCGCCTGGGTCCCACGGAGTTCGCCGTGATCGCGCCCGCGACGGACCCTCAAGGGGCGGTGCGCCTGGCCGAGCGATTGGTGCGTGCCATTCGCGACAGCGCGGCGTCTCCGCAGCCGCGCCTCCCGCTGCGGCAGGTTCGGGTCGGGTACGAAGCCGTGACCAACGTGGGGTACGCGCCCATTCAACCCGCCGATCTGCTGGTCCGCGCGAGCGCCGCGCTGCGGCGGGGCACCGCCGTGGCCGGGTCGAGCTGGATCCGCCGCTACGACGAGGGGACGACGCCACCGAGCACCGGCCCGGGTCAGCCCTAGATGAGCCGCGGGCGAGCGGCCGTGTCCTCGTCCACCGCCTCGTAGCCGGGGAGATGGTAGGAGTAGTAGGCGTAGTAACCAGCCCCACCCCCACGCGGTACATCGTTCAGCACCGCCCCCAACGTCCGCACGGGCAAGCGATCCAGTACCTCGAGCTTCGCCTCCGTCATCTCGCGATGGCTGTAGCCCGTGCGCAACACCAGCAAGACGTGGCCCGTCGCTGTTCCCAGGATGAATGGATCGACGCCCGCGCCGAGCGGCGGACTGTCAATCAGAATCACGTCGTAGTCCAACCGCACCGCCGAGATGAGTGAGCTCATGGGCGGGGAGCCAAGCAGCTCCGGCGCCCGATGTGAACGCGTTCCGCAGCCGATGAACGAGAGACACGGGTACGCGGTCGACTGTACCACCTGGTCGCGGGACGACTCTTCACGGAGGTAGTCGGTCAAGCCCGGCTGCCGCGCGGATTTGAAACGGCGGTGGAGCACGCCGCGACGAATGTCCCCGTCGATCAACAAGGTGCGGTGTCCGCCGTCCGCAAATGTGAGCGCGAGGTTCGCGGCGAGAAACGACTTCCCGTCGCCTGGTCCGGGGCTCGTCACGGTCACGAGCAGCGGACCGGCGGCGCCGTACGCGTGCACGAGATTGAGGCACACGCCGCGCAACGCCTCGACGACCTCCGCGGGCTCCTGATCTCGACGGAGGTGCGGCACCGCCCCGAGGATCGGGAGCCCAAGGTCACGAGACACCTGTTCCGGATAGCGCACGCGGGGGTCGAGGCGGTCGAGGACGACCGCACCGACGACGCCCAGACCCAACCCGGCGACGAGTCCCATGAGGAGGAGCCGCGGGGCGGTGTTCTTGACGGGGCGCTGCGGTACGATCGCCGGATCGAGAATGCGCACGTCGGGCACGCTCGAGGCCTCGGCCGCTAATTTGGCCTCAAGGAAGCGCCCCTGCACGGTGTTGTACGACTCCTCGGCGAGCTGGACGGCGCGACGCAGCCGGGCTTCGTCCACGGAGCGTGCGGGGATCTGCCGGATCTCGCGCGATGCCGCGTCGACCTGGCGCCCCAGCTCCGTCTCACGCACCGCGAGCTGCGCGACGAGTGCCTGCGAGAGACTCGGGATGGTGCGCCGCTCCAGCTCGGCGATCTCCCCGACGAGGCGTTGCACCAACGGGTACTCGTCCGAGTAGTGGTACCGAAGCATCCGGAGCTGCGCCTGTTTGTCGCTCAACTCCTTCAGGGCATTCGACAACTCAGGAGAATGTTGCACGGAGGCGATCGCGGCGAACGCGTCCACCGGCAGGGTCGAGTCGCCGGCCTGCGCGACCGCGCCCAGGATCGCGGCCCGGTCCAAGCGCAGGTGCTCGCGCTCGGATTGGCGGTCGAAGAAGTCGGTGACGACGGGGTCGCGGTTCTCGGCGACCCCCGCGGTGCCGCGGACCCCCGCCGGCTGATCCGAGGGCAGCGTGATCGTGCGCATGCGGAACGTCTTGAACGCCGCCTCCGCTTCGTCGAGACTGCGCTGCGCGTATTGCCGCTGGTCTTCGAGAATCTTTGTCAGCTCCGTGAGTTTCTCGCGCTTCAACTGGCCCGCGACCTCCACAAACCGTGCGACCGTGGCATTGACGATGTTGGCGATCTGGCGCGGACTCGTGCCGTGCAGCGCGACCGACAGGAAGTTCCCGTTGGGATCCATCCGAACGTCGAGTCGCTCCCCCAGGCGGAGGGCGGCGTCGCGCGGGGTGGCCAGCGTGAACTCGACGGTGCGGCCCGGCGGTACCAGCGCGGCCGTCGGAGCCCACAGGAAGCCGAGCTTCGCGCCGACCGAATCACCCACCACGCCGTGCTCGAGCGTCGGGCCTTTGACGACCGCGAGCTCGTAGGTACGCCCCTCGTCATCCACCTTCAAGACATACTTGCCCGGCCGAAACGTGTCGGTGACGCCGAAGGCGGCGAAGCGCGCGGTGTCGTCGATTGACTTGAGCTCCAGATAGAGGCGCTGCTCCCGCACCACCTGATCGAGCACGACGTACGACCGCAGCAGATCGATCCAGGCATCCGACGAGAGCAGTCCCCCCGGGCGGATTGGGCCGGCGCGGTCCGGTTCGCGGCGGTTGTCGGGGACGTCGATCCAGACGGTGGCCTGCGCGACGTACGTGGGTTTCAGCGCACGCACGGCGGCGATCCCGCCCGCCGTTCCCAGAATCGAGAAGAGAATCACGACCCACTTGAAGTGCCACAACGCCTGGACGACCCGGCGCCAATCCGTTCCCTGTTCTTCGCCGTCCAAAGCCGGCGCGCGGCGACGCGGTACGACCGGAGCAAGCTGGTCCGGGAGCCGCGGCGCCGGCACGTGTTTCGATGTCATACGCCCCCTCACAGCAAGTCCGGTACCGCGCGGGCTCGCCGTGTGGCGACGGCGAGCATGTCGCAATTCAGTGCATGGCGCCTCCGGCCCCGGGTGCAGGTTGGTGCAAGATCAGCGACGGCGCGTCCGCGAACGCGGCCGTAAATGCCCGTGTTTCCTCATCGTTCCGGCTGTGCTGCAGGTTTGCGACAGTCTGGCCCGATCCCTGCGTAAGGGGGCGGCGGGAGGATTAACCATGTCGACACCGCTGCCTTCGAACAACGGAAACAACGCCGACCCGGGTAACCTCAACGCCCTGCTGGCGATCGGGCCCGAGACCAAAGCCCGCATTCGCACGCTGGTCGTAGACGATGAGCACACGCTGCGCGAGAGCTGCGCCAGCGTGCTTCGCCTGGAAGGCTACGACGTCACGGTCTGTGGGCGTGGGCAGGAGGCGCTGGAGATGATCAAGCGCCGCCCATTCGACATCGTCCTCGCAGATCTGTTCATGTCGCAGGTCGATGGTCTCGCGATCCTGCGCGCCGCCCTCGCAACGAATCCCGACACCATCGTGATCGTGATGACGGGCAACCCCAGCGTCGAGTCGAGCGTCGAGGCGCTGCGTCAGGGCGCGTGGGACTACCTGCCGAAACCGTTTTCCGCTCAGCACCTCCAAATCACGATGGGCCGCGCAACGCACACCGTGCTCGTCGGCCAGGAGACCCGCGATCGGCAAGCGCAGGACGACGGAGAGGAAGCGCCGGCCGACAAGGCGACGCTCCTGGGCAATTCGCTGGCATTCCGCAAGGCGATCGAGCTGGCGCGCCGCGTCGCCCCGACCGACGCCTCGGTGTTCATCACCGGGGAGAGCGGTTCGGGGAAGGAGATGATCGCCCAGTTCATTCATCAGCACAGCCGCCGCTCCAGCCGGCCCTTCGTCGCGGTCAACTGCGCGGCGCTGCCCGAGCCGCTGCTCGAGTCCGAGATGTTCGGGCATCGCAAGGGCGCCTTTACGGGCGCCGTGCGCGACAAACCCGGCCTGCTCGAGACCGCGAACGGCGGCACGCTCTTCCTGGACGAACTGGTCGAAATGTCCAAGCCGATTCAGGCCAAACTGCTGCGCGTCATTCAGGACGGCGTGGTGCGGCGCGTAGGCAGCGAGACGACCGATGCCGTGGTCAACGTCCGGTTCATCGCCGCTACGAACGGCGATCCCGAGGCCGCGGTTCAGGCGGGGACGATGCGCGAAGACCTGTACTACCGGCTGCGCGTGGTCCCGATTCACGTCCCGCCGCTGCGCGAGCGCCCCGAAGACATTCCGCTGCTCGCCGAGTACTTCCTCTCGACCTACTGGGTGCGTCACCGCCGCAAGGGCGAGACGTTCCCCAAACTGTCCGACGGCGCGATCCGGACCCTGTGCACGCACCCCTGGCGGGGCAACGTGCGCGAGTTGCAAAACGTGATCGAGCACGTCGCGGTGCTCACCGAGCCGGGATCCGTCATCCGGCCGGAAGATCTCCCGCTCACCGCCGAAACCCGCCCGACCGCCAACACGAACCCGGCGTCACTCATCTCGACGCTGCTCGAGGAGAGTTATCACGTCGCGCGCGAGCGCGTGATCGCGCAGTTCGAGATGCAGTATCTGACGTGGCTGCTTTCCCGCGCCGGCGGCAACATGTCGAAGGCCGCCCGGATCGCCGGGGTGGATCGGACGACCCTGTACCGGTTGATGGAGCGTCACGGACTGCAGCGCAGCACCAACGCTGCCTGGGTAGTGGAGCGTGAGACGGCCGAAGAGCCCGAACCCGCACAGCCGCAGCCGGCCGCATGAACACGAAAGCCAACGCGGTACGGAAAGCGCCCTTCGCGGGACAGAAGGGACAAGAGCTCGTCGTGGAGCTGGCGCACGACCTGCGCTCGCCTCTTACCTCCATCATGTTCCTCGCCGAGTCCATGCAGCTCGGCCAAAGCGGCCCCATCAGCGAGGCGCAGCGCCGCCAGCTGGGCTTGATTCGGAGCGCGGCCCTGTGCCTGTGCTCTATGGCGAGCGACGTGCTGGACCTGTCGCGTCGTGGTGAGAGTCTCACGGACTGTGAACCAACACCATTTTCGATCACGGACGTGTTCCGCGGGGTGCGCGACCTGGCCCGGCCCCTCGCCGAGGAGAAGGGACTGGATCTGCGCTTCCTCGCGCCGGAGCTCGAAGAACGGATCGGGCACGACCGGGCTATCGCGCGGGTGCTGCTCAACCTGACGACGAACGCCCTGAAGTACACGGACCATGGGTTCGTCGAAGTCGCCGCGCGCGAAACGAGCGACAACCGCGTCGAGTTCTCGGTCCGCGACACCGGCCCGGGGATCGACGCGCTGCCCGGCGCGCCGTCAGTCCGGGGCGACTTCTCGAGCGCCGGGCTGGGGCTCGGGCTCTGCCGCAAATTCGTCGCGGCGATGGGCGGGGAGCTCGCGGTCACGACTCACCCACAGGGCGGGACCAAGTTCAGTTTCGAAATCGAGTTGCCGCCCGCGCCAGTCTTCGCCTGACGCGCGTTCGCGCGCGTCGCATCCCCCCCACAAACTTCGTCGTACCAGCGCTACGTAGCAGCCCTACCGCAGTCCCGTAACCGCTTGTATTTCACTCGATTGCACCGAAGTAGGGCACCAAGAACGGGCACGCGGCTTGCAAGTCTACGGGGGCATGACTTCGCTGCCATGGCTGCACCCGACGACCGTTCGGTCCCGCACTTCGACGCGTCGCACCGATCGCGAAGGCGCGCGCCGCGTCCTCAATGTGGCGATCGCCGCCGTGGGGCTCGTGCTCACGCTGCCCCTCATGATCGTGATCGCGATCCTGATCAAGCTGACCTCGCGGGGCCCGATCCTCTTCACGCAGACGCGTGTCGGCCTCGATCGCCGGGCCCTCACGGGCGCCGGGGGAAATACCCGTCGTCACGTCGACACGGGCGGCGAGCTTTTCACGATGTACAAGTTCCGCACGATGAGCGTGCAGACCGAGCAGGCGAACGAGGTCTGGGCGCGTCCCGACGACCCGCGCGTCACGTCCATCGGCCGCGTGTTGCGCAAGGTCCGCCTCGACGAGTTGCCGCAGTTGTGGAACGTGCTCCGGGGTGACATGAACGTGGTGGGTCCGCGCCCCGAGCAGCCGAACATCTTCCACTACCTGTGCGCGCAGGTCGAGGGGTACGCACGCCGCCAGCGCGTGCGTCCCGGCATCACGGGGTGGGCACAGATCAACCAGGCGTACGATAGTTCGGTGGACGATGTACGGCGGAAGGTCGCGTACGATCTCGAGTACATCCACAACCAGTCGGCGCTCGAGGACCTGCGGATCATGCTCCACACGGTGCCCGTGATGCTGGGCCGCCGCGGCGGCTGGTGATCACCACTCCCCTTCCAAGCGACTCAAGAACGCGCTGCCACTGAGAATCGCCGCCAGGACGGCAGGGTCTTTCGCGTGTGCCAACGCCCAGGGACCCTGTTGCCGGAAATAACTGCGCCGCTCGGACATCTCCCGCACCATGCTCGGCTCCAGCCGACCCGCGAGCATGACGGCCCCCGCACTCCACGCATCGGCCAGAAGCAGCTGGAAGACCGCATCGGCGGCGCCCTTGCGGGCGATGAGGTGCACGACCTCGCTCGCGCCGCCGCGTTCGAGGAGATACACGAACCATCCGACCACCGCGCCGCGCGCGTCGCGCACCAGGCGCCGGCGTAGCACGCGCCCGGGATCGTTTTGTTGCGCCACGCGCAACAGCCACTGCAGCGCCCGTTCGTCATAGTCGGGGCGCAGGGCCCGGTCGGCGCACACCGCGGGGAATTGCGCCGCCATCACGTCCAGTGGGAGATCGTCGATCGCGTACGCCGCCAGCGCGGCGCGATCGCGACCGGCGCCCGACCGCGCCAGCAGCGCGTCGGCGACGGAGACCAGCGGCCTCAACGCTCCCGTGATGAGACCGGGCACGCCCCGCGCCCGGAGCCACGAGAGCACGTGGCGCGCCGGTCGCACCGGCCGCTGCCACTGGAGGCTGTACAGCAAGGCCGTCGTCCCACCCAGCCCCTCCCACAGCCGCCGCCCGGCATCCGTGCCCAAGTCCGAGAACAGCAGGTCTTGCGGTCCCGCAAACACCTTCTTGAGGAGCCGGCTGGCCGCGAGCGGATCGCCACCGCTGGGGGACACCATGAGCTTCGTGGCCACGGCCCCGCGCACGGGGCGCCCATGGAGCAGCAGCGGCCTCGGCTGAACCCCGGCGAACCCAATGATGGCCCCGTTCGGGTCCCGATACACAAAGGAGGGGAGCTCCTCGTCGTACCATGGGCTCTCGAAGAACACGCGGTCGAGGTAGGTGTCGAGTTGCCCGGGACCCCGGTTCCCATTCTGCACGAAGGCCGCGCGAAACAGGGCCAACACCTCGGGGATGTCTTCGCGGCGGAACGCCTGGATCTGGTCCACGGGCCAGGCCGGGGCTAGCTCACGACGCCGCGGCGGGTGGGCTCCCACACAGGGGCGGAACGGCCGGCCCAGAAGCGGAGCCACGCGTGCAACACGGCCAGGTTTCCGGCGGCGACGTACGCGGGCAGCGCCAACACACGTGGCATGGGTTCGCCCGCCGGCCGGAGCCACGCGATCCCGGCCAACGCACTGAGCGCCACGGCGCCGGCGAGGGCGATGCGGGCCCAGAGGGAGGTGACCGCCAGGGCCCCCAGGGCGCCAAGCGCCATCACCAATGCCCACGGCACCAACCAGCGGCAGACCTTGTGGCTGAAGAGCATCCACGCAAACGCGCCGTAGCGACGCGGATTCAAGAGCGCGCGTCGGTGGGCGAGCGTCGCGAGGCCGCGCGTGATGGTCCGGACCTTCCGCCGATACTCCTGGTGGAGTGACGCGCTGCGAGGCACGAAGCACAGCGCAGCGGGAACCGAGACGGCCCGTCGCCCGTGCTCGCGGGCCGTCAGCGCCGCGCTGAAATCCCGGCTCAACGCCTCGGGGACGGGGTGCATGTGCAGGTCCGCGCGAATCGCGTAGAGACACCCGGAGGCTCCGACGATGCCGTCCACGGCCGTTTCCCGGTCACGTACCCACATCTCGTACCCAACGTAGGCGCCTTCGCCGGCGTTCGCCTGCGTTTCCGGATTCGCCACGCTCACGTCGCACGCCGAAGCGACACCGACTGATGGATCGGTGAACTCGGCGACGAGCTGCATGACGGCCCGAGGATGGAGGCGCACGGAGGCATCGGTGTTGATGATGATCTCGCCTTTGAGGTACGGCCGGGCGGCGTTCTCCGCCGCCGTTTTGCCGCGTCGCTCGGTCAGCCGGAGCAGCTCGATGCCGCGCTCAGCATAGCTGGCCACGATGGCGTCGCTCGGGTCGGTCGACCCGTCCGAGACCACGAGGATCTGGCGGCGCCCCGGGTATTCCAGTGTCAGCAGGTTTTCGAGCAGGCCACGCAGATTGGCGGCCTCGTTGTGGATCGGCACGGTGATGCTGACGTCCGGCCAGCGGCTCGGACTCGCGCTCCGACGCGGCCGGCGCCGCAGCGCCAGCAGGATCACTGGATACCCCACGTACGCGTACAACCCGAGCGACGCGGAGGCGATGAGAACGGCCAGCGCCACGGCGTTCATCCGGCCCTCCGCGCCACGCTCTCAGCCCGCTCATAGACCAGGCGGTAGCGCGCGACCCACGGCTCAACGCGAAACTCTCGCTCCAGGCGCGCGCGCCCGGCGCGCGCCCGCGCCGCGGCAGCCTCCGGGTCCTCACGAACCGCGCGCACCGCCGCCGCCAGCGTCACCGGGTCGTCGGCCGGAACGAGCAGCGCTTCAGCCGGCGCGAGCATGTCCGGCACACCTCCCACGCACGTCGCGACGATCGGGACGCCGGCGGCCATGGCCTCGAGCAACACCATCGGCGTCCCCTCCGTGCGCGAGCTCAAGACGAACACGTCGAAGGCGGCAAACTGCCGTCCGGCGTCGGGCACGATCCCGTGCCAGCGGACGTATCGCTCGACTCCAAGCTGTCGCGCCCGCGCCTGCAGCGATGGCTGCTCGCGTCCGCTCCCCAATACCGACGCCTCGATCGACAGGTCGCGCAGGTGAACCAACGCCTCGAGCAGCACGTCCGGCCCTTTTTCAGCGCTCAGCCGCCCGGCCCAGCCGACGACGAATCCGGCATCCGGGAGGCCAAGGGCCCGGCGCGCGCGCGCGCGGTCGAGCGGCAACGCCGTCTCCTGCCACGCGTTTTGCACGACGTGGACCCGCTCGGGGGGGACACGCTCCCGAATCAGCCGGGCCGCCACCGGGCGCGAAACCGCGACGACCGCGTCGAAGCGCCGGAACGCACGCGCCTGCAGTCGCTCGTACAGCCGGTTCTTCCAGTCGCCGCCGGCGAAACCGTGCACCGTCGTGACGGTCGGGATGCCCAGCCGCCGGGCGACGCCCGCGTCCACGATATCGGGGCGATAGCCGTGCGTATGGACGATGGCGGGCCGCAGTCTGCCGGCCAGGTCGCGGATGGCGACGCGCTCGCGCCAGTACGCCCGCCCGGGGAGGACGATCGGGTGCACCGTCACGCCACCAGCCTCCAAATCCGCGAGCAGCGGATTGTCGGGCGTCGCCCGGTCGAGGACAGCGGCGACGTGGACTTCCTCGCCGGCGCGCGCCTGTTGGTGGGTGAGCAACTGCACGACGCGCTCCAGGCCGCCGATGGGCCCGGGCGCGACGACATGCAGGACGACCACGTTACCTGCGCGGCATCGACGAGGCGCTGGCGACACGCGTGGACGTGTAGGACGGCTCGCGCGCAGCGCGACGCCCGGTCTCTCGTGTCAGCGCCGCGACGAGCGCTTCCGCCACCACCGCCGCACCGGCCGGCGTAAAGTGCGTGTGGTCGTAATAGTGCTCCAGACCCGGCGTCACCAGCGATTGGAGGTCGATCTGTTCGACACCGCACTCCACGGCCACCGTGGCCGCTCGACTATCGACGAGGCCCATCAGACGGTTCACGACCTCCAAGCTGTAATAGACGGTGATCGGTCCCTTCCACGCCTTCCCAAGCCCCGCGTGCCAGAACTGCGCCGCTTCGGCGGCCGTGTAGTCCTTCTCGAACCACGGCTGTCGCGCCACGATCACGCGCTCGGCGTGGCCCTTAGCTCGGCTCAGGGCCAGACGGAAATAATGCTCGAAGCGGTCCACCATGACGGCGGGGTCGGGCACCGTCGTGCGCATCTCCTTCGCCTCCGCCCGCATGCGCCGCGCTGTCGCATACCACGCCCCGGCGCGTTCCTCTACTTCCCTGGGACGCAGCAACGATCGGCGCAGCCGCCTTCCGACCTCGATGAGGGCCAATTGACTGGGCTTCCAACCGAAACGTTGCTCCGGGTGACGAGAGAAAATCCTCGCCGCTGGGATGCGGGCGGGGGGAAGCGACGGCGGTGCTCCCTCCTCCAACCATTGGACCACGTCGCCGGCTCCCACCATGATGACGATCGCATCGAGGCGGCGGTATTGGGGCAGCACGCGCTCGAGGACGAGGTCCAGCTCGGCAGACCCGATGTACGACCGCCCGATGTTGCCGACGTGCACGCGGCGAGCACCCAGGGCACGCAGCTTGTCCGGCGCACGCAGCAGGCCTTCCAGCGCCCCAGGCCAAGTCGTGGGCTGGTCGAGCGCGTAACACTCGGTGGCGCTCCCGCCCGTGGCCAGAATGCGGTAGAGCCCATCTGGGCTGGGAACGTCGCCGCCGCGCTCACCGTCCGCGTTGACGTCGAATCGCACCGAGCGCTCGCCGTCAGGGAAGACATTACGGTCGAGCCGGACCTCGAGCCGCTTCCCCGGGGGCCACACGTAGTAGCCGGACCGGTGACGCACCCACCAGCGGCATGCCATTTCGGCCAGAAGAGAGGCGGCTGCCGCGAGCCCGATCGCCCAGATCCAGAACGTCATACCCTGCCCCACGCTCGCATTCGCGGCAGCCAGGCCCGCACGTCGACGTAGGGATCGTTCCGATACACGAAGAACCCCCAGGTCAGGGCGAACAGCACCACCATTGCCACCCCGGCGCCCGCCAGGCCCATCAGGCTCCGGACCTCGAGCCCGATCTTGAACCAGAGGAGCAACGCGAGGATCGGGAAGGCGCCCAGCAGGGCACGGGGCGCGACGTAGCGCAGGTACTCCCCAGTGGGTACGCCGAGCTGACGGCACGCGTGCACCAGCACGACCACGGCGAAGAGGATGTTCGGGATGGCGGTGCCCACCGCCACCCCCGCCAGTCCCATCGGACCGACGAGCAGAATGCTGAGGCCCAGGTTCAGGACGCCGGCGACGAGGAGCCCGATCGTCGGGACACCCGCCTTGCCCAGGCCCATGAGAATCGGCAGTGCGACGCCGCGCACGGGCAGGAAGATCAGGTACGAGACCATGAGGATTTGGAGCACCTCACCGGCTGGCCGCTCAAACGACGGATCGATCCACCACGCGATGAATCGCGGCCCCAGGACGACGAGAAAGAGTCCGACCACCATCGTCAGCGAGAGCGCGATCTTGGACCACTTGAGGAAGACCTCCCGCAGCTCGGCATCTTTCCCTTGCGTCTTCAGTTTGGTCGCGGTCGGCAATACCACCGCGGCGATGGCGACGACGAACTCCATCAGGTACAGCAGCAGGCTATTGGCGACCGTGAAGTAGGGAATCGACTGCACGTCCTTGAACCCCCCGATGACGAGGGCATCCGTTTCGAACGACAGCCGGGCGGCCGCGTTCAGCACCAGCACGTAGAGACTGAACGCGAAGATGCGGCGCACCACCCCCCAATCGAAGTACGTGAGTTGGATCCGAACGCGGGGATAGCGACGCCGAATGACTATCCAGCACAGCGCGAAGTCGAACACGGAGCACGCCAACTGCACGAGCGCCAGTATCGTCAGCGAGGTGTGCAGCGTCAGGAGCCCGACCGTGAGCCCGACCCGCAACAGTAGGCCCGCCAGGCGGACGACGTTGCGGGGTACGAAGTCGCCGTGCGCGTTCAGCAAGCCTTCCGGCAGGAGTGCCACGAAGCCGAACGCCACGACCAGCACCATCACCGCAAACGCCGAGCGGGCGTCGCCATGCAGGGCTGTCGGGATCCCATAGAGACTGAAAAACGCGTATAGGCCCAGTCCGACGACCAGCGCCACGCCTCCCAGGAGCAGATACAACCCCGTACAGCTGCCAACCACCTTGTTGAGGGCGGCCTCGTCGCCCTCGGCGACGTGCTGCGCGAAGTAACGCACCGACGCCATCGGGACCCCCAACACGAGCAGTCCCAAGTACGCGTTGATCGCCGTGATCAGAATCCAGGTGCCGTACCCGGAGACGCCAAGCTTGCCGAGCGTGAACGGCGTGAGGAGGTAGAGGGCGATCACCGTCACCAGGGTGACGATCCAATTACTCCCGACGTTCTTAAACACGAATTACCGCCCCCAATGATGGGTTACTCAGGCGCATGCGCACGGAGAGAGCACGTGCTGTGCCACGTGCGTGGGTGCCGTGAGCGCGAGACGTGCGACCGTCAGTGTCGCGCGCGTGCAACAGTACACCTCATCCCAACAGCGCCGCCGCCTGGCTGATCGTGGCAAACGTCACCGTGGTCATTTGTGACAGACCCTCGACGAAGGCTTCGACCGCAGCGTATAGGCCGGCAACGTCCGCCGCCGTGGCTGCGAAAGGGCTCAATCCCGGCTTGAGACTCGGGCTGTGCCACGACAACTGCAGATGGCGCACGCCGTGCTCGAGCAGTCGGCGCGACGCTGTGAGCATGTCGGCGACTGACGACACCTCCGGACTCAAGACGACGCGCTTGCAGACGCCCGCGCGAGCCGCCAGGCCGACGAGGCGGAGCTCCCGGAGCGGCCACATCTCGAGCAGGCGGTGCGCCGGACCAAACAGACTGAAGGGCCCGCGGGTGAAGCCGCAGGAAAGGGGAATCTCCAGCACGTCGCCGGATGGGGCGGGTTGCGTCACGTCGCGGTCCGGCGCCAGTCGGTACGCGTCAAGGGGCGCACCGAAGAAGCTCGGGCCGTCGTCGAATCGCTCCCAGCTGACGAAGGGCGAGACGCTGCTGTCCACTCGATACCCACACGCCGCCAGCGCAGCCACCGTGTCGCGCCCGAGGCCGTACCGCCCGGCCCGAAACGCGCTGGGCCTCTGGTCGAACGCATCCTCGAGGGCGGCGGTCAGGCGCCGCAGCTTGGCCAGCTGCAAGTCGGCCGGCAGATTCTTGAGCATCGAGTTCCGCGGGACGAACGCCTCCGCGAAGGGCGGCGTGTTCCATGGGTGCAGGTGTGCGCCGATCTCCCCACGGCCCCCGTCGCAGATCTCGCGGATCACGTCCGCGGCCCGGGGCTCCCTGGCGACGCGATAGGTCGTGAAGTAGGTCGGCCGCACGCCGAGCCGCTCGAACAGCGCCGCCTGTCGGCGCAGCTCGCCGATGTTCTCGCACGTTGCCACGTCGCGGCTGCGCTGCCAATTGTCTTCCTCCGTGTCGATGGAGACGATGAGCACCACGCTCCCTGAGCCCACGCCGCGACGCTCAACCATGCAGCCGAGCCCGCAGGTCCGCGGCGACATCCAGCGCGCGCAGCCAGCGCCCCCGCCATCCAGGGCGGAAGATCGTGATCTCCTCGGTGCTGCGCCGGGCCTCGGTCCAGTGCCGCTTGTAGGCGTCGTCACCGCGCAGGAAATCGAAACGCCGATATCCCCGCTCGATCGCGCGCCGAATCATCGCCCCCATCACCACCTGGCCGACACTCTCCCGGTCCCAGCGGGGATCGCGGCCGCTCTGGTAGAAGTAGACAGTGTCGCGGCATGTGAATCCGTACCACGCGGCGGCGGGCTCACCATCCACCTCGATCGAGGTGAGCCACAGCTGCCGTCGCGCGGCCAGCTCGGCCGCGAACCGCCCGTGCAGACGCTTGACGCCGGGATCCTGAAACGCGCCCCCCTGCTCGCCCCCATCCCCGGCCCAGCGACGTTCGTGCAGCATCACCAGGCGTCTCAGTCCCTCCTCCACGTCGTCGCCGTCATAGTCCCGGATGGTCACCGCGTGGTGTTGCTGCAGGTGCCGCTCCTTACGGCGCAGCGTCTGGCGGCGCGTCGGCGTGAGGGTGCCGAGGTAACGGTCCCAATCGTCGCTCAACTCGAGGTACGGGCACCCCCACAAGACCTGGCGGCGTAGCGTGTACCCGTCACGGGCGATTGACGCGCACAACCGCTGGGCGTTCGCCGCGTCCGGCGCCAGATTGCTCAAGCTGAGGATTTGCCACGGCATGTCCAAGAGTGCGGGCGCAAACGCCTCGAGGTCGGCACCAGGGGTCGCGAGCAGGTCGAGATGATCCGGACACCCGACGTCCCCCATCGCCCAGGTCAGGGCTGTCACGGGAGCGCGATGGAACCGGATTCGCCGGAGCAGCACGGGAAGGATTGCCTGTACGGCGCCGCCGGCGCCGGAGAGCACCAGCGCGTCGCTCGCGGCGACGTCGGACGCGGGCGCCGCATCGGCCCACGCGCGATGCCACGCCCAGCTCATGAACGGTGACGGCGCTTCGGTAGACGCCAGCAGCGCATCCCACACCGCAGGGCCCAGCGCCAAGGCGTCCGACAGCGACATGCGAGTTACGCCGGCCCGAGAGGCGACCAACCTTTGCACTGCCGTTTCCCCCCGTCGAGTCGACCTACGCTGCGGGCTGGGCAATCCCCGCCCCGGTCCTCCTGTCAGTGCAAGAGCCAAGCCGTGCCGCGACTATGGCGTCGGGGCCACACTCCGCCCCGTGACGCCACGAGGAGCGTCGAAGCGGTGCCACACCCGCGCGACGCGGCGGCCCGCCGGGTATGGGCGCCGTCACCGTCGCGGCGTGACGCGCGACAGCAGCGACCGCAGCCACTGCAGAGTCTCCACGACGAACGGGGCGGGATCGCGCCACCTCCAGACTTCCGCGCGGTCGCGCCCGGGACGCACGCGGAAAAAGTCGAGCAGGGCCCTCAGGCGCGAACCCGCGCGCGGGTCGCGGAGTCGCAAGTACAGGTGGTCCACATCCCCCCAAAACCAGCGGCTCCGGATCCCCACGTCGTACTGTCGAGTTTCGGGTACCGTCTCCCCGGCAGCACAACGAACCAGGAGTGATGGGAAGTCGACGCCGGCGTCGATCGCGAGCTGGAGCGAACCCCAGAAGCGACCGTTCACCTCCATGATGACCTGGCGCCCCGTCGCCTCCTCCCGCTTGCACTCGACCATGGCCACACCCTGCCAGTCCAGTGCCTCGAGCAGCCGGAGGCCCGGTCCGACCAGGGCTTCGTCGAGTGGGATGCTTTCGCGGTAGACGCTGACGCCCCCGGTGGGTGGCTTTTCCCGTAACCGGCGGTGGGCGAACATGGCGACGATCCGCCCACGCCAACGCAACGCGAAGAACCCCTCGCCGACGCCCTCGACCTGCCGCTGGAGCAGGACCGGGAATGCCGACGGGGGAAGCGCCGCGAGTGCGCGACGGGCCGCCGCAGCATCGGCGACCGGCGTCACAGCCGTTTTGCACTTGGTCCCGTTGACGCTGACCACCGAACGATGCGGCTTGATCACGGCCGGAAAGAAGGCAGGGTCAGACAACGCCTCATCGCCCGCACCAGCCGTCGCGATGAGCCGCGTCTCAGGCACGCCGAAGCCGCTCGCGCGCGCGAGATCCAACAAGCGCGCCTTGTCCGAGGCGGCCCGGTACGTCGAGAGGGCGGAAAACGGTAAGACGACATCCAGCGGCAGCGCCGAGCGGTGCTCGAGCAGCGCCTCGACCGACGGATCGGTCATCGGCAGCAGGAGACCCACGCCCTCCCGACGAGCGATCCCCCCCACCTCGGCCGCGTATGCAGCCGATGCGTTGAGGGGGTCGGTCGCGAGCACGCACGACCGAACGCCGCGCGACGCGCCGGCGAGCGAGACACGCGTGGGTGCTGTCACCCATACCGCGTGCCCCGCCCGCACCAGCGATCGAGCGGCGGCGAGGGTGGCCCGTTCGTTGCCGTCGGTAAGCAGGATGCGCATCCCAGTGCCCTGCCCCTCATGCAACATGCGGGCCGTGCCCCCGCGTTCGTCCTCTAGAAAGTCTTGCCGCTGATGTACATGTGATCCATCCACATGTACATCGTCTGGGCGACAGTGTCCCCGATCCCGCCCCAAATCGGCATCCAGCTGATCTCGGGACCACCCCACGCCTTGGGCTGCGTGCTGGACCCGTAGAGGACGTCCCTGTACTCGCCTACCTTGACGCCATCGATCCACCAGTGCGCCTCGCCGTTCGCCTGGTCGCCGGTGTTCGCGACGATCACGACCTCCCACCGGTGCCATTGGCCCCGCGTCAAGGAGACCGCGGCGAGGTTCGGCGTCAGGTTGCGCGCCGGTG
>Ga0193723_1000037_pt1 | contig 35268 bp, 31 predicted proteins | sample H2m2metaG_FD_143042 | JGI IMG/M metagenome (GOLD analysis project Ga0193723, IMG submission 143042) | Soil microbial communities from a riparian zone of the East river system, Colorado, United States - H2m2 | ecosystem: Environmental > Terrestrial > Soil > Riparian zone | place: USA: East River...
GAGCGTGGTGTCGGTACAGCTCGGCGTGAGCGATGAGGCGGCCGAGCTGATCGAGGTCTCCGCCGGTCTGGCGCAGGGCGACACGGTGCTCCTCGGGTCGGCCCAGGGTGTCACGCCGGGTGCTGCCGTGCAAGTGACCCAGGATGAGGTCCGCCGCTGATGTTCATCTCCGATTTTGCGATCCAGCGGCCCATCGTCACCGTCACCGCGATGGTTGCGCTGGTCGTATTCGGTATCTTCGCCCTGCTCAACCTGCATACCGACGAATTCCCGGACATCCAGCAACCGGTCGTCGGGCTCACCATCGTCTACCCCGGGGCCTCGCCGTCGGAGGTGACCCGGGAGATCATCGACCCGGTCGAAGACGCGATCTTCAGCATCAGCGGGGTGGACGGAGAAAAATCCACCTGCTCCGGCACCGATGGCCTCGCCTCGTGCACTATCTTCTTCGATTTCGAAAAGCCGATCCAGCAGGCGTCGCAGGACATTCGAGACGCCATCTCGACCAAGCGGGCCGATCTGCCGACCGAGATGGAGGAGCCGGTGCTGACCCGCTTCGACCCATCGGAGCAGCCGATCGTCACCATGACCCTGACGTCGGCAACAGTGCCAGCCACGACCCTGACTCGGCTTGCCGATCCGGGGGTCGCCCGGGCGCTGCGTGCCATTCCCGGGGTGGCACAGGTGAGCGTGGTCGGCGGAATCAAACGGGAGCTGACCGTCGAGGTCATCCCGGCCGCACTCGAGGCCTCAGGTGTGAGCGTGGCCCAGGTGGTTCAATCGCTGCAAGCCCAGAACTTGGCCGCGCCGGTGGGCCGGCTCAACGGCACGCTGGAGGAGCGTACCATCCGCCTCCAGGGCCGGGCAGAGGGGCCGGCCGATTTCGCCAAGATCGTGGTGGCCGAGCGCCAGGGTGAGACCGTCCGCCTGGGTCAGGTGGCCAAGGTCTACGATGGATCCGAGGAACCTCGCACGCTGGCGCTGTACGATAACCGGCAGGCGGTGGGCCTCGAGATCATCAAAGCCAAGGGCTATAGCACGACTCAAGTGAGCGACGTCATCAAGGCACGTCTGACTCAGCTACAACGCACCATGCCTGAGGGGGTCAAGCTCGAGATCGTGCAGGACGCCGGGCAGCGGGTCAGCCGCGCCGTGGCAAACGTGCAGGAGGCGCTGATCGAAGGCGCATTTCTCACGGTCCTCGTCGTCTTCCTTTTCCTCAACTCGTGGCGCTCGACGGTGATCACCGGTCTGGCGCTGCCGGTCTCGGTGCTGGCCAGCTTCATCGCCGTCTGGGCCTTCGGATTCACCCTGAACACGATGTCGCTGCTCGGCCTGTCGCTCTCGATCGGAATCCTGATCGACGACGCGATCGTGGTGCGGGAGAACATCGTCCGCCACATCGAGATGGGGAAAGACCACCTGCGGGCCTCGCACGAGGCCACCGACGAGATCGGACTCGCCGTCGCGGCGACGACTTTCTCGATCGTAGCGGTGTTCGTGCCCGTCGCGTTCATGTATGGCATCGCGGGCCAATGGTTCAAGCCCTTTGCGCTCACCATCGCCTGCGCGGTGCTGGTGTCGCTGTTCGTGAGCTTCTCGCTCGACCCGATGTTGTCGGCATACTGGGCCGATCCCCAGGTCGAGGCGCACGAGCGGCGGAATCCAGTCGCCCGGGCGCTCGACAAGTTCAACCAGTGGTTCGACCGGCAGGCCGAGCGGTACCAACGAGTAATCGGGTGGGCGCTGGATCATCGGCTCGCGATGGTGCTGATCGCGTTAGGCTCGTTTATCGGGGCGCTCGTGCTCCAGGCCACTGTCGGTGGCGCGGGTTTTATTCCGGTGAGCGATCGCAGCGAAGTGAGCATGATCGTGGAGACGCCGCCGGGCTCGAACCTGGAGTACACCAGGCTCAAATCCGAGGAAGTAGCACGGATCGCGCGGAGTCACCCGGAGGTGGCCTATACCTACACGGCCATCGGCACGCCAATCCCGCTCCGGGCACCCGGCGTCGACCAGTCGCTCATCTACGTCCGGTTGATCCCCAAGGCCAAGCGCTCCATCAGCCAGGACGCGCTGGGGTCGGTCCTGCGGCGGGAGGTTGGCCGGGTAGGCGGGGCCAGCGTGTCGGTGTTCACCAGCGGGTTCGGCGGAGCGATGAAGCAGATCCAGATCGAGATGCGGGGCGAGGACCCCACGGTTCTCACCCGTCTGGCGACCAGGGCCGCAGCGCTGGTTCGCGAGGTTCCCGGAGCCGTGGACGTGGGGCTCTCCACCCGGGGCGAGCGGCCGGAGTTGCTGGTCGATCTCAAGCGCGGCCTGGCCGGATCGCTCGGTATCACCGTGGCTCAGGTAGCCCAGTCGCTTCGGCCCGCGTTTGCCGGGATCGACGCCGGCGACTGGGTCGATCCGACGGGGGAGACTCGTGACGTGACAGTGCGACTGACACCCGAGGCGCGGGAGCGAACCATCGATCTCGAACGCCTACCCCTGGTGATCACTGGCCCCGATGGTACTCCGGTGACGCTGCCGCTGGGGCAGGTGGCGACGGTGCGGCAGGGCATCGGCCCCGCGCAGATCAACCATCTGAACCGGGAGACGGTGGTGAACGTTCAGGCTAACCTGTACGGGCGCGCACTGACCGAAGTAACCCGCGATATCAACCTCAAGCTCGACAAGCTGCAGCTTCCGCCGGGGTACCGGATCACCCAGGGCGGGGAAGCGCGGGACCAGGCGGAGGTGTTCACGCGCATCTTCACCGCGCTGGGCGCCGCCGTGCTCCTGATGTACCTGATCCTGGTGGTCCAGTTCGGCTCCTTCCTGGATCCGCTGGCCATCCTGATCTCGCTCCCGCTCTCGCTGATCGGTGTGGTGCTCGCATTGATCATCACCGGGGACACGCTCAATATCATGAGCCTGATCGGGGTGATTCTGTTGATGGGAATCGTGGCCAAGAACGCGATCCTGCTGATCGACTTTGCCAAATGGTCCCACGAAAAGGGCACCCCATTGCGGGAGTCACTCATCGAAGCCGGCGGAATACGGCTCCGGCCGATCTTGATGACGACGATCGCCCTGATCGCCGGTATGATGCCGGTGGCGCTCGGCCGGGGTGAGGGAGCGGACTTCCGGGCACCGCTGGGTCGGGCGGTGATTGGCGGCGTGATCACCTCCACCTTGCTGACCCTGCTGGTGATCCCGACGATTTACGAAATCCTGGCCAACTTCCGGGAGTGGGTCACCGCCAAGTTCAAGCGGCGGTTCGTTCGGACTCATCCGGAGGCAGCGGCCAGGCCGGCAGGGTCGGTGGAGTAGTGGGACCGTACCTACTGGCCGCGTTGTGGCTTGCTCTGCCAGTGACCGCCCTGGCGCAACAGGAGGCCCAAAATGTCGCGGTCCAGATGCGGCACGTGGATTTCCATGTGGACTCGACCATCGTGCTGCACATCGAATATCTCCGGGGCGAGCTGCAGCCGACCTCGCCGCAACATTCACCCTACTTCGATGACAAGGACTCGTTCACCCTGGGGATCGACTCCGCTCGCATCGGCATCACGCCGAGAGGGCTCAGCGATCTCCTGAACCGCTACACCTTCGCCTATCCTGGGTCGCCGCTCCGCAGACTAACGATCAGCATCGAAAAGGGCCGGATCAAGCAGCAGGGTACTATGCGGGGGATCTCGTTCACTACCCTCAGCGATTTGACCCTGACCCCCAACGGGGAGCTGCGGCTGCATCCGACCTCTATCAAGGCTGCCGGGATGGGCGTCGGCGGGTTGATGAAATTCCTCGGTCTTCACCTCGCGAACCTGGTCAAGCTGAGGGGGAACAGCGGGGTTCGGATCGAGAAGAATGACTTTTTCCTCTCGCCGGCCGAGCTTCTGCCGCCCCCGACGGTAAAAGGCAGGGTCGGGGGAGTCGAGGTGAGTGACAGCGAGATCGTGCAGGTGTTCCAGCCCCCCGCCGGAACGGCGGTCCGGCCGCTGTCCGTGCCGGATCCGAAGGCCGCCAATTACATGTACTACCGGGGCAATATCCTCCGATTCGGGAAGCTCACCATGCGTGACACGGATCTGTTGATCCTTGATGCTGTGCCGGAAGACCCCTTTGACTTCTTTCTCGATGAGTACAAGGCTCAGCTCGTCGCGGGGTACTCGAGGACCAGGGGCGACGAGGGCCTCACGGTGGTGATGCAGGATTACAAGAGGGCGCCTCCACTTCCGAGTAAAGCCAGGGCCAACGCGCGCTAAGGCAGCGTGATCGTCCTCGGTGGGCCGATGTCGGAAGGCACCGGGATCGAGGACGAGGACTGGTCAGCCCAGATGGCTGGCGCAGTGTGCTTTCCCAGAGCACTATACCAGTCGTGATTCTCCTCCCTCAGCGTATTCCCCGTCCCCGAGATCCCCGATTGGGTGACCGGTGTGCGCGCCTTGCACTCGCTACCCTCCTGGCCGTGGGCGCCTGCAGTGGTGCATCCACCACAGGGCCTATAGTCATCACGTTCCCGATCAGCGCGCTGGGGGCCGAGGGCCAGGTGCTGGTCCGGCAGCTCGCGCGGTTCATGGCGGAGAACCCGGGCATCAAGGTCGAGCAGCGGGTGACGCCCGACGCGGCCGACCAGAAGCACCAACTCTACGTCCAATGGCTCAATGCCGGAGCAAGCGATCCCGACATTCTCCAGCTCGATGTGATCTGGACTCCGGAGTTCGCTGCCGCCGGATGGATCCTGCCGCTGGACGAATTTCGCCCGGATACAGCGGACTTCTTCCCCTCGACCATCGCCGCCAATCGGTGGCAGGACAGCCTGTATGCGCTCCCCTGGTTCATCGACGTGGGGATGCTGTACTGGCGCACCGACCTGATGACCGGGCCGCCGGCCACATTCGACGATCTAGTTCGGGAGGCGCGCCGGGCCAAAAAGCAGCCGGGGATCCGCTACGGGTTCGTCTGGCAGGGAGCTCGCTACGAGGGATTGATAACCACCTTCCTCGAGTACCTCGGTGCTTACGGTGGGCGGATATTGGACGGGGGGCGGGTGGTGGTCAGCTCCGATGCGGGTCGCCGGGCACTGACCGAGATGCTCGACGAGATTTACGGGGACGGGATCGTTCCCTCCGCCGTCCTCACCTGGCACGAGGAGGAGACCAGGTTCGCATTCCAGAATGGTGAATCGGCTTACATGCGGAACTGGCCTTACCCGGTTCCCTTGATGCAGGACAGCTCCAAGTCGCGGGTGGCTGGCAAATTCTCGGTGGCGCCGATGCCGGCCGGCCCGGGAGGGTCACACACCGCGGCCATCGGCGGCGCGCAACTGGCCATCAACCGGCGCACCGAGCACCCCGAGGCCGCCTGGGCGGTGATCGACTATCTCACCCAGCCGGAACAGATGCGGGAACGGGCCCGGGTAGTCGGGCAGTTTCCTACTCGTCCCCGCCTCTATGATGATCCCGACCTCGCCTCGGGGCTCATCATCCCACCCGCGACGATCCGGCAGATCATCGACTTTGCCGTCCCGCGGCCCGTCACTCCGGTCTACACCCAACTCTCCGAGATTCTGCAGATTCACCTCCACCGGGCCCTCACGCGTCAAACGGGGCCTGCTGCAGCGCTGGCCCAGGCCCAGACTGAGATGCAGCGTCTGTTGAACCGCGCCGGGCTGGGCACTGGAGAGCCGGTTGCTCGGCGCTGACCGGCGGTCCGGGATCGAGCAGCAGGAGGCTCGACTCGCCTGGCGGCTCATTCTCCCCGCCCTCGTCACCATTCTTCTCGTCGCCCTGTTCCCGCTTCTCTGGACTCTCTGGGAATCGCTGCACCTGCACGACCTTCGAATGCCCTGGCTGGGTAAGCCATTTATCGGGGTCGACAACTACGTCGAGGCGTTCAGAGACCCCCGGTTCTGGAGCTCGCTCGGGCACACCGGGTTTTTCGCCGTGACCAGCGTGGGACTCGAGCTGATCATTGGCCTGGGTCTCGCCCTGGCGCTGAACCGCGCCTTTCGAGGGCGCGGACTGGTGCGCGCCGCGGTGCTGATCCCCTGGGCGATCCCGACCGTGGTTTCCGCGCTGCTGTGGCGGTTCATGTTCGAGGGTGAGAGCGGTATCGTGAACACCGTCCTGGTGAGTCTCGGAGTGCTTCGGGAACCGGTCGTCTGGTTCATCCAGCCGGTGGCGGCGTGGGTGCCGGTGATTCTGGCAGACGTCTGGAAGACGACACCATTCGTCGCGCTCCTCCTGCTCGCCGGGCTGCAGAACATCGACGCTTCGCTGTATGAAGCCGCCCGAATCGATGGTGCGTCGGCCTGGCGACAGTTCCGTCACGTGACGCTCCCGCTGCTGAAGCCCGCAATCCTGGTGGCGCTCATCTTTCGCACCCTGGACGCGTTCCGGGTGTTCGATCTCATTTACGCGTTGACTGGGGGCGGCCCAGGCACGTCGACCGAGCCGATTGCCCTGTACACCTTTAACGCGCTCTTGCAGAACCTGCAGTTCGGGTATGGATCGGCACTATCGATCATCGTATTTGTAGTGACCTTCAGCCTGGCCATCCTCTACATCAGATTCCTCGGGGCGGAGCTCACTGGAGCCAAGCGGTGAACATGCGAAAATGGTGGCCCACCCTGGTTCTCGCACTGCTGGTAATCGGCAGCGCTTTTCCCCTCTACTGGGCGGTTCTCGCCTCGTTTACGCCGGAGGCCCGGCTCTTTCAGGCTCCGTCTCTGCTCCCGCGAGAGCTGGTACTCGAGCATTACCGGGCCCTATTCACCGAGCGAAACTTCTGGATCCCCATTCGCAACTCGCTCATCGTGGCCGGCACCACGACGGCCTTCTGCGTGACGATCGGGGCGCTGTGCGCGTACGCGCTCGCCCGGCTCCAATTCCGCGGCAAGGTGGTCCTTCTGGGATTCATTCTGGCCGTCGGGATGTTCCCCCAGATCTCGGTGGTGTCGCCGCTGTATCTGCTGCTCCGGTCGCTCCACCTGATCAATACCTATCCGGGCCTGGTGCTTCCCTATCTGACCTTCGCAATGCCGCTGACGGTCTGGCTCATGGTGGGGTTCTTTCGCCAGCTGCCCGCCGAGCTGGAGGAAGCCGCAATGGTGGACGGCGCCAGCAGGTTCCGGGCGTTTCGTGAGGTGATCATACCGCTCGCGCTTCCCGGCATAGCCACGACTGCGATTCTCACCTTCGTGTACAGCTGGAATGAGTTCCTCTTCGCGCTCTCGTTCACTCTCGGGCCGGACCGGCAAACTGTGCCCGTCGCGATCGCCCTCTTCCGAGGCATGTATCAGGTGCCCTGGGGCCAGATCCTGGCCGCCACCGTCGTTGCCACCGCTCCCGTGACGCTGCTCGTACTCGCCTTCCAGCGCCGGATCGTGCAGGGACTCACTGCCGGCGCGGTGAAAGGGTAACCATGGCATTGGTTCGTCTGGAGGGCGTCGGCAAGACCTATCCTAACGGCCACGTGGCCGCCAAGGGACTCGACCTCGAGATCCACGACGGCGAATTCATGGTCCTGGTCGGACCGTCCGGTTGCGGAAAAAGCACGGCCTTGCGGATGATTGCCGGGCTGGAGACGCCGACCGTCGGCCGCATCCTGATCGGAGACAAGGACGTCACCGCGCTTCCGCCGCAGGAGCGGGACATCGCGATGGTCTTCCAGACCTACGCGCTCTATCCCCACATGACGGTGCGGCAGAACCTGGCCTTCGGTCTCCGAATGCGGGGGGCACCACAGGATGTCATCGATCGCAGAGTCGACGAGGCGGCTCGCGCGCTCGCCCTCGAGCCGGTGATGGCCCGGAAACCGGCCCAGCTTTCAGGCGGGCAGCGCCAGCGGGTGGCGCTGGGCCGCGCGATCGTACGGGAGCCGAAGGTGTTCCTGTTTGACGAGCCACTCTCGAACCTCGACGCCAAGTTGCGGGTGGAGACTCGGGCCGAGCTGGCCCGGCTCCACCGGCGGTTGGCGGCAACGGTGGTCTACGTGACCCACGACCAGGAGGAGGCAATGACGTTGGGGAGCCGGGTCGCGGTCATGCGGGACGGTTTCCTCCAGCAAGTGGCCCCGCCGATGGAGCTATACCGACGGCCGGCCAACTTGTTCGTCGCGGGGTTCGTGGGGTCACCGGGCATGAACTTCCTTCCTGGAGAGGTCATGCCGGCCGCAACGCGAAAAGCCGGAGCGACTCTGGGCATCCGGCCGCACGATGTGGCGATCGTCCCCCGGGGAGCCGGCGACCTGGACGCCTGGGTTGATGTGGTCGAACCGCGAGGGAGCGAGCTACTGGTGTACCTACGGCTTGGGACTAGCGGTGACGGGGCGGAGCTGCGAGTGGTAGCGCCGCCGGAGCCCGCGATCGAGGCCGAGCAGGTGGTGGCGGTTCGGTTCGATCAGGGCAGACTCCACTGGTTTGAGGGCGAAAGCGGGAAACGGGTGGGATGAGGAGCTAGGGTTGCGGCAGCCGAGATAAAGCGTACTGCACCACGAGATTCGTCGTATTCCACAGCTGCACGTCTGAGCTGGTCCCATAGCGGACCGGCACCAGCTTCTCCCCCCTTATCTCATAACTCCAGAGCTCGTTGTGCTGAAGCCCCGATGCATTCACCGCATCCAGGACACGGCGAAGGGCCTTCCGGAACTGCCCCGACTCATCCTTCCCGCCCGAGATTTGGTCGGCCACACCAATCAGGAAGAGATTGACCTCACGTCCCCAGACCACGCGGGGTCCGTGGTACTGGTCGGTTTGAAATCGTTCCCAGATCTGGCGTGAAGCATAGGCATCGTTGGCCACCAGAGGGCCAAGCCCCTCCACGAACAGTCCTACGGGGTACGGGCGCAGGAATGGGGCAACCTCTGCGAGCGCCTCACTCGGCTTCAAGTCCGGATTCAGGAATAGCTCGGTGGCGGGGTCGGTATTGACCACCGGAATGGGCCGACCGTTGGAGTCGAGTGAGAGCGCCAGAACGGTGAGCGAGTCCCCCACCTCGCTGTGCTCGGCCATCACGTTCCTCCAATAGCGTCGCTCTGGCGCAGGCAGCCACGCCAGCTTCGCAGCGGTTCTGCGCCGGATCTCGGTCGGCGCGAGACCCACCTTGAAATGACGGCGCGCACCATTCCATGTCTCGATGCCTCGGCGCAGCGACGAGCGGTCACGGACGTAACCTGCGAGAGCACCGCTGCTGTCCGCGATCAGGCTGTCCAGCATCGGCGGCGTTATGCCCAGCGACGGCAGGAGCGCCAGGATCGTGTCAATGGACCGCAGCGCCCTGGGCACCCAGATGACGTTGATGTCCATCGCAAAGCGCCCGCCCGCGTAGCCGGCGTCGCTGTCCCGCCAGCTGGCGGATCGCCAGTGGGTCGAGTCGCGCTTGGGAAAACTCACCAGATTCACGGCTCGCGGGCTCCGAGTGTACGGCTGAGCTAGCGACGCGACCAGCGCCATCTCCCTGAGCATGAGGGACAAACGGGTCCCGCCCGGCTCTGATCCGAGCAGAAACGCATGCTTTCTCTCTGGTGATACCGCCGAATCCGCCAGGTAATGCGCCTCCAGCACCGGAAGCTGGAACTCGTCATCCATCATATGGTAGTTCTCCCGGGTCCTCTGCAGACCCCGAAGAATCTCCCGCGCCTGCCCCAGCAGGCTGTCCGCCCTCTGAGAGCGTTTGCGCGCCAGGGCATGGAAGTACCCGGAGACGAGCGAGTCGTAGACCACCCCATTCTCGCGAATGGCCTGGCCGCCGAGCGCCTCCTCGTGGCTCACGTCTCCCCGGGGACCCAGCTTCCGCAAGACGCTCGCGATCACGTGCTCCGCCATGTCCGGCGACCAGATCGGGCGCATCATGAGCGCCGTCATCATCATGTCGCGGCCAAAGTAGGTCGCGAAGTTCGGCAGGCCGGCCATGAGCTTCTCTTGCGAGCTCAGGAGCTCCACTCCCCGGATCTGGCGCTCCAGTCTGCGATAGCGGGTAGCGGCCTCAGGGCTGGAATCCGTGCGTGCGCGCTCGAAAAACTGAAAGAAAGACTGGTTGAAGATCTGTTTTCGGGAGAGCGGCGTGAGTGGGGAGGCATCGGTGGTGACGCGGACTCTAAACTGGACCGAGTCGCCGGGACGAGTCTCGATCGAGACGGTTCTTCCGGTGATCCTGATTCGGGTCTTCCGGGGATCCACCCGCAGCTCGAGCCCCAGGCGGTTGCGTCCATCGAGGGAAGGCCGGGCTACCCGCACGGTCACAAGGGAGTCCGGCGTGGACGACGTAATGACCGGCTCGAGGCGGGCGCGGAGCGCCGCGACACTGGCCGCATCGAGCAGCGCCAGATGACGGTTGCGCTCCTCGGGCGGAAGCCGGCTCACGTCGGCCACCAGAAGCGACTCCTCCGCGACCCGGAACGGCGGAGCGGCGAACGGCTCGAGATGGTGGCGTCCGTAGACGAAATCGCGTTCGACCCGCATGGAGCCAAGCAGGAACCAGCCAAGCTCGACCCGGGACACGTCGCTAGTCAGCCGATACTCGATGCTCCGGGTTGCTCCCGAATCGGATACATCCGCAGCGTCGGCACCCCATGTCACGTGGGCCGGCCGGCCTGCGGCATCGCGCACGGTAAAGCCGGCGCTTTCGTTCGCCCCGTCGGCCCAGACCAGCACGACGCGGGAACCCTGTGGTTGAACGTAGATCTGGACGGTGTTGTCCTTGGAGTCGCGATAGAAGCGGGTTTGGTAGCCCTGGTAGGAGGCAGTGTCGTCCAGGCCAGCCTCAGGGAACGTGAGTACAGGTAACGTGGGCCGCTGGGCATGCGCCCGAGAGGCGAAGCGCCCTCCGCGGTCCACCGCACTTGCTACGCTGGCACTATCAGGATCGCGGACTGCTGGCAAGTGCTGACGCGCGCTCTGGGCGCTCCACCCCTCGGGCTCGCCCAGCGTCAACATCGTCGCGCCAGGTCTTTCTTGAGGCGGGACTAGGCATCCGGAGCGCGCGTCAGCACTTGCCTCCGGACGGAGGACCCCTGTGCGGGAGCGTAGCAAGTGCGTCGGCGCGCGGAGGATGGCCTGTCCCGCCGACCATCCAACCGGTAGGGTTGCAAACACCAACAAGCTGAGAGCGATCACTCCAACCGTCCTCGCTGAGGATTGGTCCCGCGTGGGATCATCCGCCGGCCGCTCGAGTCGACAACGATGTCGTAGCGCTTCCCCCGCGAATACACATTCTTCAGCGTGAGCCGCGTGATTCGGGAGGGGAGCATCGGAGGAAACGCGGGCTCCAGTCCCTGCTCTCGCAGACGGAGCCCAGTGTAGCCGTAGATGACCTGTTGCAGGAAACTCCCGGCTCCTGTGAGAAAGTTGACCGCGTTGTTGGTCGGCGTTTCCGACAGCATCAGAAAGGGCCCCTTGAGCCAGTTCTGGTAGCTGTGGGGCAGCAGGGAGTCGACCAGTGCCCGATCCCCCAGCTCCGCCGCATCGACCGAGAGCAGCGCGCTTCCCATCATTGCTCCTCCGCCCTCGGCCATGAGGCGCCTGACCGCCGGCTCCAGGTTGCCCCGCTTGGCGCGGTCACTCATCGGCACTCCCAAGGGGTAGGCAAGGAGGGGAGTGACATCGCCCAGCGTGGAGTCCGGCGCCCCCTCGTAGGTGCGGAAGAACTCACTGACCGAGTCGTAGGGCATGTGCAGCTTGGCGGCAATTTCGTTCCACTGTGCAGTCGGCTTTTTGCCCAGCCGGCCGCTTGCCGCGACGGCAATCTCCAGGTTCTTACGGGCGACGGCGTTGGTATAGGCATCGTCGCTCACCCCGATCAGGCCCTCGGACACCGACACGACGTTCCTGATGTGGTATCGCTGATCGGTCGAATCGTAGGACGAGCGGCTCACCCAGAAGTCCGCAGTCTCCCGGATCACTGAGTAGCCCTCGCGCGCGAGCCATGCCGAGTCGCCCGTCGCCAGATAATACTGCCACTGGGCCAGCGCGACGTCGCCCGTCACGTGGATCTCCGAGCGGGCGTTTTGCACCGCGAAGTGGGGCGTGGTCTCGTCGCCCCGCTCGTCGGCCTCCCACGGGTACATCGCGCCGCGGAAGCCGTTGGCCTTCGCGTTGGCCTGCGCCGCGGGCAGGGTGCGCGCTCTGAACCCCACCAGCGAGTGGGCGATATCGGGATGAGTTACCAGGAGCGACGGGAACATCCAGGTATCGGAGTCCCAGAAGATGTGACCATAATAGCCCGCGCTGGACAGTCCCATGGGCGGTATGCCGAGCCGGGTACCCGAGTCGGCGCTGCAGAGGAGGTAGAAGAGCATGGAGCGAACGACCTGTTGCAGGGCAGGGTCGCCCTCGATCTCGATGTCGGTCTCCCATCTCTGGCGCCAGATCCGGCGGCTCTCGGCGGCCAGGCCGGCATAGCCACGAGCCCTGGCTAGCTCGGCCAGACGGGTAGCGCGCGCCAGCGGGGGAGACTCGGCGGTGAGCGACACGAAGCTCACGAGCTGGGTGAAAGTGTAGGTGCTCCCGCGCGACGCGTCGAAGGAAACCTCCACCAAGGCAGTATCCCCGGAAGCCACTGTACGCACCGTCGCGTGCGGCAGGTTCTTGTCCCAGGCGACCGCCGCCACCTGGTCCAGCCGGTTATCCCGCCCCTCGGGAGTCGACGTGAGCGACAGCCGAGCGCCGGCTGGCAGCCGAGCCACACTGCGAGACCGCACGATCATGCGGCCTGGGTACCAGATGTCGTCCGGTTTCCAATCCGGGGCCGCCTTGTCCAGGCTACCGAGCGCAAGGCGTCGCGGGGCCGGCAACCCAGTCAGGGCAAATCGCACTCGAAGGGGGCCGCGGTACTGGGGGGCGAGATCGAGGCGAATGCCCGCGATCCCTGGCTGGGCTCGCGAAATAAACGTCTCTACCCGCACCGACATCCGCCGGGTGCCCGTCACCCAGTGATAGCTGGTGCGTGCCGCACCGGTCTTCATATCGAGCACCTGCCGATATGCAGTGACGGCGCCGCCGGCCGGAGAGTTTGCCTCGATCCACTGCTTGCCATCGAATACGCCGATGGCATTCCATGCGGGGACCGCCACGATGCGGGGGACATCGCCGGGAGCGCTCTCGTACATATTCGCCATCAGAGACGTCGTCGCTCCGATACCGAGTGCCGGGATCACCAGACCGAGATGTCCGTTACCAATGAATGGGGAGGGCGAGCGGTTGGGATCGTCGGTGGTGAGCAGAAACGCGGTACTGACCGTGTCGCGGTTCTGCTGGGCGCCGAGTTGTGTGACCAACGTCAGCTCGACGCAGCAGAGCCCGAGCAGGAATGCTCGTGTCATCATCATGGATTCCTATAGCAGACGGCGGCGGGCCCGACCTGGACCCGTCGCCGGAATCTGCTGTTTCGTTAGACCGTGATCAGCGCGGTGTTCCGCCACCTCCAAGGTCGTACCTCACCGACACCTGGAACCGCCGAGGCAGGATAGGCCGGGCCAGGAAAATTCCGCCCGTGCTCACCACCCGCGGGTTTCCTTCCTCCAGCCCTTTGCCCTGAAATGCATTCAGCAGGTCGGCGTTGATCGTCGTTCCCTGAGTCAGGTTAAAACCCGCGCCGAGGTTGAAGTAGCTGTACGCCGGGAGCGAGGGGCCGGCCGAAATGGCGGTTGGACGTTTGTCCACCCAGTGCCAGTCGGCCTTGAGCTGAAGATCGCGAATGGTATACAGTGCCGCGGCATTGGCAATCGAGGTGGGCACGCCGTTCAACCGGCTGCCAATGTCCGCACCCGCCCCGCTGCCCAGCTCGGCCTTAAGCAGTGTGGCGGCTCCCAAGAGCTGGAACCCCGGGACGGGATTGACCACCAGCTCGAGTTCCGCGCCGTAGGATTTGTTCTCCGGTGACGGCTGGATGACCCACGCCGATGCCCCGGTGACCGGGTCGATCACCAAGCCCTGGCTCACCACGTTCTTCAGCTTGGTCCAGAAGCCGCCCACGGTGAATGCAAATGGGCCCATGAAGCCTTTGACCCCGCCCTCGACCGACTGCACCTGCCTCGATTCGAACAGGTTCACCTGTTGCTGGGCGCTTGCCTGCAGGAACTCGTCGAGCGCAGGCATCTTGTAGCCGCGCGCGCCGGCTGCGTAGAGCGAGAGGTTCCGTTGCAGGGCGTAGTTGAGTCCCAGCGACGCCGACCAATCCTTGATTCCACGGGTGAAGTGGCGGAAGCTGCCGTTCCCGAAGGTTTCGTTGTTGTAGGTCGTTGCCGGATTGAGGTCCAGGTCGAAGGCCGAGGTTTGCTCGGCGACCTGCACATACTTGTCGTATTCCCCCCGCACGCCAACGTCGGCTCGGAGTTGATCGGTGAGCTGGATTTCCCCGCCCAGCACGCCCGATATGATGCTGGTCTGACCGGAGCCGTTGGTGTATCCGGACAGCTGGTTCACAAAGCCGTTCTTGGTGACGCTGTCTGGGGCGCCGCCTCCCGCGGGAGTGACCACGGCGTCGAGGAAGTGGGTTTGGTCACCCACGTCGGTCAGGATCTGGGTAAAGAACCAGTGATTGTCCTGGGTATAGTTGGCGAAGTACGTGCCGAAGGACAGGGTGTGCTTCCCGAAGGTACGCCGGAGCTGAAACTGATCCTGGATCGCCGAGAGCGGCTTGCTTACATGGATCAGCTGGCCCGGTGCCACCAGGCCATTGGGCGTGGTGAACGGAAGGTGCGTCGTGCCATTCGCGTCGAACTGGTTGGTGTAGGTCAACGCCACCGTCGTGCCCGCTGGCAGCCCCAGCCCGCCCTGGCCCTTGGCCGCCGTGGCGAAGTCCGTCGCAGCCAGGACGTTGGACGGGACGAGAGCATTCCATTCCTGCTGGTCCTGCATCCACTGGGCGGTGTTCTGCAGGTGCCATTCCGGGGTCAGATCGAACGATGCGTCGGCGGTGTACCATTGGGCCTTGGTCCGGAGCCCATTGTCCAGCGGCAGATCCAGATCGCCCGTCGGCGTCGGCACCCGAAGGTTGAGCGCCTCCGGGCTGTTAAAGGAGCCGTAGTCGCCGAAGCCGGGGACGTACTGCGGGTCGTTCTGGTTGGTGAACGGGAGATCGAGGATGAACTGGTTCCGGTCGTCGATCACCTTGGCCGAGAGGCGGATGTAGCCGTTCGACAGCAGCCGGGTGACGCTGGCTTTCACCTGGCCGCCCCGGATGCCGGGGAAACCGGGGTCGCGCACGCCATGGTCGTAGCGATAGAAGCCGCCCACGTTGAACCGCATGGCGTCGCCCAGCGGCCCGTTGGCATTCATGTCGAGCCGGGCCAGACCCTCGGTGGCGCCGGTTGCCCGGACGGCTCCGCCGAACTCGTCGCCGCCGGTCTTGTTCAGCAAGTTGAGCATAGCGCCCGGCGTGTTGGACCCGAACAGGGCTGAGGCGCCACCCCGCACGATTTCCAGGCGCTCGACGTTCTCATCGAAGCGGATCAGATTGTCCGCATTCATGAAGTACGTGTGCATCGTGGGGAAGACGGGGAGCCCATCCTCCAGGAAATTCACGTACTCTACCCCCAGAATACCGCGTACCGAGTAGTTCTCGTTGACCTCGCCGCCCGAGCTTTCTACCCGGGTGAAGCCCGGGACATAGCGAAGCACTTCACTCGTGCTTCGCGGCACGGCCCGCTGGATGTCGGTCGGAGTGAGCGAGGTGACGGCAACGCTGGCGTCGAGGTTCATCCTAGGTGTCTGGGTGCCGGTGACCACCAAGGTCTGGAGCTGAAGCGGGTCCCTCCGCATCGTGAAGTTCTGGGTGGCCGTCTGATTGGCGGACACGGCGACAGTTGCAGCCTCCGGCCGGTAGCCGAGCAGGCGGGCATGGAGGGTCTGGGTTCCCTCCGGCACCCGCGTGAGTATGTACTCCCCGTTTGAGTGCGTCTGGGTGCCGAGCGCCGCGCTGATGTACACCTGTACGCCGGCAAGGGCGCCCCCCTGATCGTCCACCACTCTGCCGCTGATGGTCCCGGTCTGGGCCACTCCCTGCGCGGCGACATTCGAAAGCCCGCCAAGCAGTGGCAGGAGTAGCGCTGCGACTGCCAGACGGACGAGGCGATACCTCATAGCGGCATCCTCTCTAATTATGGGTTCCGCGATCGAGCGAACGAACACAGCGAACCTGGGCAGGATCCCAGCGGCGGACAGGCCCGAACCGCGCGGCCGAATGGAGCGACATGAAGGGGAGCGAAGCTGTTATTTGCACGAGGTAATTCCGACCGCGAGATATCCGGTCGCGCACCTGCCGCTGGGGTCGCCATGAATTACAACTTTCAGGGCGCCCGCGCAAGAGGGGCCCGGACAGCACGAGCCGGCCGAGGGTCTTCAGCGCTCCAGACCTCGCTGATGCTCCCGCATTTCGGTGGCCTCCCCCTCGATTGTTTCCGTGGAGCGACGCACCGAGAGCTTGCGGTGGGCCCGGCCCGCTCCGAGCAGCAGGAGCACTCCGAACACCAGCATGACCAGCCCCCACCAGAGATTGACGTTCGTCGAGCTACCGGCCGAGAGCGATGCCGAGCCGCTGCCGACCACCAGGCCGTACCCAGAAAGCATCAATCCGAGCACGGTGAAGAGCCCGCCGATGGGCACGCGGACATCGAGGCCCGCCGCTGCACTCATGAGTTCTCCTTAGAAAAACACCAGGTTGAGCGCGAGCGTAAGCCCGAGGACGATGACGGCTAGGGTCCAGGGCCGCTGGAACCAGGGAAGGGCCCGATCGCTGGGGCGGGGAGTGAGCGAGTACACCAGGCCCCGCAGCTCATCCGGCGCCCGGGGCCGGGTGGCGAGGCTCACGAGAATGGTGACCACAAAGCACGTGGTCCACGCCACGATGGCGGTCCAGAACGTCTGGGCCAGCTCGCTCGGGTACGTGTGCAGCATGCCAAGGAACCCACCCTTCACGCCGGGGTGAGTACCGGCCGGGAGCGTAAGCCCGTGATGAATGGCGGCAGCCAGCGTGCCGGAGAGAAGACCGACGAACGCGCCATGCCCAGTGGTGCGCCGCCAGAACATACCAAGCGCAAACGTGGCGAAGAGAGGCGCGTTCACGAAGGCGAAGACGAGCTGAAGCAGGTCCATGATGTTGTTGAACGCACTCGCGACATAGGCCGCGGCGATGGCGAGGAGAATGCCGCCGACCGTGGCAATCCGCCCCATCCACAGATAGTGCGCATCCGAGGCGCCCCGCCGGATGTGGCTCTGGTAGATGTCGTAGGTCCACACCGTGTTGAAGGCGGTGACGTTTCCCGCCATGCCCGACATGAAAGAAGCCAGGAGCGCGGTGAGGCCGAGTCCCAGCATCCCTGCCGGGAAGAGCCGCACCAGCATCATCGGTGTCGCGAGATCATAGTCCAGAACTACGTGTCCGGAGCCATCCAGCAGTGGCGCGCCGCTGGCCGCGAGCTTGGCTGGGACCAGGCCCTGGCCGATCCCGGCGGCGTGCTCGGCACCGAGCACCAGGGCGATCATCCCCGGCAGGATTACCAGAAACGGAAACAGCATCTTGGGCACCGCGGCAATGAGCGGGGTTCGGCGCGCGGCGGTCATCGAGTCGGCCGCCATGGCCCGCTGCACCACCAGGAAGTCGGTGCACCAGTAGCCAAAGGACAAAACGAAGCCGAGACCCATCACCAGGCCGAACCATTCGACCCCGATCGGGTTCCGGGCCGCGTCGCCCATGTTGGCCCAGGAGCTGGTATACGCGTTAGCCGGGAGCCCTCGCGTCGCGGCCACCTCGGCCAGCCGCGCCGTGAGGCCGTCCCAACCTCCGACCGCGTGCAGACCGAGGGCCACCAGCGGCGCGAAGCCGAAGACAATCAGGAAGAACTGCAGAACCTCGTTGTAGATCGCGCTGGTGAGTCCGCCCAACAGAACGTAGGCGAGTACGATCACGGCCGCGACCAGGATGCTGACATCGAAGTTCCACCCGAGGAGCAGATTGAGCAGCTTGCCCATCGCATACATCGACACGCCGGACGAGAAGATGGTCATCACGGCGAAGGAGACGGCGTTGAGCGTACGGGTCTTCTCGTCGAACCGAAGGCGGAGGTATTCGGGAACCGAGCGGGCGCGGGAGCCATAGTAGAACGGCATCATGAACAGCCCGACAAAGACCATCGCCGGGATAGCGCCGATCCAGTAGAAGTGGCTGGTGGCGATGCCGTACTTGGCGCCCGAGGCGCCCATGCCGATGACCTCCTGGGCGCCGAGATTGGCCGAGATGAAGGCGACGCCGGTAATCCAGGGCGAGAGCGAGCGACCGGAGAGGAAGAAATCGGTGCTGGTCCGCATGCCCCGCCGGAGGCTCCATCCCACACCCAGCACGGCCGCGAAGTAGACCGCCATGACCGCATAGTCGATCGGCGCCAGATGGGTGACGGGATTCGATACCATACTACCTCAGAATGTACTGCACCGTGGAGACCACCCTCACGATCTTCTGGAGCTGTCCACTCTCGTTCACTCCCGGAGCCTGGTCGCGGGGAAGGATCACGAATACGCCCTGGCTCGCCTGGCGAATGCCGCCGAGCGCGCTGCGGGAGTCGGTGGCAAACTGCTGGGCGGCCTCCCGCGCGTTGGCCGTCGCCTCGGCGACCATGGCCGGCTTCAACTGGTTCAGACGGGTGAATATGAAGGTCGGCCCGCCAATACCGTACTCGCCGCTGGAAGAGAGGATCACCCCTCCCGCGACCAGCTCGCTGACCCGCTGGCTCGCGGCCATCACCACGTCGGGAGCACGGGAGCGGACGATGACGGTTTGCTGGATCACGAAACGAGGTCCGGCACGTTCACCCGGGAAACGGTTGGCGTCCGCATCCGATACCTCCAGCGCCTGGAGTTGAACCGCCGTCGTGTCGATGCCGTGTCGGGTGAGGAAGGCAAAGACCTGACGGGTGCTGCGGGTGAGCCCGGCCTGGGCCACTGTCAGGTCGTTGCCAGTGCTGACATAGCGCAGTGGCCAGAGCGCAAGATCGGCCGTGACCTCGCGCTCGGCCAGACCCTTCACCTCAACGTACCGCACCGATGAGCGACCCTGAGTGAAGCCGTGCCCGATGAACCAGCCACCGAGGGCCAGGCCCACAGCAATCATGACGGCGGACATAAAGAGTCCGTCGCTGATGGTCGAACGCGGCGGCATGCCGCGAATCTACTCCGGCCAGGGCGCTCCCGCGAGACAAGGCCGGGGCACGCTACCTTTCTCCTCTCCCAAACAGGGGTGACTCGTTGGGGTAGCGACTCCCGCACGCGCCCGTTCCGGCACCGAACGCTGGATTCTCGTCGCCAGCATTCTGGGTTCCAGCATGGCATTCATCGACGGCACCGTCGTCAATGTCGCCCTGCCTGTGCTCCAGAATGCACTCGGCGCTACCGCGGCCCAGGTGCAGTGGGTGGTGGAGAGCTACGCCGTCGCGCTCGCGGCGCTGCTGCTGCTCGGCGGCGCCCTGGCGGACAAGGTTGGCCGACGCCGCATCTTTGCAGTCGGGGTCACGCTCTTTGCCCTGGCTTCGGCGGGATGTGCCCTGTCCCCGAGCATCAAGTGGCTCATTGCCGCTCGCGCAGTGCAGGGACTCGGTGGCGCGCTCCTGGTCCCTACCAGCCTGGCTCTACTGGGCGCCGGAATTCCGGCGGAACGCCGGGGTCAGGCGATCGGGAAGTGGTCGGCCTTCTCGGCCGCGACCGCCGGCCTGGGTCCGGTCCTGGGCGGCTGGCTGATCCAGGTGGCCTCATGGCGCTGGGTCTTCTGGATCAACATCCCGATCGCGGTTGTAACGCTGGGCATTACGCTGCGGGCTGTGCCGGAGAGCCGAGACGAGAAGGCGCGCCGGCTCGATCTGCCGGGAGCCGCCCTGGCTACCCTGGGATTGGGTGGACTGGTCTTTGGTTTGCTCGAGGCGCCGCGACTGGGCTTCGTCCACCCCGCCATCCTTACCGGGCTCATCGGCGGCGCGCTGATGCTGGCTGTCTTCGGCCTGGTAGAAGAGCGCTCGCCCGAGCCGATGGTCCCGCTCGACCTGTTCCGCTCCCGTAGGTTCACCGGCGTCAACCTCCTCACCCTATTGCTGTACGCTGCGCTCGGCGGCGCATTTTTCTTCGTGCCCTTCGACCTGATCCAGGTTCATGAGTACTCTCCGGCCGCGGCGGGAGCTGCCATGCTTCCGCTCATCGCGCTGTTGTCGCTGCTCTCGAGCCGGGCCGGCCGGCTGGCCGATCGCTATGGCGTAAGATGGGCGCTGATCATCGGGCCACTGATCGCGGCCGCAGGCTTCGCCCTGTTGGCCGTGCCGGGGACAGGCGGCTCGTACTGGACCACGTTCTTCCCCGGCATGCTGGTCCTCGGGTTGGGGATGTCCGGCACCGTGGCTCCGCTCACGACCGCGGTCATGACATGCTTCGGTCCCGAACGCGCCGGCGTCGCCTCCGGTATCAACAACGCGGTCTCGCGCACCGCAGCGCTGCTCTCCATCGCGGTCTTCGGGCTCGTCGCCTACCAGCGGTTTGGCCGGTCGCTGGCTCACCGGCTGGACAGTCTGGGCGTCTCGCCGGAGGTTCGCGAGCTGCTCTGGCGGGACCGGGGAAAGCTTGCGGCACTCAGCATCCCTCGCTCGCTACCGAGTCAGCTCCGGCGCAGCCTGGGGCAGGCGGTTGATGCCGCCTTCGTGGACGCCTTTCGAGCCATCATGCTCCTTGCTGCCGCCCTGGCCGTGGCGGCGGGTGTGATTGCCTGGCTTCTGATCACACCCTCTGGAAAACCTGACGCGGCCAGGAGGTGAAAACGATGGCCGTGAAACCGCATCGGCGCGACCCCAGGATTTACTTTTGGGCGGCCGTGGTGACCTGCACCGCAGAGACCCGCCACTTCCCGTCCTTGTCCTTGGTCCAGACCTCCATGACCCAGCCGTTGTCGCCCAGGAACCGGCGGACGTAGGTCTCGCGATAATGCTTGATCTGGACCTGCTCGGGAGACGAGCTGCGCCTCGGCTTCTGGGTCTTCATCAACGCCAAACGCTCGCCTTTGTTCATCAGCTTGCCATCGGCCAGAACGACAGTGAAGTCGTCAGCCGTGTATCGGTCCCAGGTGGCGCCGTCGGCATTCAGCACGGCTTGACTCCGCCGCTGCATCGCTTCCTCCAGGTCGGCTGGAGCCTGAGCGGCGGCGTCAGGGATGAGACAGATGAGAAGCAGGGTGAGCTGGAGAGTGCACAACCGAAGCATGATGGCCTCCGTGTAGTTCCGTGAATGTCTAGATTGCTCCCGATTACGGCCCTTGTAAAGTCGTTGCTCGAAGAAGCCCGTGCTGGGCTGCGGCAGGATCGCCGGCAGACACTCGATGGTGGCACCGAAGTTCTGATCTCCGGTTATCTCGTGACGGGCTCGGCGTAGAGTCACGACGGGCCGGCCGAGGGTCAGGTTTCCCGACTGTGTGGGCGAGAGTGGACCCAGCGTCAGACGTGTATGCTCCCGCCCACGTCTCCATGAACGCGCTGTTGATATTGCTGGGCCTGATAGTAGGGCTCTGCGGCTGCGCTAGGGATACGTCCCTGGGCCCGGACGCTCCTCAGGTTTATCGCGTTCTCTTTGTCGGCAACAGCCTCACCTACGCCAACGATCTTCCGGGAACCGTCGCGCTGCTGGCCTCCGGCGCCGGCGACTCGGTTGAGGTCGAGTCGGTCACTCGTCCCGGCTTTGCGCTGATTGACCATGTGGAAGGGGGGAGCAACGCGGTCGAGGTTATCCGACAACATCGCCTCCTTCGACCAGGTGCGCGTTTCCTATCAGGAGGCAGCTCGCGCCGTCGACGGACTGTTCTTGCCCGCGGGGGAGGCGTGGAGGACAGCGTGGGCGGCCGATCCATCGCTACCGCTATATGGCGACGATGGATTTCACCCATCCGAGCTGGGCACCTTTCTGGCAGCGCTGGTGGTGTATGAGGGGATCACGCGCCGGGATGCCCGGACACTGCCACCCAGCGCTTTTGCCGGCGGGCACTCGCTGAACGTCTCGGCGGGAACAGCCCGTCTACTCCAACGCGCGGCGCACGAGACAATAGCCCGTTTCGCCGGTACTCCTTAAGCTTTACATATGCTCCACAGATGCCTTTTCTCGCTCGTTCTCCTGGGCAGCATCGCCGGCTGCGCCGGCGGCCGATCGGCGTCGGCTCCGCCACCGGCCAGGCCGAGCGTATACCGGGTGCTCTTCATCGGGAATAGTCTCACCTACACCAACGATCTTCCGGGCACGGTGGCCGCGATGGCGCTGGCTGCCGGTGACACGATCCAGACCCAGACGGTCGCGGCACCCAACCTGGCGCTCATCGATCATGTCGCCGGGCAGACCAATGCGGTGGAAGTCATCAAATCGGGACACTGGGACTACGTCGTTCTCCAGCAGGGTCCCACGCCGCTGCCGCTCTATCGTGACACTCTGATCCTCGCCACCAAATGGCTCCAGCCGTACATCCGGGACGCCGGCGAGGATCAGAGCCAGTTGATGGTGTGGCCGTCGGCCACGAAGCGCGCCAGCTTCGACGAAGTACGCCGCTCGAGCCAGCTCGCCGCAAAAGCCGTCGGCGGTGTCTTTCTACCGGCGGGCGAGGCTTGGCGCGCCGCGTGGGCGGCAGGGCCCCGGATCGGGCTCTACGGCCCTGATGGATTCCATCCGTCGGAGCTGGGGACCTATCTCACGGCCCTGGTTGTGTATGAGGGACTCACCGGCAGGGATGTAGAGACGTTGTCCCCCAGAATAACGGTGGCGGGGAAGCGGCTTCAGATCCCCACGGCCACGGTACGATTACTGCAACGTGTGGCCCATGAAACGGTGGTTCGCTTCCGGGAGGAATAGGGCGGGAACGCTGAGCGCCCGTTCAAGGAGCATCGAGATGGCCCGCACACGCTACACGCCGAGCACTACTCCGCTGGATCCATCCCCCAGCCCGCTGCTGCTCTTTATCCAGCAGGCCCAGATGGCACTGGTGAACGCCGAAGCCGACCGCCTCAAGGCAACCGAGCAACCGCCAGCAGCAGCAGCTTAACCTCCCGATAGCCCGGAATTCCCGAGCGAAACCGAAGCTCCGCAGCCGATCGTCCACCGTTGTCACGTTCGCCCAAGGAACGGCCCCAGCTCGTGTAACGATGGCGCTGGCATACGAGGCTGCCGATGTCTGCACCGAGCCTTGATACTCCCGTGAGTGACTCGACTTCCAGCGTGGCAGGCCAATCCGGCAGACCGGACAGTGTCGCATTCCTCGTCGCCGTCAAATACTGAGCACTTCCGCGCCCATCGAGCGCCAGCCATCGTCCAGTATCCTCCATTCAAGGGCGCCATGCTCTCATGGATTCGTAGCCGTCGGGCGGGTGAACTCGGTCGTATCGCTATGGTTCTGCTGGTTGCTGCGTGCGCCTCGGGTGGCGACGCGGTGCCTCCAGTTTCCATACCGCAGCCGCTTGCCATCGCGGTCCCGCGGCCAGTACGCCCGCGTACGCAGCCGTCGAAGCCAGCCGTGCCGGCCCGTGCTTCGATCCCAGTACGCGTGCCAACCACGCGCGTTCCGGCGCCTGAGCGCACACCCGAGCCGCTACGTGCCGCGCGGACGCGTCCACCCGTAAAGGTCCGGGTGGACAGCGCCGCAATGGAGCGGGCAATCACCAAGCGATACACCTACGAGCCGTTGTCGCTGGCCCTGGCCAAGCGCACCCGCAAGGCCGAGCTGGCCGACCGGGTTGCCGCGGCCGTGGTGTACGAGGCCGAGCGGAATAAGATCAGCCCCAGCCTGCTGGCCGCGGTGCTGTTGATCGAGAACGCGCCGTTCGACACCACCGCCATCAGCAGCCAGGGCGCGGTGGGATTGATGCAGGTGATGCCGGTGCACATCGGCGGTTACGGCTGCCCTTCGCGAGACCTGAACAGCGTCGAGGCCAATATCTGTCACGGCGCCAGGATCCTGCAGCAAAATATCAGGCGGGCCAAGGGAGCCATCCCGCTGGCGCTGAAGCGCTACAACGGATGCGTGCGGGGCAGGAACACTCCCCGTTGCCATCGGTATCCAGGCCGGGTCCTTCGCATCGCGTCGAAGTTGCGGCACGAGATGCTGGTGAACGCCGCCGGATTCGAGGGTGGGCTGCCGGAGGACATCGCGCTGGCCGGTGAGCCCGGCCCCGCAGTGACGGTGCCGTCTCAGCCGGTGCTGGAGCCGGACACGAGCGTCACCATAACAACCACCTCGGCCAGCGAGTGCACGACCTTCATCGGCTGCCTGAAACACCGCTGGAGTCAGCGGTAACGTAGCGCCTCGTCAGCGCACTACCGTGACCTCGACCCGTGACGCAAGCCGGGGCGTGTGCCAGACGCGGTGGGTCTGGGCGCGGAAGTCCGAGGCCCTGGCCCGGAAGATGTTCGGAACCCAGGTCTGGGGGTTCCGGTCGTAGAGCGGAAACCAGGTGCTCTGAACCTGCACCATGAGTCGGTGCCCCTCCTTGAACGTGTAGCTCTGCTGGTGCAGGTCCACCGTAAAATCGAGCGGCGTGTTGGGCTCTAGTGGCGCCGGCGCCGAGAAGCTCTTCCGGTAGCGTCCCCGCATGATGTCGTGGGCCACCATGAGCTGGTAGCCGCCCTGGCTCCAGTTCTCCGGCACGCTGTCGGGGAACACGTCGATCAGCTTCACCACCCAGTCTGCGTCGCGCCCGGTGGTCGAGGCCACGATCCTGGCGCGGACGTCGCCGGCGATGAGCAGATCCTCGCTCAATGGCTCCGAGATCCAGGTCAGGACGTCGGGGCGGCCATCCACGAACCGCTGGTCTTCCGTCTCCCAAGTCCGCCAGCGCGAGCCGCGGGGATCGTAGGTCTCCTCGACCGGCCGGGCACGGTAGGGCACCGGATGTGCCGGATCGGAGATGTACTGATCGAAGGCCACTTCGCCGGCGGCCGGCGGATCGAACGACAACCTGCCGCCCGCTCGGAGAAAGATGCTGCGCGGCGTCCCGTTCTTGGGCGGCCAGCTGTCGAACGATCGCCATTCCTTCGCGCCGGTATCATAGAGGTACGCCTCGGCCTCAGCCGCCGTCTCCTTTTCCTTGAGATAGTGGGCGAACCACGGCGCCTCGACATCGCGGAGATAGCCTTCGGCCGTCCCGGGATCCACCACCATCATCCGGCGCGCCTCGTTCCGCCATCCCCCGTGGTTCCAGGGGCCCATCACCAGGAAGTTCCGGTGCGCGGAGTCGCCCCGCTCGAGCGCACGGTAGGTGGCGAGCGGGCCGTAGCGATCCTCCTGGTCCCACCACCCTCCCACGGTGAGGGTCGGCACCGCCGGCCGCTCCAGTACTCGCTGCGCCGCCCGTCTCTGCCAGTACGCATCGTAAGTTGGATGGGCGACGAACGCGCTCCAGGTCGGCACTTTCCCCCGGAAATACTTCGCCTCGACGTTGGAAAGCGGCCCGAGCCGCCGGTACCAGTCGTAGGTGTCCCAGGTGCCGATCGGCAGGGGCACCGACATGTCCGAGCTCAGCTCCATGCTGCCGGCATACTCGAACCCATACGAAAGACGGAAGGCGCCCTGGTGGAAGAAGTCGTCGCCCATCCAGGTGTCGGTCATCGGCGCCTGGGGTGATATCGCCTTTACCGCCGGATGAGGATCGATGCCGGCCATGGTGGCGAGCCAGCCAGGGTAGGAGACCCCGAGCACGCCGGCGCGCCCGTTGTTGGCGGGCACGTTATGGAGTAGCCACTCGACCGTGTCGTAGGTGTCGGTGGTCTCATCTGTAGCCTTGGGATCACTCCGGTCCCGCAACGGGTGATTCATGAGGAACTGACCTTCGCTCCCGAACCGGCCGCGAATGTCCTGGTAGACGAAGATGTAGCCGTCGGCGGCGAGGAACCGGTAGTCAGGTCGAAGGGCGGTATCCCCGGCGACGCTGTAGGGCGTGCGCTGGATGAGGAAGGGCAGCGGCTGGTGAGGGCCGGTCGGCTCGCAGATGCTGGTGTAGAGATGCACACCATCTCGAACCGGGATCTTCACGAACCGACAGGAGTATGTCGACGGCGAGATCGATTGAGCCGGTGCCGGCACCGGCATGGCTGCCACCCCAAGAAACGTCCACAGGACCATCCAGCGAGGGATCAGCACGAACGGATTCTCCTTTCTAATAGGTCACCACAGAGGCACAGAGGACAGAGAGGAATCATCCGCGATGTCGTGAGCTCGAGGGGTAGATGATCTCTCTGTGACCTCCGTGCCTCTGTGGTGAAATCGTTTGAGAAATGCGACTGAAGGTAGATCAGAACGGCATCTTGTATTCGGGTGGGGTAACGCCGTTCAGACGGAGATACGGCACCAGCTGTCCGAGAGTCCAGACGGAATGCTCGAACGAAAGGCCTCCTTTCATGTCTCATTCAGCAACGCACCGCCGGACCGGACGTACCGGAGTCGTCGCGCGAGGTCCGGCGGCCGTCAACCGAGCTATCCTCTTCAAGACCGCTTCCGCGACGCCTTCTTCCGCCGTCCGCCCTTCTTGGCGGGCACCTTCGCTCCCTTCTTCCGGGCCTCCGACAAGCCGATCGCGATCGCCTGCGCCCGGCTCTTCACCTTGCCACCCCGCCCACCCTTGCCGCTCCTGAGCGTGCCTCGCTTGCGCCGGCGCATGGCGCTCTCCACCCGCTTGCCGGCTGCCTTGCCGTATTTCCGCCCGCTGGATTTCCGGGATGATCGCTTCTTCGTTGCCATAGGACCTCCGAGAGAGAGACGGACCAAAGCTATAAAGGGCCATGGGCCGTTGGCTGTGGGCATTGACCACTTGGGCTCCCGGCACAAGACTCAGGAGCTTACCGGCGCAGCCCATAGCCCATAGCCCATAGCCCATAGCCCATAGCCCATGCCCCTTATGCACCACTACCTAGTGCGTCCCGGAAAGAAAGTTGACCTGGACAAGATCGATCCGAACGATGTTCACCTTGCGGCCGGCGGTAAGGCCGAGGCAAAGAAGAAGAGCGCTGCCATTCAGCAGCGCCTCAGTGAGTTGCAGGAACTGCTCTTTGCCGGGCACGAACGAAAGCTCCTCGTCGTGCTTCAAGGGATGGACACATCCGGCAAAGACGGCACGATCCGACATGTCATGGCCGGCTTCAATCCCCAAAGCACGCGGGTCGCGTCGTTCGGAAAGCCGACGCCTGTGGAGCTCGACCACGACTACCTCTGGAGGGTGCACCGGCAGGTGCCCGCGAAGGGCGAGGTGGTGGTCTTCAATCGAAGCCACTACGAGGATGTGCTGGTGGTCCGGGTCCACAATCTCGTCCCCAAGGCAGTGTGGCGGGAGCGTTACGACCAGATCAACGTGTTCGAGGAAGTATTGGCCGAGAGCGGCACGGTAATCCTGAAATTCTTTCTGCATATCAGCAAGGACGAGCAACGGGCCAGGCTACAGGCCCGGATCGAGGATCCGACTAAGCGCTGGAAGTTCCAGCACGGCGATGTGGAAGAAAGGGAGTTCTGGGATGAGTACCAGCGGGCGTACGAGGATGTGCTCTCGAAGACCTCAACCGAGCGGGCGCCCTGGTACGTCGTGCCTGCCAACCAGAAGTGGTACCGCAACTACGTGGTTGGCTCGATCGTGGCCGACGCTCTGGATCGCCTGCACATGAAGTATCCGGAGCCCGACCTCTCAGGCATCGTGGTCAAGTGATCAGAACGCCCTGGCCGTGATCAACTCCGGCCGATTGCCGTCAGCCTTGCTCATCAGCTTCAGGAACTCCCGGTATCCAGCCCTCGCGGCTGTCCGGTCTCCGGCAAGCTCGGCGGCTCGTGCGGCGCCGAACAGGCTGCGAGCCCGTCCCCGTTCGCGAGCCAGGGTGGCGCGATACGCTTTCAGGGCGGCCTGGTATTGTCCTGCGGCAAGGAGCATGTCTGCTTGAAGCTCGCGCGCGGGGAGCAATTCGGCCGGCGTCACCGGGTGCTTGTCGGTAACCTCTTCGCTGTCGGCGGCGGCGCGCGCCAGCTCGAGCGCGGCCGTGGTGTCGCCGCGGGCGAAGCGCACCCAGGCTTCGGCCGCGTCGCGCTTGATGCCGACCACCCTCGCCCAGTAGGCTTCCTGCCGTCCCGCCAGACCGGTTGCAATGCTGTCGAGCGCGGTGATGTCGGCCCGGGCCGCAGCAGGACTGCCACTCCGCGCCGCGCCTAGCGCGCGGGCAAAATGGCTCAGGGCGGTGGGGATGCCGAGGCCCTGAGGGGCGGCCACCGGGAGTGCGGCCGCGGCCGCCCAGTCGCCCCGCTCGAGGGGCACCCGCGCTGCCATTGCCGTCCGGTTGTAATCACCGATGAGCCTGCTCCCACTCGGTGGAAGGATGACGCGCTGGCCAATCGCCACTGCTGCCCGCGCAGCTGAATCCTGGCCCAGCTGGAGATAGGCATAGACCGCGTAATCGAGGGCATGAAGCTCCTCGCCTGCGCCCCCCATTCCTCTCGACTTGGCGTACTCGGCTCCCGCGCGATACGCCCTCCAATTGGACGCGATCGTCTCATCCCAAAGGCCCAGCCGCACGAAGATGTGCGACGGCATGTGCTGGGCGTGAGGCGCAGCCGGCGCGATGCGGGCGTAGCGGCGTGCCGCATCGAGGCCATGTGACGCCAGTTGAGGAGAGTCGGTCGAGTGGATGATGTAGTGGGCCAGCCCGGGGTGATCGGGATACCTCGCGAACAGAGGATTGAGGATGGCGGCGGCGCGCTTCTGTTGCGCAAAGGTGGTGTCGGTGCGAGGCGCCGTTGCCACCAGCGCCAGGGCATAGTAGATGGCGACCTCGGTATCACGGGGAAGGTCCCGGTGCAGGCGCGCCATCGTGTCGGCATACGCTTGCAGCCGCGTCGCGTTGGGGATCGCCGCGGCGTCCCGGTAGAGTGCCGCACTCGCGGCGATGAATCCTTGCTCCCGCCGGGTTGGAGTTGGTCGTGCAGAGGCGCGCGCAGCGGCTTCGACGCCGCGGGTGAGGGCTTCGCCGGCGGGGCCGCCGGCGAACGGATTGCCCCAGGCGTTCAGTGCCAGCCCCCAATACGCCATGGCACAGTCCGGGTCCGCGTCGAGTACGGCCGCAAACGCACGGTCACCCTCATCCCACCAGAACGAGTGCAACGCCGCCACGGCGTGCTCGAACCTGCGCCTGGCCTCGGGAGCGCAGGACACGGGAAAGGCGACGTGACCCAGCCGTCCCATCCCGTGGTGGTGAGCCTCCGCCTCCTGTCCCCTTGCCCTCGGGGTGGCGACGAGTGCGGCTGCCGTCGTCACCAGGGCGGTGAGGATAGAAGGGGTGCGGTACCAGGGCGACGTTGGTGTCATGATCCCTCGGAAGCTCCTTCCTCTTACTTGCGCTCAGGTCGCCGGATTGTGCCTGACTCGGTCTCCTCGAGGCTGAGCACCGGCAGCTCCAGGCGCCAGAGGATGGCCGCAAAGCGGACCACTACGATTGTCGTCATGCCGGCAAGGGAGGCGGCATCGCGGTGCACGCCCGCCCGCTCGAGCAGGAGATAGAGCGTAGCCCCTACAATCGTCGAGCTGGCGTAGAGCTGGCCTCGCCGAAGGATCAGCGGAATCTCGGCGCAGAGTACATCGCGCACCATGCCGCCGGCGACCCCAGTGATCGTCCCCATGAGCACCGCGAGCAGGCCCGGCAATCCCGCCTGCTCGGCGATCTGGGTGCCGCCGATGGTAAAGAACGCCAGACCAAGCGCGTCGGCAACGAGCAGGCCGCGCCGGCCCGGCACGTGGAACCGCACGTACACCAGCGTGAATGCGGTGGCGCCGAGAATCACCAGCAGGTACGTGGGATCGGCGATCCAGAAGATGGGATGGCGGTTGAGCAGGACGTCACGCAACGTGCCACCGCCGGTGGCGGTCACCATGGCGATGACGGCGACGCCGAGCCAGTCCAGACTCTTCCGGCCGGCGGTGAGGACGCCGCTGACGGCGAAGACGCCGGCGCCGAGGAGTTCAATGACGTGACGAATCGGCGGCTCTCATTTCCGACTGGCCTTGGCCCGCGCGAATCCGGACCCGACGGCCGTCTCGCTCGACGGCGACCTCGCGCTGGGTGCGCGGGGTGACCTCGAGACCGATCTTGGCGTTCTTGTGGACGCTCAACCGCTCCGTCTATCCCCACCACGAGGCACCGGTACCAGCCTCCGCCGGAGTGCGTTGCCCAACATCGCTCCGATGCCGCCCGCGACCACGGTGTAACCCGCCAGGAGCATCCCGCTCACCAGCCACAGCTCACTGGTGGAAGCGGTCACGACCCGGGTGAGAAGGACGAGCAGCTGGCCGACGAAGACTCCGGCGACCGTCGCAATGGGCTGGCCCGGTCCGAGGAAGCCGAGCATGAAGCCGATAATCAGCAGTCCCACGGAATAGAGTGGTCCCTGGCTGTTCCATGGCAGAGAATCGTCCGACAGGAGCGCCGGCACCACCCAGAGTGCCAGGCCCAGAGCGGCTCCAAGGGTGAACACGGCCAGTCGCGAGAGTCGGGGCATCACAGTCTCCGTGCGAGGGAAGCCTGGTTAATCTGGCTGTCGGCGTCCACAAAGCCTAGTCGTCGAGCGTCGCCACCGCCCAGACCGGCAGATGGTCGCTGCTGCCGCGGGCATCGAGCACGGTGCCCGCGGCCCCCCGGTCGGGGCTAGCGAGACCGCGGACGAAGATGTGATCCAGTCGTCCCAACATGTGGGTCGAGGGACCGTGCTGCGTGGGCCAGCCGTAGCCCATCTCCCGCGCCAATTGCCCGACACCCTCGTCGTTCATGTCTCCCCCAATCACCACGCGCGGATAGCTTGCGGCATCCGCCAGGATGGTTTGCAGCTGCTCCCGCCGGGAGGCAGGTGTGAGATCCGTCATGGTGCCGAGGTGGGTAGAGTAGACGCGCACCAGGCGGGAGCCGACCCGGATCGTCGCGGCCGTAGCCGTCCGCTGGGTACGGGCAAAGCGGGACACGTGGGGGAGTACGATCTTCCCGTCGGCCACGATGGGCCAGCGGGAGAGCACCGCATTACCGAATGGCCGCTGGGTCCTGAACGCGAGCACCGCGGGGTAATAGACGTACCCGAGACCGAGCGCCTCGGCAATGCGGCCGGTCGCCTTCTCATCCATCTCCTGGAGCAGGATCACGTCGGCATCGCGCAGGGCCGGCTCGGAGGTCAACAGCGCAATGGCGCTGTCTACCTGCCGCGCGAAGGCGATGTTGAACGACACCACCCGCAGATGAGTCGAATCAGCCTGGTCGGTTGTGCGACCGGGGCGTGGCGAACCGGCGTAGCGCGGCCCATCGGGGCTCACGTAGTTGCGGCCGGTACGGCAGCCCGTAAGCGTGACGAGTGTCAGAAGCAGCGCCGTACGCCAGGAGGTCTTCAGAGCCTCTCCTGCGGGGGCAGGCCCTCCCCGCGCGCCTTTTCCTCGAGGATGTAGTACCCCATCTCGTCCAGCGCCATCTGGGCGTACATGAACGCCTCACCTTCGTCGGTCATCGGCTCCTTGCCGAAGCTATCGACCTGCGGATGATATCATCCCCGATGCCCCACTTCTCAGCCAGCGGGATGAGATGGCGCAGGTGCGGAGGCACCCGCTGCACATCGAGATGGATTACCGGTCGGTTTTCCGCATAGAGCCCATACTCCCGCTGCAGCTCACTGGCGGGGGCAATGCCGGACGCGCGGTGACGTCGTGTCAGGGCCCATGCAGCGGCCACGACTGCCACCAACCCCAACATGGCTGCCAGGAGGTGCACGTTACCTAAGGTCGAAGTAACCGGAAGGCGTGGATCCAGTCGTTGTCCCGAAACCCGGGAATGCACCAGAGCTGCGCCAGTGGCTCTATGGCCCTGGCCGCAGCGACCCCGCCCATGTCTTCGCTGTCCCAGCCGAACTGCTCGAGGATCTTGGCGACCACCGCCTTCGCCGCGGCGTCGTTGCCGCAGTAGAACATGGTCGGCGGACCGCCGGCGAGCAGAGGGTGCACCATGAGGTCGCTGCCCACGCTGTTGAATGCCTTCACAAACGCAATTCGGGGATGGGCAGCCTGGAGCCGCTCCATCAGCGACTCGTTGGGTCCGGTGAAGTAGCGAATGACCCCGTCCTCGGGAGGCTCATTAGTGGTCGGGTTGGTGGTATCGATCACCAGCTTCCCGGCCAGGTTATCCGGTCCGGCGAGGGTGACGGCCTCCAGCGCGGCCGTGCCCAACACTGCCAGCACGATGGCTTCGGCCCAGGCCGCCACTTCCTGGAAATTTCCCTCCCGAATCCCGGTGCTCTTGGAGAACTGCGCGAGCTTGCCCGGTGTCCGCGTGCCGATGCGCACCTCGTAGCCGCTGGTGGCGAGCCCCTTGGCGAGGACCTTGCCCACCTCGCCGGAACCGAGAACACCGAACCGCTTGGGCAGCGACGCCATACGATCTCCAGTCGAAACAGTCTAGAGGTTCTTTCGGAAGCAGCGAAGGGCGCCTGCATCCTCGAAGCCGAGCGCCCGATGCGCGGCAGCGCTCAGGGAATTGTCGAGCTCGGTGTCGGAAGCGAATTCGCGGCAGCCCCGTTCTCGGGCCCACTGCTCGGCGGCGCTGACCAGTGCCCGGCCTACCCCGTGCCGGCGGGCCGCCGGTACCACGTACCATCCTTCGAGGAAGGCGACCGGGCTGGTCCGGCAGTTCTCGGCGTACGGCCGAAGGGAGAGCTCGGCAAAGCCCAGCAGCGCTCCGTCGCTCGCCTCGGCAAGGAGCACCGCCTCCAACAGGGTATTGTCGTCAACAAAGAAGGCCCTGGCCTCTGCCGCAAGCTCCTCAGGCGACTCCGCTGGCCAGAGCGCGTGGCGCAGCATGGCCCAACCCTCCACGTCAGGAGGCCTGGCCTGCCGCACCCTGGTAAGATTCATGGCAAGGTCACTCGTCACCTGAGGATATGCAATTATGAGAATCTTTCTGACGGGCGCCAGCGGATACATCGGCACTGCCGTGGCCGAACGGCTTCGAGCCGCTGGCCACCAGGTCTCTGCGCTGGCCCGAAGTGATGCGTCGGCCGCCAAGCTCGAGTCCGCCGGAGTCCAGCCGGTACGCGGCGACTTCTCCGATCCCAAGAGCGTAGGCTCGGCCGCCGGCTCGGCCGACGGCGTGATCAGCATGGCAACGACGTATGATCCATCGATCGACGGCCCGGCCGTCGATGCCATCCTCGACGCCCTGGCCGGCAGCAACAAGCCGTTCGTCTATACCAGTGGCATCTGGTCCCACGGCGACACCGGCAGCAAGGTGGTGGACGAGACCTGGCCGCCGAATCCAGCCGAGCTGGTACGCTGGCGTCAGAAGGTCGAGGACCGGGTGCTCGAGGGCGCCAAGCGCGGCATCCGCTCCGTCGTTATTCGGCCGGCGATCGTGTATGGGCGGGGAGGAGGCATACCGGCGGGGTTTGTCGAGTCGGCGCGGAAGGAAGGCGCCGCGCGCTACGTGGGGACGGGCAAGAACCTCTGGCCGCTGGTGCACGTGGACGACCTGGCCGATCTGTATCTTCTAGCACTCGAAAAGGCACCGCCGGGAACGCTGCTGCTCGGCGTCAGCGGCCCGTCGCGACGGGTGAGCGAGATCGCCGCGGCGGCGAGCCGGGGGGCGGGCGCCGGGGGACGCACGGTGGCAACACCGCTGGAGGAGGCCAGAAAAAAGCTGGGTGCATATGCTGATGCCCTGGTGCTCGATCAACAGGCGTCGGGACGGCGGGCCCAGGAGCTGCTTGGGTGGAAGCCTCGACGGCCGGATGTGCTGGAGGACATCGAGCGGGGCTCCTATGCCTCTCAGGGCAAACCAGTGCGGGTGTAGTCGATCACAACATCCGCTCTATCCGGCGGTCGGGGATCAGCCAGATGAGCGCGACGATCACGTAGAGCGCGCCCGCGATCCACTCACGGATGAAGGCGGAGGGGATCGCGATCAGGTAGAGCAGGGGTGACAGTTTGCCCTTGAAGTCCCTCCCCACTGCGGTTCTCAGGATGGAGTGCGGGCCCTGCGCTGCCAGGATGGTTTGCAGCAAGATCCAGTAGGCGATCGCCGCCAGCAGCATCACCACCCCATAGAGGGCGGTCGGCCCCGCCGCGAAGTGGTTCTCGCCCATCCACGCCGTCACGAACGGGACCAGCGAAAGCCAGAACAGCAGGTGGAGGTTAGCCCAGAGGACCCCACCGCTCACCCGCTCGGTTGCATGGAGCATGTGGTGATGGTTATTCCAGTAGATGCCCAGGTAGACGAAGCTCAGTACGTAGCTGAGGAACACCGGCCAGAGTGGCCAAAGCGAGGAGAGGGCGGTACCGTGTGGCGCCTTCAACTCCAGCACCATGATGGTGATGATGATGGCGATCACCCCGTCGCTGAATGCCTCCAGCCGCCCTCTCCCCATCCTATCGCCAGGCTCCGAGCAACCGGCGTACGACGATCAGCTCGCCAAGGTGATAGGCGGTATGATCCGCAACCAGCAACAGCTCACGCAGGTATGTCTGCCCGGTACCGTGGGGGATCCGGGCCTCGAGGTCGATGTCCCGATCACCGGCCAATGCCTCCAGCGCGGCCCGGTCGCGGCGGAACTGCTCGATGCTTGCATCCCAGGCGGCGGGAGAGGGTGGTGAGGCGGCCGGCGGCCAGTAGTCCTTCGGCCACGACATCTCCTCGTACCCAGGATTGCGGCAGAAATCGAGAATGTCATGCTGGGTGATGCGCAGATGTTCCACCAGCTGCCACGGCGAATAGGGAAGACCGGCAGGCGCGGTCCCGCGTAACTGCGGGGGGAGGCCGGCCACCGCGGCAGCGAAGCCGACGTGGGCGTCCTCCCAGCTCAGTAGCTTGATGAGTTGTTCCCGCACGCTCATGCGAACACCGCTACTTCTTCGCCGGCGGGGCGTTCGGGCTCCACATGTCGTAGATGATCTTCCACGAGCCGTCGTCCTGCCGCTTCAACACCTCGAGGTACTTCCCTTCCTCGGTGGGGAGGGGCTTCGCACCCGTCTTTCTCGGGGTCAGGGTCATCGTGTAGGTACCGATCGCGGTGGCCACGTCTCCGCCGCCTTCCACGGCCATGGTGTTGAGCTCAGTCGGTCCCGAAAAGCCGTTGGCGAAGTCAACCCAATACTTTTTCGCCGCCTCACCCTTGACCATCGGTTCCCCCGGCGGAAGCAGAATCGCATCCGACACGTACAGCGCTGCAATGCCTTGGCCGTCGCCCGCCTTGGCGGCCTGAGCCCACTTGGCGTCAACAGCGCGTATGCCAGCCTTGTCCTCGT